>JGI24021J15306_10008350_pt1 | contig 12732 bp, 7 predicted proteins | sample Ectturendosymbi1_FD_15306 | JGI IMG/M metagenome (IMG submission 15306) | reverse complement strand
CCTTCCGGTTCCTTCAATGCCCTGGCGTCCTTGCACTGATTTGTGTTTTTTCTAGCTGAATATTAATTATCGCCAAATAAAATCAACTCAACTCTCCTTTTTTCCCAAGGTATTTAGTTGTCAAATTAGTATGCTGCATTGCAGGTAGAAATACAAGAGGGTCATTTCATTATAATTCAGCCCAAATTTCTGAAATTTGGAACCACACAATTTAGGTTTTTGTTCCTTTTCACATATGTTTGCAGCTACAATTTTTAGGAAATTTGACACCAATTTTGCAAAAATTGGTTGAGCAGTTTTGACTTATCACTGCTTTTGTATTTTTACCACTAGATGGCATTTGCATTGATAAGCAACACAAAAATGAGTATAGCTCTAGATCTGCTAGTCTAATCCTAGTGAAATTGGTGTCGAAGTTCGAATTTACCTAAACCAATACTTTGCCCCCCTACATTGCTCACCTAGTTTGGGATTGATGCCAAAAAATAATTTTTTTAAACTTGTTGGTTTAGATAGAAAACATGGCTGTGTTTCCAAACATGTCATTTACAAGACTAACATTTATGAATTTCTACAAAAAAATCACAAATAAATGCAGTACAATTGGCTCCAAACAAATTTCTTTTGTCTGTTCTATGACATCACAAGTGATAATCACGTACTATCTGTTACTTAACAGTCTTGTGAATTGCTGGCTAATGACTTCATAAATACCTGTAATATGATAGAAACTGCCTTTGATTACTTGCATACGGGTTGTCTTTTAGTTTTTCTTGTGAAACTTCTGCACTTCACCAGTTTAAGGTTGATATGACCTAGCATACTCAACTGAAGACTTCAGGTTTCTTTTTATGTTCAAAGCATCTCATTCAATTGAAGTGTTGAAATGCAATGAAGGTAGATCCTACTAGATTGCCAATAAAGTTTAGAGATTGGGTAAACTTCAATAAATTCAGTTAAAACAAGTTTGATGAAATTCATAAATAAGGATACATCATCCTGGAAACATTGTTTAAATGAAGTGTTTGTTTTTGTTATACACGACAGGAAAGCAACTGCAGACACCTGAAGTCTTCAGTTGAGTATGCTAGGTCATATCAACCTTAAATTGTTTATAAAGGACTGTTAAAGTGTAGAAGTTCCACAATTGACACTAAAAAATAACCCATCTGCAAAATCAAAGGCAGTTTCTATCATATTATAGACATTTATGAAGTCATTAGCTAGCAATTCACCAGACTGTTAAGTAACAGATAGTATGTGAACAGGGCTTAAAAAAATGTAGATTTCCTAAGAAGCTTGACGAAATTTCCTGTGGGCCGCAAGTTAAACACGATCGCCCATTTATGATGTCGCAAAATAAATTTGTTTTCTTGAAAACGTTGCACTCAAGAGCCTTAACTATCACTGCGTACACATAGATCAGCTTGGATTGATTCAGCCAACTAGCATCGATTCACATTCAACATGTGAACAGTAGCATTGCCGTAGTGTACCATGCTACCGCTCAGTATGCAAAAACGAGATACTGAATGAGTGCAAAACCGATGGAAGCGGCAAATCTTCGCCACAAAATGGCAAATTCTCATGCCTAATCCATAAACCGCTTCTAAAATTTGTTTTTTGTGGGCACTATTCAATTTGCAAGGAATTTTTTTACACATTTGAGTTTTAGATATTTATTTAAGTCATATGGACTGCTTACATGAAGCTTCGCAACAATCGCCGCCATTTGGAAAACCATAACACGATTTTAACCACCAACCAAATCGTAGTTTGTAGACCATTGAGAGACTTCTAGACAACAAACTGAAGATATCCTATGGATAATGAATTTTAATAATCTCTAACGCATGTGTTACAGCAAAATTGTACGTAACTTGCACAGCAGGGTCGAGCAATTCCTACTCTCAAGTTGCGTAATCACGGCATGCCTGCGGCTCCTGCACAGTATAAGCCAGTGGTTTCTCAACCTTTTCACAGAAGGGAACCAAATCCAGATTTACAATTTTGTGAGAAAGTCTCACTAAAAAATTTTAATGCAAGTCAATTCACACGTTTTGTGTTATTGCAGAATGAAGTCTGTTACACCAAATATTAGAGGTTTTATTCATAGGTGCACACAGGGGGCCTTTGGGGTCAATCGCCCCTAATTTTTATAACATTTGTTCTTTGATAGTCGGTATGCCAAACAAAATAGTGTTAACAGTTCCCCCCCAGTTTTTGGGCTGGCTACGATACTGGTTTTATTGAAAGACTGCTGGGAGTCGCATGCGCCTTAAAAGTGGTTTTAATTTGCTAGCGGTGCAGCATTTGAAGTGATTATGGCGTCGTGTTTCTGAATGTATTCAAAAGCTTCCAGCTGATGCTAGCGCCACTGACTACTCTGCTATCTAACGCAATGAAGTTTGCTCGAATACATGCATGTAGTTTTAAGCGCGTGTTGGCCTTGCCCTCAATGTCCTCTGATTACATGTGTTATCAGAGCAGCAATATTGAAACTAACAGCTTTCCGCTGCCATTACGAGTTTACGAAACGTGACCAGGTTTGCCAAAAAAGGAGACCTTGTCTCAAAAACGCCAAAATAAACCATATAGCAGCCCTAAGACACGCAGGCTACACATACACTAAGGCATGCATAACCAAACAAAAATGGATAGTACAACTCATCAGAAACATCAATAAAATGCAATTCAGATTCTTATAAGCGATTTCTTTCCCCGCAAATACATTGTTGTACGTTTTTTTCTCATTAACACTTTGAGAACCAGTCTACGATATATTCGTACTTTGATTTCGGCCTAAAAAACAGTAGTTTTCGGTTGCCTTACCAACGCCCTAGCTCCTCCACCGATTGCGCTAGAGATCTGTTCAACGGCTCAAACGGATCAGCCAGTCTGGTAGATGGCACTCGAAAAAAAATTTTTTGGTTAGGGGTGCGGATTTTTTGTGACTGACGTCATAAGTGAAGTAGTTTTGGGGTCAACTTGGCTCATGTTGCCTGGCCTAGGGTCCAACCGCTAGACCAAAGTGTTTCGCTGAAGTTTTCATTGGAAACTAAACTCGATTCTGAGTCTTTTGAGCCTTTGATCAACTTTATAGCATTTCTGGTTCAAAAGTTATGATCTAAAATAAACAAATTAAATAATTATCTAATTAGTCAAATATTTATACTAGTTTAGATCATAACTTTTGAACCTGGAAGCCCAGCAGGTCATCCAAAGTATCAAAAGACTCGGATTGCAGCCTAGTTTCCAATAAAAACTTCAGCGAAATACTACCACCTAACAGTTGGCAGCCAGGGCCAGGCAAGGTGGCCTAAAAGTCCTCCACTTATGACGTCACTTACAAAAAAACCACCCCCCCAAGCAAAAATTTTTTTTCGAGTGTAGACTAGAAGACTTTCCGCGTCTTTTGAGACTTTTACCAGGTCTGTAGAGCATACAGGACCAGAGAAATTCCCGCGCAAAGCCACGTGCGTTTAGGTGTTTTTTTTCCGAAAATCCCTGAAAGCATCCGGATGCCAAAGAGTTAAACACATCGAATATGATTAGGTGCAGCAGTAAATTCTTTGCACCCTTCATGGTCATAGACTCTCGTCAGAAGTGATTTGTAATGAATATGCAGCTCAGACAATGTTTAGCCAGAGCCAAGTCCTTCAGACTAAAAAAAAATAAAAAAGAAAAAGCCCAGATCAGTTTTTGACTGGTATTTCTGAGTTTCAAAAAAAGCCAAGTGCGTCAAAGAAAGCCTGAATTTCAAAATTTGGTTGAAAAATTTCAAATTGGCAACCCTGTATGAGACCAGTGACTGCATAAGACCACTATTGTTAGGTAGGGGTAACTGTTGCGTCACAAGGCCAGGTATTGGACCACTGTGACTGGATAGAAAAATTCGTACAGTCCATTATGTGGTTTTCTTGCATTTCTTGGCACATTATTTGATTTTAAATGACTTGCAGCTGGTTAATTTCCCGCGAGCATGTACAATTTCCCAGGACGCTCCTTCCCGATTTCCACACTTTCTGCAGCTCTGTATGTGAATATCACTTGTGATGTCATAGAGCAGACAAAAGAAATTTGTTAGAGCCAACTCTTCTGCATTGATTTGTGATTTTTTTTAGAAGTTCATAAATGTTAGTCTTGAGAACAAAATGTTTTGAAATACAGCCATGTTTTCTGTCTAAACCAAGAAATTTTTTGAAAAATTTTTTTCGGCATCCATCCCAAATATTTTTATTAATGTTATATGCTTTTTAATATTTCATCCATGCTGGCATACAGTGTAAGCATGTGCAATTGAAATGTGTTGTATAAAGTATGAATGCATATTGCATGTACAGTAGTATTTCTGTAGTCCATTGTTTTCACTGTCCAGGATGCTTATGTTTATCCTGAAGGATACATAACTCCATTGGTATTTCTAAATGTTTTCCAGGAGGAATGTGAATTACAGGCTACTTCACTGTGTTTTTATAGCACAATGGTTGTATTTATGTGATGTGTGCTCTTGACTGATGTACTAACACTTTGATGGAAGACATTATAAGCTTAATTGTTATGTACATCTCCTCAGTCATAATGTGTTGTTATAGCGTAACCCTAATTTATGGAATGTTGGATGAATGTTAGAACACAATTTAGGGCAAATATTACTTACGTCTAACTAAAAAACTCTGACATTCCATAATTTAGAACAGTGAAGAGTTACATCAAGCAACTTAAAAAATGATTAGAAATGTTAATTTAGAATCACTGGTAATTGGTAAATCAGCTGTAAGGCAGTATATATGTGTATAGTGAAAAGTTGGTTTTTCAGCATTTCATGACTTTACACTGACCTTGATATTTGGTAGAAATTAATAGTAAATAAAAAAAATATCATTTTGTCAAAATATATGCTGTATACTACAGTATGAGCAAAAAAATGTTTTGCAACTGTTTGCCAACATCCCCATATTTGCGGCCAAAGTGTGTGCATGAAATTTTTTTCAAGATGAATTTACACCCTAAAGGGACTCATTTTTGGGTAATTTTGACTTCAAAAATGGATTCCCAGACCTAAAAAAACTGGCACCAATTTTCATGCTTTCAGCTGCCCTAGTATTCATGTGGCAACCAATTTTCTACAAAGCGGGGGAAAAATCTCCCTTTAGTGGCCAAAATTTCACATCGCAGTAACTCCAAGCGTTAAAGCAATTTCGAAAATTTTTTTTAATCTTTATCATTTTTTATACTCTTCAAGAAAAAGTACAAATAAAAAGGTGTCATGACATATGATTACAAAAAATCTTAAATTACAAATTAGCATGGAATGGCCCAATGTTTAAAATGATTAGTAAATCCTGTTACAGGGTTGATGTCTTTGACTAATCGCATGTTGTGGGAAAAGAATTATTTATAAAATAAGCTTAATTGAAAAAGTCTTATTTTTTGTAGAGGTTAATTTAGCTATTGCCATGGAACCAGCATCTGAATCGGAAAAGGCTGACAAAGATTCTGATGAGGCAAACCCCAAGATACTGCCAGATGTCAACACTGCTCGAAGTTATATGAAGCAGTGGAAGTTGTATTTTGAAGATAGTGAATCCACTCAAAATCTCTTGGAACAATTGCGAAATCGTGCATTTAAGGACAGTTTAAGAAGCTGTCACTTTCGCAGTGTGTGCTGGAGGGTGGGTGATGATTTCACTGTATGTTTATCCCGTATAATTTTTTCCAACCACCTTGTTCAGTGTGCAGTTATTCATTAAAACATGCTTATATCAATTTTTGTGCCATACATACTTTTAGCCCATGCTTGAATATAACACACCAGTAAATTTTTGGCATTCACAAAGATTACAATGGCTATCATGTGATGTTTACACCAACAATCAACATGAAAAAGAGCTTTTGCTGTGCATACTAAAACGTATTGAAAAGATCTGCATAACAAAGCTGGATGATTCAATGCATGAATTCTACGTGAAATTGAAATAGCAAAGTATGTAAAGAATGCAAACAATAATTATTAATCAGCATATAAGTGATGTAAAATCTTACGATCACGTAAAAATTTTAACCTTTCAGTTGTTATACTTGTTTTAGTTAACTTATTTCAGAAATCAACTTGTGCGATTACATTTGCCAATTCAATTTTTATGAAAGATGTAGTTACACAATATTGGCTGAGCTTTTCTGGCAAATCTTATCAGGCTTTTGTGTTCTCAGACTTTGTCTAAATGTAATACCCTCTTGAATATATTTTTGCATTGTGACATAGCAGTCAAAATAATTGTGTCCCTCTCTAGAAATGTTTGAATGATGCAAAAGTTTGTGCATCAGTGGGTGAATTTCTTTTCAACTGCAAACTGTTTGTTCTGACCAGAGTTGTAAATGGGTCTCATTTTAAAGCCCGAACCTGACCCAAGCCCAACGTTTATTTTAAAGCTCGATTTGCCCCAAAGTCAAATTTAGAGTGAGTCAAGATATGCACAATAGTATAAGAGTTAACCTTTTGAGAGCCGGCGTACGATATATTCGTACTTCGATTTCGGCCTAAAAACCAGCAGTTTTCGGTTGCCTTACCAACGCCCTAGCTCTTCCGCCGATTGCGTTAGAGAGCTGTTTAAGGGCTCAAACGGATCGGCCAGTCTAGTAGATTGCACTCAAAAAAATTTGTTTTAGTTGGGGGCTGTAGATTTTTGTGAGTGACGTCATAAGTTAAGTAGTTTTGAGGTCATTTTGGCTCATGTTGCCTGGCCTAGGGCCCAACCTCTAGACCAAAGTGTTTCGCTGCAAGTTTTCATCGGAAACTGGGATCAAGTCCGAGTCTTTTGAGCCTTTGATCGACTTTCTAACATTTCTGGTTCAAAAGTTATGATCTAAAATAAACAAATTAATTAATTATCTAATTAGTCAAATATTTATACTAGTTTAGATCATAACTTTTGAACCTGAAACCCCAGCAGGTCATTCCAAAGTATCAAAAGACTTGGATTGTAGCCTAGTTTCCAGTAAAAACATCAGCGAAATACTACCACGTAACAGTTGGCGGTCAGGGGCAGGCAAAGTGGGCCAAGGTGGCCTAAAAGTCCTCCACTTATGATGTTACTCATAAAAAAACCACCCCCCCAAGCAAAAATTATTTTTTCGAGTGCAGACTACAAGACTTGCCGCATCTTTTGACGCTTCAACCAGGTCCGTAACCCGTACAGGAGAGGAGATTTCCCGCGCAAAGCCACGTGCGCTTAGGTGTTTTTTTCTGAAAATCTCCAAAAGCAGCCGGACGCCAAACTAAGCTCTGTAAAATTGAAGAATTGTACTCAATGTGATGTCAATCTGCATACCATAAAGTTTATTTTTAGGTGTTGAGCCATCATGGGCGTATCAAAAAACGCTGGGTGCAGGTGTAGCTGCAGGTACAGTTTTATCACACCCAAAATAGCAAACCACCTTGACCAGAACATTAACTTCAATAAACACAAACTCAGCTTGCTATTCAATTCTAATACTGTGGAATGTAATGTTTCTCAACATAAAAAAACTGTCATGAAACTATCCACGATGGTGCTCTAAGCATAACAGGAACTATTTAGGATACCGCTATAAGCATGAAAAGCCAGATTGTAGGCCATCGTTTCTTAACACAAGCAAAGAATCATGTAAGTGATTGATCTTTTCGACGCAATGCCATCGCGTGCTAATTTCCTCACCACTCTGGCCTTCTAAAAATGAGTGCGAGACTAATCCTAGCAGAGAACAAAAGAACGCAGCTGTGTTTGCAAATAGAATTAGCTGAAGAAAAAGCACAATCACTTCACTCACAGAAGTCAGCGCAGTGAGCAGAACAAATGCACTTCAAGAAAAAAAATCGTTATAGTCAAGTGGGATAAAAAAAATGTCCGTAATGTTGGGGTAAAAAGTAACTAACCCCTTTAAAGACTATTGAAAAGAAAAAAAATGAATTGAATTGGTGTCAAATGAATTTGATGAATTCAAATGAATTGGTGCTACAGAGGTATTCATTGAGACATTGTTTGTAACACATTTGTTCCAACCTAAATCCTCAAATAAGGTTTGCTTGAAAATTGATGTTGATATTGGATAGGACTAAAAGTTTCAAATAAATTTCATAAACTTCTATGCTGCTTTAGAAGTACTTAGTGTAAACATGTCAAAGTTGGCAAGTGCTTTGGTAATGCATGTTTCTGCATACCCATACCAATAAAAAATTTGGCAGCCTTACATTTTGTGTTTTATGGGCTAGTTCGTTTTTACCCCAAATGGATGTATTGACTTGGGAAAAAATCTAGTAACTTTTTACCCCAGACAATCTCAGCCAACCTCACAATCCAACCCAACAAACAGTAAAAAAACTTTATTTGCAATTATCGTGATTTTCAACAGTATGTTGCTACCACACCCATGCTCCTATTCCAAAGCCTCCATGACCCTCAGTTGGAAAACCCAGGGTGTAGTCCAGAAAGTAATAAAACAGTGGTGATGAAACTACATCATAATTGCATTTTTTAAACTGCATCACAGTAGTACTGTGCGGCTAAAAACAATGGCAGGTTTGTAGGAGTCCTTTTTTCTGGAATCACACTACACCAGGTTTACCTTTAAAGGCCAGCTGATAAAAAATAGTATTTAATTGCATACAGAAATTGATGGAACCAGATGCATTTAGTTAGATTGAAACAATGAAAGTTTTTCTTTACCAAATAAAATTTTTTTTGACATATGTATGTACCTCAAGACAGTGAAACAACATCTCTTGAGGTTATTTTCAGGTCTAAAGGCAGGCAAGCTTGAAATTTCACCTCCAAAAAAGACAACGTTTATGCAAGGAAAAGTCATTACAGACAAAACGTTTTTTTAAGTACAAAGTGAGAAACAGAAGAAAGGCAAGTTGAAAGAGAAAGTCGAATCAAATGAGGAGTGTGTTTGTTGAACCAGTTACCAATGCACCACTAAGTGATCAGTTAAAGTTTCCTAAATACTACGTATAAGCGTAAAGCTGAAAACATAAAAATGATTAAGGAGTAAATATGGGAAAATTTATGTTGCTTTTTTGACCAAGCATTAAAGCTGACTCCTGGAAACAACTTTAAAAAGTTTTGAGGATGTTGATGATAAAACACCGACAAGTATGGAGATATAAACTTTTTCCATAAAAGTGAGAGTACAACTATTGCAAGTTGCTTGTTGTGGAATTGGCCCACTGTGAAAGACATGAATATTCTTTTCCATACATTAAGTATTGCTTTCATGGGCCAGACCAGAAAATACTTATAGATGCAGGCAGAGGAAACGCTTGTTTAATTTTTAAGGGAGAGCATAGTGTACCAAAAGTTTGTCAACTTCTGCACGTTTGGAAAATATTACCGATGACCTGCTCAAGACTGCTTGAACTGAAGTGATTATTGTAATCTCCTGTTTTTGCATGAAAGCATTGTAAATAAATCATTGCAAGTCTCCGTTGGTTAATTACTTGTGAAAAATGTGGATTACTTTTAATGTACAGAATACAGGAAACTATGGATGAAAAAGCAGTAGTTTTTTTTACCCAGGAAAAGTTTTTTTTTTACCCCTTCGCCTGGGTAAAAAAACAATTTTTTTTTATAATTAAAAAAAACTAGTGTTTTTTTATTATAATTTTTCATTGGGAAGAGAGAAGAAAAAACTTTCCATGTCACAATATACTTTGGCATGAGGGTTACCTTCTATCAAAATACCAAGAAAATACCTTAGCTTGTTGTAAAGATATTGCAAACTTAAAATTTGTTTTTTTTACCCATTTGACTATACTTCGAATGGTATAAAAACTTATGTATGCAGGCCTGAAATCGGCCTGAAAGATTTTGACAAGCTTAAGCCTGAACCCAGTCTAACCCGAAAAGCCCAGCCCGACTTGCAACTCTGGTTCTGATACACTAAACAAAATGTTTGGTTTTAGTACTTGCTGCCATTTGTTGATTACTTCTTGCAAGAACAATTTTTGGATACCCAGCCAACCAGTTGCTTGACTGGACATCTGAGAATTCTGAAAATAACTTGCAGTAAACTAAACATTGGGTAGTATTGCAAGTAGATACTGAGTTACAGTATGATCAGTTTGTGATTAATCTTATACGAACTAGGGAGTAGTTTATAAATAATGTGTATTAAGACATGATCTTTGATCACAGTAAGGTTACTTACATGTAACTTTCCATTTTTGAAATGTAGAGCATCTTGCTGCTTCACTCTGCACTGTGTGCCTGTGCTTTCAACTTATTTTTGATTGGAATTAAATGTGGCAATTTCACATATGTAAGTTGAAAATCATACTTCGGTTTTGGTTGATGTATGTGATCAACTGGTAACAATTTCTGATATAGTGTGTATCCCAGGTAGAGATAAAAAGATGTTTTTTCTGTGTTTTATTATATGAACTGTGTTGGAGCAAAGATGTCTGTTTGGAATCGGACGTGAAAAAGTTGCGACAACCCTGGCACAGTTTCATTTTCAACATACTGCAACCCCATTCAAAATTATAGTCCCATTACAACTCCACACTCAACTACAGATCATCCATTACCTCCAAATCATGAGAAGAAAATAAATGTCGAGGGTTGCTTGATGAGATAACCTGACCAATAGTGTTTTATGGTATCCTAGTTCTTGACCCTAACCTGCATGAATCTGTTTAGTATTAGCAGCGATAAACTCAAATCAAGTGAAAGTTTGTCTGACATTAGGTGCTTTTCAGAACTCATACAAGGATTTAAAAACTTTTGTTTTGTTTATGTTGATACAACTGCAGCAACTCTGACCTTGTTTTCATCTTTATCCTTCAGACATTTGTTTCAGAAATGATTATTTTAAACTCTAATCTGAGTGAACAAGTTTGAAATCGAAACATGCTACTCTAATGTGATAAATTTATGAAGTATTTTCTTATTTCAAAGCCATGGCTGCTTAACCATTGGCATACTTAATTCTGATTCTACAGATGATCAAATAAGTACTCTACACGATGGGGTAAGCAAGGAATTGATCAGCAAATTTTTAATAGGAAATCAATTTCACACAAAATTGCTATTGAGGATGTGTAATTCTATGTGAAATCAATTCACACTATTAATAATTTGCTTATCAATTCCCTGCTTACCCCCATTGTGGTGAGTACTTATTTGACTATAGATATGTGTGGGTTTGAATCATAGCAAAAATATGGAAAGTAGAGAACAGTCGGCTGATTCCTCAAAACCGTACAGAAAACCTAGAGCTTTTAACTGTCTGCAGGTGTTTTTGGAATGCTTGCCTGCTGATATTGAACAATGGAGTCCAACAATCAAAGTGTCCAGACAAGAATATGAAGAGCTAAAACAATCACTTGCCTCTGATCCCAGAAATGAGAGATTTTCTCAAAACATTGAGGAGGAGAATCCTTTGTCGCAAAGTGACAAGGTATCTGCTTTGAAATCATTTGCTAATATTCAGTTCGAAGTTGACTGGTACAATAGATACACACGTACATGTGATAAGGCACCATTTCATTTGCAAAGAGCTTGGTTGGTGACCTGTTTTTTTAATGGAATGCTCATCTGTTCTTACCACTGAAAGTGTTGAATTGTATGTTAGTTATTTAGGTATCCATCTGCTCAACTGTATTTGCTTAATTGTTCTTTAGATAAAAAATGATGCTAAGGAGTGAAACCTGGATTGATGTTTTGTCCGAATTGTGTATTGGGATTTGAAGTAACAGATTTTGCAGTGGAAAATCTTACAGCCTTAAACATTTTGTAAAAATGAACTTCCCATTATAAAAATACTTGATCTGTATGTTTTGTAACTCATTCCTGTGATTTCATGCTATAAACGTTTTGATTCAAACCTGGAAAAGTCACTGGGGAATTTTATGTTGTATAAATATATACGAAAATTAGTTACAATTCTTATTTTCTTGTTTAATTTTGTAAATATGAATTACATCACAAGTGATTTATGACATAAATGCTGTGAACCTGCATTTTGCTTGTGAGAAACTGTGGGCCAATCACCACCTAGTGGTCTGCAACTTACATCTCAAAAAAACAACAGGTCCTACGCAAATGTACGGGACCAAGAAGTCCTACTGCAGTGGTTCCTAAGTGGGGCTCACACCTCCCCCCAGATGGGCACCAATAAATGCGCCCCACAGCATAAAAGGTTTTTAATAGGGGGTGTGTTCCATCCAGTTTACATATTTAAAGTCAGGGGGGCTTGAAACACAGGAAAAATACTTCAGGGAGGCGTGGTAGAGAAAAGGTTAAGAACCATTGACCTACCGGATAAAGTGGGAGGTGTTGCAACCTCTCAGTTAGCGTTGTGCTGAATGCGCGGTTCACCATGAACGGAATGAGCGCGAAGAACAACACCCAAATATATGTGGCGCGAACAAGCGATAATAGAGTGATCTTATCGGGTGAACTCTATTGTTGCTTGCTGTCACAGTGCGAAGCTTTGCACATATGCCACTCGGGCTTTCCGATCGCAACAGAGGCCCTGGTGGAAAAAAAGATGTAAGTGAGAGAGCTGGCGGAATGCACAGAGGCGGAGTGGCAGTTGTAGTTTAATCTCTTGCTCGGGTATGTGGACGGAAACGACTCGGTTTGGCGAATAATGACAAAAAAGTGGCCCCATGTGGTGTAACCAAAAGATGAAAGTTGCTATTCGAGCAGAGAAAGTGGCGTACAAGCCACGGCGTCAGAAACAATGCCG
>JGI24021J15306_10008349_pt1 | contig 12732 bp, 10 predicted proteins | sample Ectturendosymbi1_FD_15306 | JGI IMG/M metagenome (IMG submission 15306) | reverse complement strand
TCTATTGCTATGCACAGAAGATGATAACAGTTGTTATCGAAACGTTTGCAAGATGTCAGTTGTATCGTTTGCTTTGGCCGTAGTATTTATTATAAAGTTAAAACGTAGTTCTTCCGGTGCCGAAACTAATGTTTGTTTGTTTATTGTAAACTCGAACAATCGTCAAAAAAGTGTGCCATGAAAATATTTTTATAGTTCTATTTAACTGATGCAAGCGTTAGTACACAATTTTGTGTCCATCGCTCTCCTCTCAAGTTTGCAAACGATGTTCCTAAAATGGGAACGTTGGTCCTTTACAACAGGGCTTCTCAAACTATGGGTCGCGAGCCCATTTGGGGTCGTTAAAAATTATTTTGTATTTCGAGAAGACCCAGATGCAATACGAGACTTGAAACAATCAAAGTGACCCATGTTTAAAAAAACAGCGACGAACAGAACAAGTAATATGAAATGGCTGGTGTTCTGCAACGGTTAAGAAGTAGTCAAGCTGATAATTGAACGTAGTATGAGGCACCAACGCTAAGTGTTGATCTTTCTGAAAAGCGTCGCACGTGGTCGAGCCATTCGGATAAGATTGCGCTCCCGTCGGAGAAGGGAAGGAAACGAGTTGGCGAACCCTGAATCAATCGCGAGCCTGCTAATGAAAAAAATGTGAACAGGAACATATGCACTGCTCCATTAAAAGCCTAAACTGGCGGACAGTGATCCATCCACTCAAGAACATTGCTTCATACAGCTTTTGATCGTGGATGTTGCTTGATATTATGAACAAGTTAACGGTCCAAATATAAGACTTCTGGTGTACCCTTCTGCCAGTTACTGCCATTGCTCTTTTATTTCCTTGCAGGTCGACCGTGTTCAGAAGTCTGAAAAAGAAACCTTCGCTTGACGTAGAAGACTTCAGAACGGGTATAGAAATGGTAAGATTTTTTCGCGGCGTCATGCTCAGTTTTCTATTACTGTTCTTATGGCGGGGAAAATCTCTTTTTAAGAATCGAACTTCAAAATAAAATCTTAGTTTGTGCTTTTAGTCAATGGGAAAAAAGTACGGAATGCACATCGTTTACGTTAGCAAAACTACCCTTGTCATGACTGTGATTGCTGTTATATGTTGGTGAGAAAGGCTTTTTGAGTCGAATTCAGATTGACATGCTCGATTGAAGGCAAAAGCGTTTTTTTGCGTCGATGCTGTTATTGCTTTGGGTAGCTGTGGTGGGAAGTTAAAGGTACAGTACTTTAGCTCTCCGGTTTACAGCGGGTGGGGAAATTTTGTTTTTGAATATTTCAGAAAACGTTTTTCGGTGGGATGCTGCTGGCTCTTTGTGGTATGCAGGGTGCTGGCTATCCATAGCAATATCCCCGTATTGAATCAGAGCAATTTTTTCAAACATCCCAGCTGTTTTATCGAATATATTACTTTCATTTCTGTTCGTGATGGTGATACGACAACTTATTTCTGCTCATGTTCATAACTTACGGGACGCTAGTTAAAAGATATTGGAAAACTTCATTGAAATTCAAACACTTTCTTAAGTACTGAAACTGTAAAAACAGCTTCTGAGGTCCTGCTTCATTATCTGTACCCTACTTAAGGTAAAGTAAGCCTTTATAACTGTGTTCATAATTTTAAACGAGGGTGTTGTAATACACCTTAGTCCAAAATCTGCTTTTAAAGTTTGTCAGAACTAAGGAAGCATGTTCAGACGTGTTTGATTTTCAGTGCTTTTCTGCTCTTGGGAAAGGTTCCTTTAAGACGCAGTCGCATAGTGGTGCTTGTTTTTCCTTTTTCGAACCTGCAGCATGCTGCAACATAGATTGTGAAACGATACTAGGGTCGATTTGTTGACGGACGTCCTCGATGCGATTGTTTAGTTTATTGTGACAACGTGAAAATAGAGATTACTGTTTTAGAGTTTTTTCTGTGCAGATGATGCCAGTAACTGGCCATATTTGGAATGACGAATGTGAACAACTTCTTCAAAAAATGTTCGATTCTATCGACGTCAACAGGGATTCGAAAATCGAAAAAAATGATTTTGAAACTCTCCGCAAAGACAAGGTATGGGATAAATAATTTATAGTGAGTAATTTGGGTGATCACAAGGGCTAACGTGTTATACTGCCACGAAACTTCTCGTGGCTTGAAGTTAATCCATTGGTTGATCCAACTTGATGTGGTCATGGTTTCGTTTTTTCCACGTTACGTGCGGTCACCAGCCTTTCTTCACGTGAGTAGCAAGTAACTGTTGCGCACAATGGAGATTCTATCTTAATGCTCTCAAAGTCGAAGGTCAGTGTGAAGAGGTTGATGCATGTGGTCAAAGAAAAACAGTCATGCCGTTCCAAAGACAGTGTACACGTTGCAAAAGGAGTTGTACTAAACTTTGCAGAGTTTCATTTACAAGTTCACGTTCTTGGTCATGAAATGAGAAGTAGTGAAACGAAACATCATCAACTTGTTGGTCTACGAGTCTGAACAGTCTTTGCTGTAGCTGCAGCGTTGTTTCATTTTCATTGGCTGCTTCATTGATGCAATGCATTTTTGTTGTCAGTATTCACCCTCGGAAACTGGGGCCCAAAATCTGTTTTCTGGCAAGGGCCTCAGTAGTAGGTTTGAGTGGAATTAGACAGATATGCTCGGGTGTTCTCAACCACGGGACGCAAATCGAAACAAGAACACGTAATAGTTAAGAAGTTTGCACAGAAGTCAAAACCTCGCATCGTTGGTAAAGTTTACTCGATTAAGGTGCGCTATAATGCAGGCCTGATCATGTCGATCTTTGCTATTTCGTGTGTGCGTGTGTGTGCCAGAACCTTTACGAGGGAGATTGATCGTTATGAAGCAATTCCAAAGCGAAAGTGGGCAAGGATTACAATTATTGAGTTGCGCGGTCATTACTAGAACGCACTTTGCATTCCCAGCGTCTCCTAAGGAAATATGGGGCCAGGTTCAGCAACCAGAGTGGAGAAATATTTCTCACCTGTCTATTGGTTTTCCATATCTAAAACGATCGTCTTGGATGGCTGGAGCGTTGTCAGGCATCACACTCCGGGCCAGAATGGATCTGGGAATACATATGGTTAAAAGACTATTCCAATTTCCCAAAAAACTGCAGAGCTCCGGAAATCCTGTCCCATCTCCCGTTCCAGTGTGACATGCCCAGGGCTGATTGTGTTCAAGAAGATTTCTTGTTGCGAGACCGCGAGAAGTCTTCGGTCCGCCATTATTTTGTCTACAACTGGAATACTAAAAACAGTTCTAACGCACTTTGCATCATTTGTCGTGAACTCTGTACTTCATCAGAGATGTTACGTTATCTAAATATTAAGCTTCCATCCAGTTCTTGAAACAGTAGTCTGGATTTAAGAAAAACTATATTCACGTTCACGGTTGTTTCTTTTCAAACCTTGTATAGCGGCATTAGATTTTGTGAAGGTCAAACAACAAAACTGCGTAAACATCTCTTAACGCAGTTCTTGTCCAAATGTGAGACATTTGTGAAAGGTTAGATGAGCCACAATATGAGCCTTCTGTAAAATTGTAGTACTGCTTTTATTTATTCTGACTTCAGTTTATAAAACAAGGAAGTTAGGTAGTTGCTGGAATGATTGTGGTGACGAAGCTTTCAGGAAAAACTAGTGCAGCTGGGTTGAGTTGCCCAACTTCATGGGATCGGAGAGAACGCGTTGTTACAGGCAAAATGTCGTTACAGGCAAAATACAACAATTCGTTCCTGAAATGCTTTTTTTAGTTCAGTGCCAAAGGCTGGCAAGAGTCGAAAGTGTTCTTTGTTTAGGATTGCCGCTTACTGTGTCGTGTTTTCGCGTATACTCTGATAAAAAAAGGTCAGAATATTTTTGTCTTCAGTTATTGGATAGTGAAATTTCTTTCAAGCTTCTGAACGAAACAACGATGTCATATTTTTTCCATAATGAGATGCTGCTACTTTCGCTCGACAATTTACGCACTACTCGACCAAGACAATCGATCAAACTGACTGCGGTCGCAACAATCCCTAATACTGTTCAGTTAAACTCATGTAACGATTTGCCTCCATTGCTGCAGATGGCGCAATGCTTGATACCGTTCTCACGTCACACCTGTCGAGCCGTTTCACCGCTTTCGTATGCGGTCATAAAATATTTGTGTGGTGGTTCCACATGGTCAAACTTGCACTCTTCAAAGTGTAAAAAAGCTTGCAACTGTCATTATAAACGAACAAAATATTCTGCGGTGACCGACAAAAAGCGTCGCTATGGGCGAAGTGACGGTATAGCCGAAGTCGTTATAGGCGAATTCTACATCAGTTGTATGCGGAAATAAGTCACCATACCAACGCCGCTGAAGACCTGGTCTGCCCCGGGCCTTCCTATTGCACCTACAAGTGTAAAAGTGTCTTAATTGCAACTTCTTGCAGTGTCTATCCATGCAGTTCATAATGGCACTTGTTGAATTACTAGTTGTCTCCGAAACTTCTCTGGCTAAAACTTTGATCCCGATCGAACTATCGAAACTTCTGGATGGGATCAAACATATTTTCGTGGAGACGTGATGTCTCGCGTCGAAAACTTTGCTATTTTCGAAACTCACTGGATGCGCTCGTTACCCACTTATATCGACCGACGCGGTTCGCTACAATTTCACCAAAGATTTTTTGCGTCAAGCTAAGTTTTATGATTATTGCAAAGCGTGTTAATTTCAAAACAGTGTTTGAAATGTTGAGGGGTGGTAATGAAAAAAAAACTGGCACGAGTGCCACGACTTTCATGACATCACTGTACTTAGCAAAGGTTTGTGGTTTGTGCGAGTGTAATCAGGCTTGTTGCAGAGTGTTTACGTGGTGGCCTTATTTTTGTAACTAATGATTACCATATGTTGTGTCCACATTTTCAGAAAGCTGGAAACGTTGAGCGTGATATGGAAGAACTATTCGAAAAACTCATGGCTGCGTCGCTCAACGCTCAAGAAAGTGCTGAAAGGGTAAGCATATATATTTTCGTACTAAATTAAAACTGCAGGGTATTAAGAAAAACTGATTTTTTTCTTCCCAGTCTCAATTAGTGGTTACCTACTTCAAGGGAGTGCCCAGATTATCACTGAGGCAGTAAATTATCCAAAATATTTGTCGATTGCTATGTTTGTAAGTTGTTGCCAGGTGCAACAGGCACTGCTGTTGATTGATAACTATAACTAATTTGCGTGCTGTTACAACCTCTCCATTGGCGTTGAATGTGCGATTCGTCACGAACGGGTAGCAGTGGTTGCAGTATGACCCTGCCACGAAAAGCGTGGGCTTAACCGCCTCTGCACCGGTGTCGGACGTTTCCGCTCCTGCCTGCACAAATGGAGTATGGCCCCTTCTGCCGCTTGCGAGTGTGGCGCAGAAGAACAAACGACCGACCATGTTGTCCTCCAATGTCCAATCCATCGACTGCATGGCCTGACGGTTCTGGATGATCAGACAATCGACTGGCTACTCAAGCACCTGCCCCGAAATCTAGTGCTGTCAGTCAGTGGATTTCAACAACTGGCTCAAATGACGACAAGACTACGAACGGGATGTGCGCGAAGAAAAACACCCATATATAAGTGGTGCGAACAAGTAAAAATAGAGTGATTACGGCGTGTGATAGCTGTTGTTACTTGCTGCCACAGTGTGAAGCTTTGCGCCCTTGCCCCTTGGACTTTCCGATCGCAACAGTGCCAAGAGGTTTGAGATAGTAGTTTGGTGCACTGGAGTTCAACATTTGACCAAGTCATTCGCTATAAATCGTTCTAAATGGATAAAGTTACGGGATTACAAATAAGATTTTATCACATTACTCCATTCTGGAATCACCTGATCGTGTTGAATTGACCGATGCTTTTTATTCTTACATCCTGGTCTACCAGCGGCCTTGGCAAGACTTATGAACGATTTTTTGACTTTCGAACAGACTCTTTCCAAATTGGCCTTTGGAAAGGTTTGCATGGTTGAAAATTTCTTGGCAGGAACCAGCAACGCTTCCTTGTAGTGCGTGAACGGTAATGCACGAGCTGGCTCTGCTTCTCTGCAGCAGCTTGACAATGGCCAGGCTGGATCTTCACTTCCTGTTTCAGCCATCGCTGCACATCCTTCGAGGATGTCATTCGAACCTGCTGGAAACAGCTCGATGGATGGCTGCTACCGCGTTAACGCAGTGTGCTTCGTGACAATCGAAGATGTTGCTTTTTTCGTATCAAAGTCCAACTTTTGAAAGTTCTGCCGAAGATATGAGCGTTGCCGGAGATCTGCCAACGAACGAGTTTGATAATGCTCACCCTGTAGCCCAAATAAAAAAGACTGCACACACATTAAATACCAAATGACAATTGAAAAAAGAAAAATTAAGTTTAGCGCATTTCGGACTAGAATATATTTATCGAAAACTCGGATTGTCAGCATCAAGACACCACGTGGGTGACGGTGACATCTGATCGCAAATTTTTTTGCTCGGAACTCGATTTCGCGTCAGCGACGCATCTTCAGTCCTTCGTCGTCGTTTGAGCCATTGATTTCAATCCAGTGTTTGGCCACACTAGATCTCGTGCTGTGTTGAGCACTAGATCAGCTTTTCGTAAAGTTTAATCTATTGAAAACGTTGCAGCACAGAAACAAAAGAAGCACTGATAAGTATCATCAGACTCATTTTTGCTACTTTAAACGTCACTTGGTATGAAGCTACCAGCAGTGGTTTGTCAACAGATGCAAACAATTTGCGATCAGATTCGGCTGTGTCACCCAGGCAAAATCTCGATATTCACGATAATCTATTTTCGATCACCTGCTTCATTTAAAGAGAGGATCGACTGCGATGCGTTTATTGTGATGAGTACCCAGGTACAACGCTCATTTGTCTCACTGTAAAGTGCCATCAAAAGTTCACATGCAAGGATGGAAGATGTTCCAGTTATCAAAAAGTTAGTTTCAAGAAGAAAAGCAAATCCAGCAGCGTACCAAAGGGCCATAGAAGTTTTGATGACTAGCAAGATGGAAGTTCCACTGAACGCGTGTTGGCCATGAACTGTCGATCAGTGCTCTCACTTCTAGGGATTTTATCCCTAGATTGGAGCTTTTGACCCTTTTTAGGGATTTTCGGCAAAGTTTAAAAATGTGTAAATGAATCATTTCAGGTTATTTTGCAAATCATGTTTGGTTCTATTTTTAACATTTATCATGGCGCTCTGATTTTATGCTGCACCACCACAGATTTAGGGATTTTTTGGTACTGTTCTGGGGATTATTGAAGTTGCATTTGTAAGAGCCCTGCTATCGATATGATGATACCACGTTTCCTGCCAACACCAAGTACATTTCTCCGGTTCTCACTCGAAACAGATGTATAAAAATCGCGGTATTTTTCGATGTGTCCTACACGTAGGCAAATTGTTTTGATGTGGCACTATGAAAAAATGAGGTAGTGCGGTGCTTGGCAGTCACGTTGAGCATTTGAAGTTTGTCGTAAACCAAGATAATGAACCCAGCAGGTTGTGTATGAATCGAATTGGACATTTCTCAGAAAAGCGTTACGGTAGTAATATCATCATGTCTCGCGTTAACAGCTAAATGTTAAGTTTCAGCGCAGCTTCGCTGTCGCAATTAAAAGAAACTTCCCCGTTCTTGTGGACAACTGGACAGTGCACAGCAGATCAGCATAGTTATAATGAAATTCTGTTTTATGGTTTTTAGCAACTAATCAAAGAACTTGTGCGAAACGGAAGCATCAACTTTGACCTAGCTCAAGAAATATACGGAAAAAAGTTTGTTGAAGATGTAAAACCTGTCTCGATCGTCAAAGAAGAATTATGAAAGGAAGGACTTGGTGATAAAACCGCTGTTGCTTGTTTTGACATTGCGTGCTTAACGTCAAGCATTCTCCACACTACCACTTCTTGTCAACAAAGTCTTGACTAAAGACCTTACGAAGGTTTTAGTCGAAAGTCGTTTAATGTGTTAGACTCGATGCAACTCGTCATCATTACTTCTGTCACACATCCTGTTTTTCGTAGACTGTTGTGCCTTGCCAACTTTAAATATCTTTTCGAACATTTTGTATTTTGTGAGCGGAGAACTGGTGGTTGCTACCCAGAGCTGTTGCTGATTTGTAAGTGCTTTCCGTATGATAATTTTGTAGCGCCAACAGCTCGTTGAGATTCCGTTCTCACCTCTGCGGCAGTAAAAATTTTCATGACAATTGTCAAACTTACCAGCGTCACATCTGGCGAAATAACTACTATAGGCCTAATTAGTGTTACTTTTACCACGTCACCACGATGAGTTTTCGCTTGCTTACAGTGTGTGCCTGTCTGTGTATCATCGTTTTCTTTTGCCGAACTTGTCTTATACCCTGTTTGCTGTGGCTGACCTGAAGATTTTAGTTTGCACTTGTTGAATTATGCTGATGAGCTGTCACTTTGTTGCCAAACACTGCCATAGAGAAAGTTTAATACCTAGTGCAATAGTTTCTTGAGATTCAAGCAAACGTTTTTAAACGAGTGTTCGCTGTCGCTGCGTTGGTATCGTCCTGATTTGCGTTTGTTTTTGTGCATGCGTTTGCATGTTTGTCACTGGAAAGATGTGTGCAGCGTTTTATGCAGTACAGACCACTGCCCTACCAATCATCCTGAGTAAACTTGTAAAAGCAGTAGGAGGAAGGCATGCCGTACGTTACGTGGATGAAATTAGTGGTCAGGCATTTTTTGCTTTTTCTAAAACTTTTACTACGCATTAAGACACCGATTGGGTATGAACGTCATTATCCCTACTTCTAAACCAGTGGCGTAGCAAGGGGATGCGCGGGCCCGGGCGGCACTTTGCTGATTAAAAATCAACGTTTGAAAGGAGTTTAAAAAGTTCTAGCTTTTCCTTATTATTTTAAAATAAATTTTTAGAAGTTCTAAATCTAAAAATTTGTGTTTATAAACCCTCGACTGGTAAACTAGCCTAAAAAAACGCGACATGTGGCTGTGGAGTGAGCATATTGATGAATTGTTCGCTCAAAAGTCTGAGTCAAATGCAATGTGCTAAAGTGCCCCAGTGTTTGTCTTGAAATCAGGGNTTTTTTAACGTACTTGCTTGGGGGCAGGGCATTTGTGACCCCTTCCGTACACCTTCCTCACCAGACAGACATTTGTACCACCATCGCACTCATAAGTCCTGAACAAAAGAAAGAGGTGACATTCGACGGCAGACTAGCACTAGCAAACGTTAGGGCTCCAGTCTCTCAAGATCTGATTAAGGTTTTGCATGAAATCACCGTAAATCGTCAAGGCTAGCTTAATCCTTTTTCTCGTATCTTTGGTTCCTCAGTAACGCGCCAACTGCACATCATAACATCACCTGACACCATGGGCGTCCGCAAATATTTTTCCAGGGGGGGGCAACGTAAACATTTTGCTTATCCCTCTCAGGTTGCTGATGATGCAATGCAAATTACGTTCACGAAACGCTTTACCCTTTCTACAAGACAAACAAAATGCCCCGTGTTACGACAACAAATCGCGTCGTTGGCAGCCATAGCCTGGTGTATTACGACAATTTTAACCAGGGTTGCGGAGTCGGAGGTAAAATATAACATGAATGAAGTTTGGTTGTCAACAACTTTGTAGCAACTAGCAATCAATGGAAATTGTGGTACACAGCAAGAATTCTCTGTTTCAATAAAAAATTTTGTACCATTTCAACAGGCATGAGTTAGGAAAAAAATGATACAATTGGACTTCCGGAGTCGGATAAAAATCCGATATATATCGTGTCACATATACATAAAAATATCTGACTCCTGGTGTTCTTAGGCATCCGAACCAACCCAAAGCATCCCACTCCTTGCGACACCCAGGGCCGGCGCAAGTCATTCCAGCGCCCCAGGCGAGATCCATTTTCAGCGTCCCCTCGTAGATTGATGACGTCATTCTGCTCAATGGACCGTGGTACGACCTTTTTGCAAAAGTAACATCTCTGCACATCAGCATCCTTTCACTTCAAAATGACTTTTCAGTTGTACATATGCCAGATAAGACTTACGGAAGCTAATTTATTTGTTTATGACCAGCCACGAAATAAATACAGACACTTTGCAGAACGCAGGTCAATAAAAACAGACAAGACATCGTTTTACCAAGCATTTAAGCTGGTGGAATCACACAGTTACAGACATTTTTGCAACTGCGTTGAAGACAGAACCATTGGGTTACAGATACATTGTACATTGTTATCACTAATGTCAGCTAACAGTCATAGCACAGTACAGAGCAAGTGTAAATAGAAAATCGTATACAACACAGGAAGGTTACAAGGTTGTAAGCATTGAAACAACACACCAGGTGTAACTGCATTCACTCATCATGAAATAGTAAGCCAAAAGTAGGAAGAAAAATGAAGGCATTTTAACATCAGATTGTGATATAAAAACGGCTAAAATCATCGTATGGGGATGCTCCCAGAAACATGTTATATTTTGATGAATGTTTGAAAATATAATATTTTTCAAGTAATTTTTTAGAGAAAACAAAAATAATGTGGCACCTCGAAGCACACAGAGATATAGATTTCTAGGCATAGGCAATGATGTAGAAAACAGAAACCAAGAAAACACACCAGCAACTACTGCAATTGGTCACTGGCACCGTCATACAAATTACTAAGGTTCATAATTGCTCGCTTTGCCAACCTTGGTTATCTTCATGAGGTTTTGTAATTGGGTAGCAGACATTTTGTAATCGTTATTATTAATGTAGCATCCGCTGACTATTGACGTTTCTTAATTATTATGTAACATTCCGGCCTGAATTTGGTGCTCCCAAATTGCTGCGCCCGAGAGTAGATGTCACCCTTGCTCCCTAGGTAGGCCACAGAGGGTGCATGATGAGCGGGTAAAGAAGACCAGCGTATTAAACGATGACCAGAAAGTTGGTAGTTTGTACGAAAATCAGAGTTTGTCCTGGCAAAAATGTGGCTGCTAGTGGGTTGATAGTTGTTTTGCGCAGCAAACGCTGATAGACCTATGCGTTGTTGTCTTGGGCAATAAAAAGAAACGAGCAGCAAAAATAATATTACACATATCGATGACAGGAAAAAAAACCGTGAAAAAGATCGTTAAATTAGCTGAAAGGGAAATTAAGGATGTGAGAAATAGAAAATGGTTAGAATGGGAATAAAGATGTGAAAAAAGTAATTACCAATCCTTGTGGGGCATAAATGGTTTGAAACCCAAGCATCTTACCATCTTTACGCCTTTGGTCGAAATACTCATAGACAACATATTAGGTGATTTCAGTTTGGTCATCATTTTTCATTCAAATTTAATGTGATACCTTGCAGACGCAACTAGTCTTGCTACGTAACATCTATAACAGTATAATACATTGATTTTGTGAACGAAACCAAAAACCTCAACTGTAACTGTTAACACTATCGAACAGTTTACTAGGTGCACGTTCCGTTTGACCGCAATTTCGTAGTAGAGTTACAGACCTTTCGGAATGTGTCAAAAATTTTCCTGCAATAAAACTTTTTCCGCAATTCCGCTCTCTCGTTACGCAACAGAACACTTAATTTTTCATCCTCTATGCAGTGCCGGGTCTGTATGGCATATTAACAGCGCTGGGCCCTGAGTTAAAAATACACTTGAACAAGCTAACTGTTAAAATCGAAATTTTTGCAGGAATCCATGGATACCACGGGCATACTGAATTTCGAAAGAACGAAATAGCTGGCACTAAATAGCAACTGGTGGACTTCATGGGCCACTTACGTTTTTTACCAATGATGTATATACCAAAAAGGAATACATTACTGTACAGCTCACAAGTACAGTTTGATGCTTCCAGACTCAACAACAAACCAGATCATTGCTATATCTAGATTCACTGTAGTCTTATCAATATAAGTGTCGAAGTCGATTGTGAAAAGCAGCAAACCTACTGTATTTTTTAGAGTTTGCCATAGCGAATTTGTTTATGATACTGGTAGTGTCTATTTCACTTGAAAGTTCATGCTCTATGCTCAAGAATCAGGCTGTTCAATCTGTTCTGTCCAATTGTGCTCCTTCGTTCTTTCTACCATCTTAATTGTCGAAAACTACTGTTATCCACTGCAGCTGTTCACCATGAGAGTTTATTAAATGCGCAAATTATTTACATTTTTATGAAAGGACTCCAAGTACAATATTATTTTTTGAAATGCCATTGATAGCATTACAATGAAAATATTTAGAAATTGCTGCATTTCGGCCTGATTGCAGATATGAGCACGGATCAGGAATGGTTCGGACCGGATCAAGACTGAAGCCAATTTTGGCCGGATCAGGACTCGATCGGACTGCAATTTTTTTTTAGATTGGCGGATCAGGACTGGATCGGACTGAGAAAATATTTTTTGTTTCAATGTGATTATCGTGAACGTGTCAAAAATTTTAGTTGTGATCCGATTTTATAGATTTGCTAAATGGCAGTGCAATTTTGCCATCAATGACAAAAGCTCTGCAGAGACTATTTTGCCATTCGAATTGTATCCACCTTTGCCCACATATAACGTTGAGTTCTAGTAGTGAACATAGTTGAGTGGTAAGTGTCTATGCCTGTTGTGTGAGTGTTCGTTGGTTCTGCTCTCAACCTTACCTTTGGCTTAGCTTGAAGAGATCACTCCTTTGATGTGAAAACTTTTTATGTAGGCTACTTTTTCAAAAAGTTTGGGGTTTAGGGCAGAGGTTATC
>JGI24021J15306_10008348_pt1 | contig 12733 bp, 5 predicted proteins | sample Ectturendosymbi1_FD_15306 | JGI IMG/M metagenome (IMG submission 15306) | reverse complement strand
CCTGGCGATGAGATGATTTGTCCGATGTTCTGGTGGTTCGCGCCGCCTGACATCGACTGGTTCGTCTGTTTCGAAAGAATAGCAACCCCTTGCGAAACAAGTTTGTTTTTTCAAACAGGTTTTCTCAGAACCGAACTGAAATAGCTGCCACTGCCACTACTTCAAACAATCTCCCTACAGAGCGTTTTCCTTGGACAAGAGGAAAAATTGGCTTTCGTTTGTTAGTTTCGTGATGTCAAAAATTACTGTTTCCAGGTGAAATTCGACAAGGCCTTGTTGTTTTAGCATGATACTTTACCTTCGTATGGGTAAAATTTACCTTCGTATGGGTACGGTCTGATTTGATTAACCTATCGGGAAGCCAATCGGTCACACCCTACTCTTGCAATAGAACTGTATGAAACATCGCAAACAAGCAGCTTGACTAGCAGTGAGCAAAATCAAGTGCAGATTTAACTTGTTTAAAACATGACAAGGACTCGGAAAGCTTTAAACGGTTAAAGCTGCTGTACAAGCTCTACTATGCAGCGGTGCTAAACACCATAGCAACCGTGTTGGCGACATCTGACCGTAGCTGCACAAACAGAAACATGTCTTAGTCACCAGCTGAGTCGTTCCTTGTGAAGCTGAGGACGAGTCAAAGTACATTCCAGTTGAATTGTTCTGCTGCTGTTGACTGTTCGTGTAATGCTGGTTATTGCCGGAATACTGGAAAGTGTTCGTCCTGCCAAGAATAGAACGCCCTTGTTATTTGAGATGGATCATGACTTGCGCTAGGATGACGGTTGCGCTTGCTAGATCATCATCGAAAGAACGAACTCGCCAAAACGATCAAATGCACAGGAGCTGTAATAAAGGCACTTACAGGGATTCACCTGTTTTCATGATTATATCAATCAAATATAGGTTGTCTTTTTTTATTTTTTGATCAACACATTATTAGCAGTCCTACGGTTTCGGGTAACATTGGCAATGACAAGTATCAAGGAGTGCCGTTCGCATTGTGCAAGCTGCTAGTTACCAGGACAATCTGACTTACGTCGATCCATTCGCATAAACGTGGTCGTTGCCGGAGTTGACATACTGCAGCTGACTGGATTGGTACATCGGCTGAAAACAAAAACAAGTCGAGTCATCAGCTCGGAACGCAAAAATCCATTGTCATTCGCATACAAAGCAGCCCGGAAAGAAAACGAAAGGGACGGAACGAAAAAGCATGCTACAACAGGCCGCACACAGTCGCCTGCTGCACCGCGGCACACTCGCCACGATTTGAACGGGGAGCGACCAACGAACGTTGAATAGGATCGCATTACGAAGCAGCACAGGATTAGGTTAGGTGCTTACCACTTGCGCGGTGCCGACGTGGATCGGCTGTGTCCGATGCTGCGGCGTGGCGACCTGCAATCGGCAACAAACATAAACGCCTGGGATATGCCACGAGACGACAGCTAACGACAAATTCGATCGAAATTTAGCACGTGTCGGTGTGTTTGAGTTGCTATTTTCTACTATTGACACCATTGCAGTTACTGGCACTATTATCGCTACCGTGCCCGAGTTTATTTGCCTACATCACTTCATCTGAAGGCGCGTTTACGTTATCGTTCATTATAACGTGCACTTGAAATTCACTAAATATGCGTTCCGAATTTTGAAGATTTCTTAGCAATGCTGTGCTTCAAATTAACAAACTTGAATTACACGTTCCAAGCGTCAATGTGCAGAAAACATTCGCAGTGGTGACTTCACAGCGCGTGCTACTTAAGAGCACTTCCGTAAAAAGTAGCGTTTTCGATTGAAAGGCCATGTCTCTACAAATGGATCACTTTTTGTTTAAAATACCACGACGTAAGTTGATTTGCAGAATTGCAATGACAAATTAACTTGCCGCTGCACTTCCACTGAAAAAGAAGTCTGGCAACACTTCGCATATGAAGACGTTGTTGAAAAATTTATGTATAGTCCGATTGTTTTTCGAAATTTCCGAAGCCAGCAATTTGATTTAAAGTGCAACTCAGCCAACTCCAATTCAGCACTTCGAGANGAGAAAGATGCCAAAGCAGGTCGCTGGAGGAACAGCATTATTAACAACATGCGCTCCTAAAATGGTTCCTTCAAGCGTTAAACAGTTGAAGTATTCCTTCACCGTGGTACAGTTCTCACCGAATGCTGGGACGGCTATCGCTTCAAACCCAACTCTTTCGGAACACAGACCTATTTAGAATTTGTGCAATTTCGCCAAATTTTCAGGAAACAAATCAGACAAGACACAAATGCAGTTACGAATGTCTTCTACGAGGTCCTGTATTTGTGCAGATATATAGCATAACGTAACACGATTTTCTACGAGGCGCCAAGTATGCTTCAGACTTTTACAGCAGGTGTTTTTGTTTCATGCAACTCCAAGTTCGCAGTATCGGGACTTCTACAGGTGCGGCCAAAACCACAATCATATCAAAATACATAATCTTTGATTTAAAGCATCTAGAAGCAGTAGAACGGTTCCATAGCAAAAACAGTTTTGTTCCCCACCATTTGCCCCAGCAACGCCGGCCAAAAAAAGTTTCCTTACAGCCTCATAGACTGGTATTTACTATTATATACTGCAACAAAAGTTCGATTTCTTCTTTAAGTTAACACAGTTGCAATATAAATATCTTGCAAGTTTGTTGAAGTATTTTGGTGTGTCTATGAATGGGTTTTTCGAACAATCGCTCATAGTCGATCAACCTGGTAGCCTCACAGTTTTGCCGTTCGCGGTTAAGAACTTCTTTATTTTGTTTTTAGTGTGAAAAAAACAGGGAGGTTTTCCTACTCCTTGAGGGGAGTGACCAGTGCGAATGAAAAAAAGGTTAAGAAATATTTAAAACTTGCACTACTGTTAGAGAGTACTCGTTTTTCTTTATCACGTCGAAGTTTGACAAAGAAACGATTACAAAGGACGCCACGTGCACTTAGTTTCTGCAAAAGCGACTCATTGTTTACCACAAGATCGCACAAAGCGCAATTGACAACGAATCACTTTGGATTTTCACGGAAGCTATGTCATGCTTTGGCATTTTTTCAATTTCTGAAAAACTACAATACACAACGTATAAGTACTACAAATCTTGCAGAGGCTGAACTGCCAGTGTTTTTTTTTTCCTGGAAGCCGTTGTTTCGCCATTTGGAGTCTTTAAGTTACACACGATCAAATTTGTGAATGTTTAACTACGCTCTTCGCAGTTTTGCTAGCATTTAAGCCTGGCTGTGTTTAAATAGCAACAACCCAGGGCCAGACTTCCTATTTCTACATATTCACAGTTAAACAATCTACATTAAATGTTTCAACTACAATTTCTTATTGCTGTAAATTTAGCCCAGAACAGGATTTCTGCATTGAACATCCACACTAACAAGGTCGTCAGTCCACAGCACAGGGCCATAATGTTGTTTTGAACTTTTGAAATTACATTGCACAAGGTCCTTAAGGAAGCTTTCGATTTTCGTCGTTGAGGCGTCCCGCACTTCTATCTACTTTCCTTGCTGTTAAAGTACAGTCGCACGAAAGAGTGCGCGCGACGCTGTGCAAACTCAAGCTGCGGTTCCGCTTTATCAACGACTGAAGCAATCGGGGCAAACCGTGAAAGGTCTGATCTCGCAGTGGCAACACAATTCACAGCCTGCATACAACTTCAACTTAATGCGCACTTGACAATTTAATATAGCAACTTATGTCCTTTTTAAACAAGACTGCAACTAAACCTGTTGCACTTCCTTTTCAAAGTGCTCCTCTGGCTTGGCCACACCGTAACCGTTCGCCTGATTGATCTCTCTGTCGCACCTGATCAAAGCTTTCCTGGCTGACGATGGAGTAACCTTGGCACAAATCATCGAAGTTAAAACTTACCGCGTTCTGAAACAGGCCATTCTAAACCCGGAACTTGAAACTGTCACGTTGCGCATTTCCGCCACGACGAATAAGCTTTGACAACGTCAAATGCTCGTTGAAAAAACAAACAAACTAAACGAAGCGGCAAGGTGACGCACTCTTCTCATAGTGCAGTACCCCAACCTGCTACCACTGCAAGCAACGTTTTTTAATTGCAAATCAATGTGCCAATCGTCTTGCAATATTAGTAAATTCCAATCGTCATACATCACTCGTGCGTGCGCCAGCAGCAACAGCATGAGCAAGCATGATGTGCTCGTCGATTAATATCGCGCATGCAAAGCTACTGACTACGAAACGCCTTCACAATCCACAAAACCAACTAAACACAGCGACCAACCACATAAACCAACAAAAATAAGAGCAAGCCCCACACAGACCGACCCTTACGCGCTTCAGGTTCAAGTTGACGAGGTTGGAACCGGTAAGCACTCGAGCGGTTTGTGCGTTGACGGGATGACGGTTCTGTGAAGAAGTTACCGGTAATGAGTGAAGATCCGGCTTCAGCTTGCTGCCTATGCTCAGATCCATCGCCTGGTGTGCGACGGTGGACTCAGGCGTCGATGTTCTGCACGGCATCGGGTCAGCAGAGCCTGCACTGGGCTCGACTTCGCAAGTGCAGAGCCCCTTTGCGATGCAGGTCGGTTTGATTAAGAATAGATGGTGAGCGGTGAGATCAGTCGTCTCCAACTAACGCAACCACGGCCATCCTTCGTACCAGCAACATTACACGCGCCTTCAAGTAAAAGCTAGTTTCCCTTTTGAAAGCAAAATAAACGTTGCCTTAGATGCCAGTTACAAAGCACTGCTTTCTGTCTATGAAAGAAGTCCTCAGAAAAACGTTTAGTCTGCACCGTTCGTGGCTTTCCTCAGCAGTAGCAGAGAGCAGTCGGCGATCCTGATCGACGCTGTAACAACACCTTTCACCCACTAACCTAGCTAATCCGACGAAAACTGTCTAAACAAACACAACTAACACGCGCGCAAGGCTTCTTGCGAAAAGAATAAATTTGAAGCCCACGAAAGGCAATGCGGCCTAACTTCTTTCGTCCAAGGCTGTATCACATGGCCCAAGAGCGTTTGACTAATGAAACAAGACGAAGTGCCAACTGGTAACGGTGGCTGTGGCTTGGGCGCAGCTCCTGTAGCGGTGAGGGTCATCACCGAAATCAAAAGAAACAGCTCGGCTAGACAAGACGAGAAACAGGAACGAAAGCGGTCACTCTCCATTGTTCAACGAGCCCCGTTTGCGATTACAATAGACAAGGAAAGTCGTGAGCGAAGTGCCGTTACACAGCAAGCCAATAAAAGGGGATCGCGTTGCCAGGCAGCGCTTTATCAATTGACATGGCAGCAGGAGGTCGCCTGGCAACCGACGGTGCCAACTGAAATTTGCCAGTTCGAACAGAGCGCTGTGTCAATATCGGAGCAAACAACGGAGAGTAAGTTACCACTAAAATTGCCATATGTCGAACGGTGTTGGCAAAAGAGAATCACTCGACCGGAATTAGTTGTTAGAGCTGCAAACGCAAATGTAAAAAGACATCAGGTCACATACATTGGTCAACATAGTTCGCACTAGTTGGCTGCAATTTGGAGTCACAGCCTCCAACTCATGGCTGTAAATGAACGCCAAGCCACGACATTGCAAAAGTAAAGCACTTCATCTAATATTTTTTATATTTCAGGCTGGAAAGTCACGAGAAATTTTAAGCTTACCCTAAGTTTAGTGACTAGCTTTCAGAGACTGTTCAGCGACGGGCCAGCTTGCTCCCTGGGCATATATATGTCGCATAGCAAAAAGCCAAATATGTTTCAGTGCCTTTATGCAACGTGCGTTGAACAGTAAAACATAAAACGCCCTAATTTCGCTCACTACGCTGTAAGAAACGGTTGTTTTAACCATTTTACTGTTGAAAGCACATTGCAATCAAAGCAGTGAGAATGTTTTGCTTTCAAATAACTGAAAGCTATCATTATCAACTCATAAACAAAAGGCAGTGGCCCACTTCACTACACTGTAAAAGTCGCGTAAGTCCATAGATGGCAAGATCCTGTTTCTTTCAGTTTCGGCAGCATAACAATAACAATTACCTGGAAATTTAGCGACTATTTTAGCACCTTGTCCACATACCTTTCGCGTGACCAGTGGCCAGCATTCACACAGCGATGAACGTGCGAGTCTCACACAGACAAGATATACCTCACGAAGTCTTTTTGTTATCTTAAAACGTTAAGGTACCAAACGAAATGCGGACAAGTGAAAACCCGAGCATGGAATCATAAATCAATCGCGTTTCTAGGCAACTGGAAGACACACCGCAAAATTAAGTAGATATTAAGTACACCGTCGCCAAGCAACCACGCAACATTCTCTGTTGCCAAGGATGGAACAGTAAAAATCGACGCAGCAATACGTCAAAAACCTTGATGAGCAGTATTGATATTCAGATCAAGCATGTCTAAGTTTGCAAAAAAAGTCCTTTCAACATTTCACGAACGCCGGAAAACCGGGTGTTTTTTTGCCGCAATGTAAATACACATCGGTGCAGATAATTTTACTCCAAGTAGGGCAAACAGGTTTGACAGCGGAGTTAAAGAAAGAGGTATAGCACGGGTAAAAAGTAACGTCAACTGTGGAAAGTATGGCAGCTACGATCGGGTGCAATTTTACGAAAGATTTGTTTAACTTGGCTACAGTTGCACAGATTTCAGGTCGCACCACAGTATTTATTTTTTTTTGCAAAGACCTGAAACTTGTATTATTCGTCGTTCAATAAATAAACCCAGGAAATGATTAAACATTTGGTTTGGAAGGAGGAGCTCCATGAAACCACAAGTTTAAGATTACGTTGTAAACCTTTGCTGCAGCAAATCAGCTTGGGCAGCTTTTCAAATTATTACGACCTTCAATTCAGGCCTTCCGAATTTTCACGACATCCAAAAGGAGATAGTGAAGACAAGCACAAGGAAAACATTTTAAGAAGTAAAAGCGTTTATTTGCCAAAGACAGGAACCGCGTTCTGCTCATTTTATCGCAGGATTACTGTTTAAAATGGTATGTTGTATTTGATAGGGGCAAGACGTACTTGTCGGACTGAAAATAATCGGCAAACTGTATGCCACACACCGGAATGTTTTTCTTTAAACTGAGTTGCACCTCACTTTTCATCAAGTTGTTGGTTTGTTGCAGAAACGCGGCAAAACGCACTTGCCAGGGATCACTTAGCGTTGAAAAAAAAGTATATATTTATCTTATCTAAGGAAGACACTATCGATGTTGTTTGCTTCTTCAATTGGAAACTTGCAGCCGCCCTGAGCGAAACTTGGACGTTTGCATCGGACAAAACAAATAAGCAAAGGCAACTCCAATCCGGTACAGGTGGAAGTTATTGTTGTTACTATTTGAAAGCTGGTTTGTAATGCAAAGCGGTAGCTGTTGAATCTGTTTTTTTTATCGCTGAAACATTTCCGTCATTTTATGCCGAGACGTTTTGGTCACTGCAGCATTTCGGTCATTTGTGTCACAGTTGTATTCAAACTCGCCATAACAGTGTTTTTTAGCCTATAATTTCAAACATTCTGACCGAAATGACTTAATTTTTTTCGGTAATTTCAAAAACATTTCGGTCTATGAACGAAAAATGACCGAAAAAAAAACAGCGTTGAATAAAGGATCAGTTTTCAAACAATTTGTTGAACAGACAGACGCGCTGTTGATGGAAATCAGATTTCTGACTTGGATTAATTTCGCATTAAGCTGGTGCTAGTTTGTACAATCCGAGACGTTCACTCAAGTAACTTGTACTGTTGTGTTTCCGGCTGAGCGCCGGCCAGGCATTTTCTGTTGGCGAAGAACATCCAAATTTATAATGAAATGACGTAACGTTTGACACAGAAAGCATTTTGCACAAAATCTATTTCTTGCTATGTCCCTACTGTTCACCTTATTCGTTTTGGCGCACTAGAGTACGCTAAGCTAGTGGTTAATGAGCAATTGAGAATTAAAGTGATGATTTCTGAATTTACGCCATTGCGCAAAATAAAAAATCAAAGACAAATTTACCGGATGGCAATTAATTACCAGTTTCTTATAGAAATGATGCGGTGCTACGTATGCATATATGAGGCTGACGCACAAAAATATACAGCAACACCAATTTTTTTCCTACGTTGCAACGTACACAATGCTCTTGTCAGTATGTGGAAGAAAATATGACATGTTTAGCTTTACAACACAGAAAAAGTAAGTTTTCTTCTCGCAACCGTGTTTCCCTGCATCTAGAAAAACTTTTCGAGCTAGCATGTGTAAGTTTCCCACTAATAGTGTGAATGTCCTCTCGGTGACATGATTTTTCTCGTCGGCCACGTTTGTAAGGAAATAGTTTGCAAAAGAAAATCAGCACTGAAATGAAAAAACGAGCCCAGGGCAGGCTGACACCACGCACTGCCACGCAACTACTTCACCTCTCACTCCACCTAGCGACGGTAATCCCATTGGTGGAATCACCGCAAGAGTGACATGAACAACTGTAAACATGCTGATCGCGTTACAGTACAGGCAATCTTCTTGAACTTCAGGCTAAGTTGCCGCGCTTTAATTTTAACAGTACAAATCAGTGGAGTAGCGTAATACGGACACATGGCAATACCGCTCTTCCTGATTTCGGCATAACCTGAACTTTTCCTATCACGGCAAAATCGACACGAAATTAACAAAAAGTGCACTAAAATCCAGGATCTTTGAAGTGTTATCAGTTAACACTCATCTGTAATATACTGCTGTAGCAATTACACGAACTTTAACTTTTCACTGTTTTCCTCAAAGGTGACACATTGATCAACGCAACTTCTTTTTGAATTATGTTCATGCTGTTAACATTTTACATCAAGCTGCCGTAAACTCCAATACTCTAAAACATTTAGTCACGCAACTTCTATTGCCATGTTAACCATCAAATGATTGTTGCAGATTCAGAGTTCCATGGTGTCTACAAAAACGGGAGACACTAAATACTACATCTTTTGTCATGGAACCATGTTTATAAGTCAACTTAAATCGGACGTAAAACGCAATTTAGGTGCCGCTTCTCTCACGTGATTTTCGTAAAAATCTGTCGTCATAGTCTGCGCTGACGAACGGAAAACAGTGGACGGGATCCCTGATTACCAGCACAATCTTTGTAGCGAGCCTTAAAGACCAACAACGTGAACATTTGTGGAGTAAAAACTGCTCTACTTGAAACAATATAATTCTTTGTTTTCTAACGAAGATTATAAGTTTCATTGCATAGCCTCTAAAAAATCGTCTGCACAGTTAGCACAAATTTGCCAAACACACAAAACTTTTTATCGTTTACTTTGCCTTCTATTACCTTTTGCGTCGTCGAATGTTTTTATCTAACACGCTAGAATGAAAAAACGCGACAATCAAGTCGAAGCAAAAGACGTGCAAAAATAAGACGGTTGGAAACAGCCAGGAACCACTGAGACCGTTGCGCTTTCGCGAACTGCAGCTAAATACCTATATTTCACAACTTTAGGTGCTCGACCCAGACCTGAGCGGTGCCAACTATAAATAAAACAGCATGCCATGAGCTCAAGCGTACGTCTGCACATCACCCCGCAAAAACATGTCAAAGCAACAGCAACACCATCACGCAGTAACCAGGCGTCGCGAGAAGAACGACGCCGATGCATGGCAATGTTGCCGCGGCGAGGATGAAAGGAACTGTTGTTTTTCTACGGAAGTAGCAAATATTGAAANAATAACTGCGACGAGCCAATATGCGCATTGTTCAATATGAGAGGAAATACTTTTGCTGAAACTTGCGTTTGAGCAACGTGANNTCAACGCATTTGCTAATCGCTGTAATTCATTTCAACAAGGAAAAGTCGTAACGCAANCTTTTTTAAAGTTTGTGCCGCCTGTTTATGAAAAACTGCAAAAGACGAAAAGAATACGCATTTTTATTCACAATCAAGAAGTTTATCGAACTTCTACTACCCACTTCACATGTGCGCATTAAAAACCTACACAACCGAAACACCAAACGCCCATTCAGATATCCAAACGAAACTTTAGATTTATCCAACACTTACTTGGTGCTGAATGTGCGGAAGAGGCTTCATGGCATCACCGACTTTCACGTCTGCGAGAAATAAAGATAAAAGTGGAAAGTGAGTTTCATTGCATTGGCTGCATCCACTGCACCTTTACGACGGTGCATACGACAACCTGGCCAACCACAAACAAGACAGAACACCGTACATATGTTTGCAAACAAAAAGCCTTTGCAAACTTTTATGCGTTAGCATGTTTCAAAGCAGCTGCACAAGTTAATTGAACAGGCTGTTTCATTTAAAAAATCCAAACGAAGGGACAAAATCTGTTGTTGATTCCCCCACACGGAATCAGCAACTCTGACTACGCTTCTACCGAGCTGTTTTGAACACCCATCTTGTGAAAGCAAAATAGATCAGTAAATAAAAACAAAAAATAGCTGCAAGCGGCAGCTACCTTGTCCGCAGTAAGCCTGATTCGCAGCTCCTTCCCACCGCCAAGTGCACGATGGGGCACTTGAGCATTGCTCCTGGTCAAAAGCGCGCTGTTGGCGGTTGTCGGTGTGTTCGTAAAATGGCGGCGACGAGTTGGAAGCAGCGTCAGTGTAATAGCAACTTGACCTACCCTGCTCATCGCGCACTAAGCTGTCGTGAGATTGAAAACGATGTCTGTGCGACGATGACGGCACGTGATGGTGGTGCTGGTACGAGTCGCTAACGAAAGTCTCGCTCTGGACGCCGCCCGAGTAATAATCGTGTCCGTCGTTGTCCCAAACGTCGTCAAACGCTGCCGGCGAGATGCAGTGCGGNTCGCTCGACACGGCGCAGTGCTTTTGGTAGCAACCAGGAAAGTTGAAATTGCCGATGTATTCCGACTTGATGTCCATGCCGCTCGGCACCATCGAAGCTAGCTCGAAATTAAGATCACCTGCTGCTCTCCGAATCTTGCCCACTGAAGTCTGCACAGGGTCGGTCTACGCGCGCACCCCTTATACATGTATGCGCGAGCGAGAAAAAGTGTTTTGTGTGCTATGCAAAGTTAATCGGGCGAAACTAAACATTCAGATCAGAAAATAACCGTGGCTTACATAATCGCTGCTCAATATCCTCCATGGCTAATCAAAGCACTCTGATTTCAGACGAGCATCTCTGGCCATCACAAACAATTTCGATGGCTCACAACATTGGCACTTGTACTCAAAGAAATCTATTTCACGATAATTACTCGATTTCCGGAGAAAGCAAGGGTTTTTGGAAGGAAGGTCACTTGATCAACAACAGACAGATTGCATTTCTAATACCAATTCCTTTCGAGGTCGTTGTGTATATTAAACAACAATTTCATTAATGCGTGGTTTTAGCAGCTCATTTAGGTTGAAAAAATTCATAATAGCTCTTACTGTTCACGCCAGTGTTTTCTCTTCGCTTCTTTTCAAGTTTGTGGCGCAAATGGCTTTGGATTAAAATTGCGTGACCTATACACCTCGTCAGCGCTGGCTAAAGTGCGTTGAAATTATTTGCGATGCAAATAATTTTTTATTGGAAATACAAGAAAACTTTTGCATGTCTTTTTCACTAAAGAACCATTCTTTATCACAAACAGTATGGTACCACTAATTGCTGGGAAAAAATAGAAATAGTTATGATATGTAGCAGATGTATTATTCCTTGCTTACTGTGTTGAAACGTGATGGTAGAAAAGCACCAATGCCCTTTTTTTCACAGACACCTGCACTAAGTTCTTCACCGTCGATGTAGAAAAGGCGTATCCTGGACAGGCGCAACACAGTTTCGAGTTTCTTTTAAGAGTGCACAGAAATTGACATAAGCGCCAATACTTTAAGGCCACATCACCAGTGGCGTACGTAGAAAACTTTCATGGGAGGGGGATTGGTGGTCATTTGTATTTGGTGTGCGCTCTTTGTGACGTCACAATTTCACATCATAGTCATGTTTCCAAACCAACGTTTTGACGAAGTTGGTTGACATACTATGCATATTTTTAAACATCCACTCCCCTTACTTTATATGTCATTGCATTGATTATAAGCTATTAGCACTGCAAGTGAGGCGTCAGAGAAATTTACAACTGCAAAATGAGGCTGCGCTAATGTCTTGTCGAACACGAGCAGTCGAGCATAGAAAAAGTGCGGCTGGAGTTGCTGGCACACACCCCGGTTTGCAAGACCGAATCTTACTAAACTACACAAGAATTGAGAATGCGCATAAAGTACGCAAGATAACATTCGATTTTTTTGTTATTTACAGAAGTCCAGCAAACTTTTAGCATTCCTTTTTCCCTGCTGAGACATTATCAACTGCCTGAATGCTTCCATTCCAACAACTGCTGTTTTTGAGCTCATGCAACAGATCTATCATGCACAGCAATTGACAATGTAGCCGATGGGGTCAGCGCTTGCGCAGATCAGCCTTAGCAGACAAAATACAGTAAATGCAACTGTTTCTGAAAAAGTGAACTATCGCTGAACACAATCCTAATGGGTAGTGGACGAAAGGTCTGCAAAAAGTGGTGAGATGGTTCCTGGACGCAGACGATAACGCAGATACCCACCGAAACATTATTACTATGTTTTGGCCCATTTACAATGTTATTTGAAATTTGCATGCAAATTTATTCCGTATTTGCATTAAGTCGACAAATTAACAAGCAAAAAGTATGCGAAAACAATTAATCTCCTTTGCGCAGGTAATAAAGTTTTTGTAAAATATCAAGCT
>JGI24021J15306_10008344_pt1 | contig 12737 bp, 10 predicted proteins | sample Ectturendosymbi1_FD_15306 | JGI IMG/M metagenome (IMG submission 15306) | reverse complement strand
GATGGAATTTTTGACATTAAAAAAAAACAAATCCTCAAACGTGTACGTTTGTTTGCGTGAGGGACCCATTTTAATCATTGAGAGGCGCTCGTATTATAGTCACTGTGTTTTGATTGGGTAGCTGCTACAATTAATCATCGCTTACATTCTTACAGCAGGAGCCATCCGACGTTTCAGTTTCCGATAACGTGGACGAGGAGTCCTCACCTCTAATCAGTGTCATGGACCCCCTGTTTGCTTGCATTTCGAAAGCGCTCAAGGTGCAGGTGAAGCGGGCGACGGTGACTGAACCGAAGCCGACCACTCTGACTGCTGAAGGTGACGCCGCTTCAACGATAAAAGCGTCGAAACGGGCTCAGTCTGTGACGCTGAACAGTTTCTTCCCTGGAAGGTGATCAGATCTTGATAATGTAATTTCATTCTGGGATATCTTCTCTACAAAATTTTTCTTCTGGAAGATTTTCGAATGTTGTTCTAATCGTCATAAGCACTCCTCGATTGTCTGCGTAAAGTCTGGCATCGCATTTTTCCATTTTTTTGCCTTCAAAATTGAATCTTCCCAATTATATCATCGCTTGCGATTTCATCAAATCTTGCGAGCTGGCTCTCCTTTCAGAAAGCGTCAGGATGCTAGAATTTGTTTATAGTGACCTGGGCGCAGTTCGGCACTTGCTCACTTGTTGCGGCATTTGCACCAGGCCCAACATTGCCTTCAAACATTCTTCTTTGCAGACCTGCTGATAAAATCCCGATGTGGTGGATGCACGGGACTATGGAAGACAAGTCCATCGTAGAAGCTGTCATGAAACTGTTAACTGACATGTCCATGGTACGATTTTCAACATTGTTTGAATATTGAATTATCCGGCAGAGTTTATTTCGTTGGCGTCTTGTTCGTACGTCCATGCGATATGGGTAGAGCTAGTTAAGTACCCCAGTGTTCCCACGCAGTATTGAAAGTATTAAAAAAGTATTGATTTTGGCCAAAATGTACATAAGGTATTGAAAAAGTATTGAAATTCAAAATGGAAAAAAATCTGAAGTATGTGAGCAGAATTTTACTGAACGCAAAGCAATTCATTATTTATACAGGGTTGAACAATGTGCAAAATTGAGTTTCATGATTAAGAATTTCCAAAAATGAAGAGGAGTAATGGTACTGAACTTTTTTAATGTAGTATTGAAAATGTATGGAAAATGATTTTTAAAAATGTGTGGGAACCCTGGTACAGACTTTTGGCTGCTGCAGTTTGTACTTGAAACAAGCAACGCATTTTTTCCAGAAACAAATCAGCCCTGCCTGGTGCAATGTGGCAAAGTGCGCTGTGTCCGAAGCCGTTCTGTCTCTCACCAAACTGACCGATTGCGAACGAGAACCGGACAGCTGCCTCTCCAACTCAATCATGTGGAGAGCCTTGGCTGCGTTGTGTGTGCTCGACCGTGACCACGTCGATAAACTGTCGTCAGCAGAATCGTGCCAGAAGAAAAACCAGGTTGGGACGAAGTTTGTATTCGATCGTTTTTCGCATATCCAACGTTTAAAAACTTACGAACAAACAGGAACAATCAGAAGAGGCGTTTTTTCGGCAGTTTACTGCGAGTGTATGTTGCGGCTTCGTTTGAAAGTCGAAATGATTTCCTCTGTCAAACGCTCGCATGAATGCTCAGGACTTGCTGACGAAAATTCTACTTCAATCAGTTGCATTCATCGTCAGCTTACGGCTGCGCCGAAGCCGCTTTTCTGCGATCGTCAAAGAACGCCAAGAGGAATAATAAACTATTGGGTTTGTATATAAGTGGTCGAAACGGGAAACACTTGAAAGGGAGACGGCAGTTCGGAGCCAGCGACCTTATCTGTAGCGAGATGTTTCCCTCCTGCTTTTCCGGCAACGAACATCGCTGCCATTTTTTGCTGGCTGCCCGCGAGGCACTCGACACAAGCCTGAAGTGCAATTGTTCGACCAAGTCCCGCTGATTAAGAGCTCTCTAATTTAGCAGCGGTTGGTGGGACGCGAGCGGAACGTGGTACTCGCGGTTCGCAGTGTAAATGGCTACGGCATGGGGGGCGCTTTTCGTGATGGATCACAACGCTCCTGGATTTATTGAAAATATTTGAGGTTGCTTTGCGCGAGAACGATATTCTTTGACTTACGTGGGAGCGTTTTTTTTATTTATCTGTTTTTGTGTTTTCGGGCGCGCGTAGTTACTCTATGTTTTGCGTGTGTATCTGATGATGCAGGAACCGCAGCTTTCAGGAATAGGAAAGCGAAAGTTCATTACTGCCCAGATGTTACGGCAACCGCTGCCGTGTTTGATTTCGTAGCTGGAAAGCCCCGCCAGCGTCGTTGTGAGACATCGTTCAGGAAGTTGCAGTTCGGTCGGTGCGCGGAAAGTTTTAGTTTTAGTCTGAAACAGGTGTCCCAGGCACTTTGGATCCAGGACGAGTGAACGGACTCACCTTGAAAACGATTTTTTTTCGCTCAAGCAGAGTAGCAAAGAAAGTTAGGCGTAGAGTGGATGGCTCCGTCCATTCAGCTGCACAGATACTTGGCGCTGCAAGACAAAGAACGAACACATATTTTTACTTTCCTGGTCGAAAACCCGCAAGACATTTCAAGTTTCGATGTTCGGTCACGTGAGTTCCAGTTCGCTGGTCACAGGTGGTACGTCTACTCTGGGAAACCCAACAACGAATATTTCAGGTAAGGGCAACGTGTTGACTAAGCTCTGCTTTTGCCCGATGTTCCTGATTTTGTTTTTGTTTGTTACTGGAAACGGTTAGCTTGTTCTTTTCGCCTTGGTTAGTCAAAGCTTTTTCAAGTTTAGTTGTGCATCAAAACCAGGTGTTAATTTAGAATTTTCAACCGAATTTTGAAACCTTTTACTGTCCTCAGGAGTTAGATCTTAAAGTTAATTAAATGTTTCCTGTCCCGGAACGAATTGCTTGTGTTGTGTTTTTTAACGAGTGTTTGGTTCTATTTCAAAATGTTTTTATTAACTTGGAAACAAATATGTTGATCGGTAAGCTAAAATGTTGTTCTTTTGGTGTGTACATTATGTTTCCCTTCTTGTGTTCTTTCAAGCTTCTACCTGCGGATTGTAAACCTCGGCAAGGATGTTCGAGTTCACACTGTCTATTCTTTCAATGTGGTAAACCTGGTGAACTACCAAAACAATTACGCTTACCACAGTCCTGCTGGTGGCAGAGTATTTTCACGTGATGAGGACGCGTTGTCATGGGGATGGAAGGAATTCATCAGACGTGAGGTTACCGCAGCGTAGTTGTAGTTACTTTCCATCCGTTACCTACTGCTTACCTCAAGCCCGCAACCAGGGGTTGGGCAACCGGGCAAAAACATATTTAATTGTTAGGTACAACAACAAGTTACAATAAATCCCCCGCAAAAAAATATCAGCTGGTTGCGACCCTGGCTTACCTACTAAAGCATACCCACTGCACTGCGAGATGCTAGATTGATAACGATGGCCTCACCTTCGGGAGTGATTTTACGTTCTTGCATCATGCGTTTCCCATTGCACGTGAGCGGCGTTGTGTGGAAGCACGGCTGGCGTTTTAAACTTTGATGAGCGGCTGCGCTCTGGAAAGTGATAACATGAGAAAGCGATGTGCCGTGGGCGCTTTGGAGCTAACGCGGCTTGTGAACTGCGCAATGAAACTAATGTTTTCCTGCACCAGACTCTGCTGAAACCAAACGGTGGTTTTATATTTGATGGAAATAAAGCTCTGCTGGAACTGGAATGCAAATCGTATAAAGTTGTCTTTGAAGAATCAGTAAAACTTCCTGAAGTAACTGAGGAAAACCCGTTCCCAACCATCCACACATCCCCATTCAGTGTCGGCGGCTTCGCGTGGCAGGTATGACCGAGGGTGGAACACAGTGATGCCTTTTTTTATCTAAATTCCCTGTGGAAAAAAGGAGTAAAATAATGTACTCCGCCTACATCAGCTGAACGTGCTTGTTAGTCAAGCCGTTTTGGTTCTAGTCACAGTCAGTTGTGAGCGAAGATAAGCGGCTTGCATGTATGCAACATCAGCTCGATTCTGGGAATATAAATATCCTAAAAGATTATTATTAGTGTTCGGTAAACAGAATTCAGTAGGTAATATTATATAGCTACCCATTAAACAGCTTATTTTGGCGAATATTGTGTTTGTTTGTTTGTTTGTTAAATGACTCACCTCAATTACGCAAACATCATGACAGCTGTGTTACCGCATTGTTTTGTTTCGAATAAGATACGAATCTTTCCCGATGGACCTGATGAGGAGAATAAGGGAAATGTAGCTCTGTTCTTGCACTGCACAACGGCTGATCACCTGGCCAGAGTCAAAGCTCGATTTCTCATCGAAGGACAGGTACCTGTTCATGGACTGTTTGGTTCTTTGCCGTGAAAGCATTCGCGCGTGCTGATGAAGTACTTTATTTCTTTTCACAAGACAGTGATACCGTGGTTTAAGCAAAAAGAGAAAAGTGCATTGCTATGACGTTCTGTTGCGTTCCTCCAGGTATTTGCATGTCGGTGTGACTCAGATTCGGATTTTAATGCTTAAAAGTCTCAGCTTGCGAGCTGAAGCGTTAAGCGTTGGCAATCTTCTATAGTTCTTCTTACAGTTTGCGATAGTCACTGTCTGTGAGCGCTGCCTTCCGACCTGTCCATGCAGTTCTATCGCGTGTATCGGTTGTGTTGCTGTTACCTTTCCAGCAATCACCGGTGGTGTACGAGCACACCTTCCCACCCAACACCATCAGCGAAATGCCAAGCGGTGTAGCTTTCCCGAGTCAAAGCGAGTTCATGAACTCGCTCAAAGACAACAAAATTAGAGTCGGCGTTGAGTTTCTCTCGGTTTTCGAGGTAAGATCGTCAAAGACACGTCTTGGTTCATCTGCTACATCCGTCCGAGCCACATTTCACAAAACTACGATTTATTTTTTGAGAAGTCCGTGTAGTGTTTTTGCGACTGGTCAAAATCATAGACCGTATAGTATTCTGAGTGATATTTTGGCGACTAGGCAGTAAGAAAAGGTTCATTATACTCGCTTGTACTCCCTTTGGAGCGTCACAAGCGGTCTGCGGCGCCCATCTTCACTTGCTTGCGCCGTGGGCCACAGCCATGCGGCGACCTCAGCAGTGAACACTGCACTGGTGGCAGGTCATTGGCAGCGTGAAGCTTACCCTTGCATTCATCCATTAATGCCGAGCACGAGGCTAGTCATCTGCAACTTTCACGACTTTCACTGCAGCATTTTGTAGTGAACCAAATGCTTTCTCTACGATATCTGTTTGAGTGTTTATGAAAGGTGGTTTCGCTTCCAGGTTAACGAGATCCACGTCACTTTGTCCGAGCCCAACACGTACCCAACTGTTTGCGTCACGCCGTTCGATGACCTGGAGGGGTGTCCGTGGGTTTTGAAAACACTCCAGGCCTCAAATCTCAAACTGAAGATGGACCAGAACGACAAAACGACCAGCGGTCTGATGGAATTCTATCACCGGCACATAATGTGGAATGCGACTCTCATTTCACCAGGTTTGTGTGAAAAATCTTTGGGTTGTGCTGCGCAGAATGCAAAGTGCCCACAGTTGGGTTTTGCACGTTTTTCGCCAGTTTTTCTGTTTGCTTTTTCTTTCCTGGAAACATTAACATTTCTGTAAAAATAAGCTGAGCTCCAGTTCATACCATGCGCTAGATTGATATAGTCTGTAGTTTTGGTTTTGGTCCATATTATCGTGTGCAATCGCTATCAAACTGTGTCTATAGGAACACCTGCTGATCTTCCTGTGATAGAAAATTGTAACGTACGATTAAGATCTGTTTTGTTGCACGGTCGAACGACTACGCTATTAAGACAGGGCCATAGATATATGAAGACCACGCCAATCTTTCAGTTTTTCTTATAATTGACTAAAATAGTTTTGAACTCACCACCATTTTGATTTGCCATGGCAATTCGTAAGTAGCTTTTAGCCTGACTTTGAAAATCTTGCCCCTAAATTGTCGTTCTGCCGCCTGCGTAAATCCTCAAAGCATATCCTGTTGTTTGTGCAACTGCCGTTGCGATTACAAAGATCATAATTTTACTGAAATCCAGGGACGGAAGATATATCAATCAACATTCCACTAAACACGAAAGGACCAATGATTGGCTATTTCGGTGAAAACTGGTCCGACGCTGACGTGATCAAAACGGATCTGTCTGTTGACGACTTGGCACAGAGTGATAACCCTTACCGCACTGACGTCGACGACGGATATGACAGGTTCTGATAAACCTTTATTGCTCTTGTTTGCCTTCTCTGAGACACCCTCGGGCTTGTTCGTCCATTTTCGCAAATCCGCATCAACTGGTGCTGGAATAATAGGGAAATGACAGCAGAGCGGATTTGTGCAAGTGCTTTGTTGATGTGCGGGCACCAGTTAGTTGTGCATTATAAAATGCTGTCCACAGTAGCCAGATTTTCTTTGCTAGCGTTTCCGCTTTTTTACTATCCTGAAATGCTGTGGCTGTGTGCAGAAAACTAGTGACCTTGCTTAACTATAGTTCTGTGTTTTTCGCAGATACTCTTATGTGACCATCCACGTCGAAATCGTGTCAAACCACTTGCTGTACAAGACCCCTGCACCCTCCCCTACCGGCGACAGAGAAAGAAAACTGCTCTACAATGCAAGGTGCACATGTGTTGTTGGTGCTGCCGCCCATGAAGTCTGCTGTCAGTGATACTGCAGATGCAGTTTGTCTAGCGTGTTGTCGCGCATGGTTTTTAGTAAGGTTAAGCTCATGACATGTTTCTGTTAAAGTAACGCTGTTTTCACCACGAAAAGTTAATACTGGAGTCATTGCCTGCGTGGAAGTCTTTCTCCATTTTTAGGACACTCGCTACCAAGGCTTAGTGTTGAAGTCGGTCACACTAACTCGCATGAGTAACAAGGTTTACTGAAATGACTCGCGTAATACAACGGCCCACATACCAAGTAGAACTATCTTCGAACTCATATTGTCGATTACACGTTTTTGAGCACATTCATACACTCATTTCTCATGTCGCTAGCTGCAGGTAACGCAAGTTGTTTTTGGCCCTTATTTGATTAATTAGTACCATCAAGCAGTTTACAAGTTTTATATGAGCTCGGTAGCTTCGTGTTATGCGATGAAAGCCTATGGCGCTGGTGCGTAAATTGCAGGAATTAATCACGCAGATACACTCTGCTTTGGATAGAAGTCGCTGAACTTTTCGCAAGCGCTGCATCATCAACTGATTTAAATGTAGTGTAAAAGTGTCTTAGTAACTGCATCATGTTGTTATGGACATTGCCATTGGTCGTCAACGGAGAAGGTTCTTCTCTGTTTGGGCTGCCCCTTATATAGCTGCAAGAACAACCTCTACAGCTTGGTACTTTTTTGCGCTACAATGCTCACGGTTTGCCACATTTCTACTGTTAGTTACTCCACTGGTCGTATGGCATGTCATCTTGAAACTTCGGTGGGACTTGTTTGTCATTATGAGGCAAGCTAAGTGTTTACCATCCTCTGCAACCGCAAAAAGATATCACAGGGCTTTCAATTTTGATCCATATCAGGACAATTTACTAAAATGAAGAACAGCAGCAATAGATCTTCCACAAAAACAAGCTCATGACAATGAAGCAAAAAATAAGTTTTCAGATTGTTATGCATGTGTCGTTCCATTTTATTGTACAGCAATGAAAATATTCATTTTTCATTCTCACATATTATGTGTGTCCGTGCAATGTGCTAGCTGTCTATCAGAAGTTGAGGTCGTTTAAGGTTGTGATTTGAAGTCTGTTCTTAACCTTGTATTCGGCAGAAAAGACCGCGCTCACCTGCACACCAAGTATCAGGAGTTGCTGCGACAGAAAGCCGTCTTTGAGAGCAAGTGCCAGAATCTCACTCGCGAACGGACACGCCTCATGGGCGGAGCAGACCAATCCTGCGGCGAGCCGCTCGCCTCTCTGGTCGAACCGGATTTCTCGACGTTTCTTTTTGACGTGCTCATCGACCTGTCGCTGTTGGGTGCGAGCAAAGGTTAGAACGTGGTGGAAAATGCGCGCGCTTCTTACTGTCTCTGGCTAACTGTTTGATTTCAATCTGCTTAAGAATCCTGGGAAACGTTTTTTTCGGCGCGCTACTTACCAACCGCGTAGATATCATTTCAACACTTACTTGTATGCTGCTGTTGTCACGACATTTTTGTGCAGTTGCTCGCACGAAGCGTTTTTGTTGAATTTATCTCACTGTAACCGCTTTAACCAGTGAGCTGCGAATGTAAGATTCAGAAGTTGTCGAAGCGCCAAGACCGGGGTTCTGACAGCGGGTGAATCTGGCTGGAAATTAAAAAAAATTATGTATTAGGAATTTAAGTTCGCGTTACGTGGACATATTAAATGATGGGCTCTAGTGTTCATTTCACCTTACTTCAGATACTTCATTAAAATTGTGGATGCTTTTACTCTTCGGGAAAAGTTTTCGAAAGCTACTGCAATAGCATTTTGGACACTTTTACTCCGCAGGAAAGGTGCTGGAGGGAAGGCAGGGGAGACTTAACCGGGTGCCTGCCCATCCAACCGAATCCGAACGTTCGTTGCAATTCGCCTTGTACAGGAACGACTTCAGTTTGTGAGTTCCAGTTTTCATCAACGATGTTGTACCGGAAACTAGTTTTTTAGCCCAGGCGTTACACTGATGAGACGTTTATGAAGCGAAGCGTCACTCTACTTGATCTTTTGAATAGCGGAGGAGTGTGGTTAAGACCTTCCTGGTGCCAACAATGTTGTTGGTCTGTTTCTGCTTGTTTTCAGTTTCATTCGATTTTTGTCCCGTGCAACACGTACACGAAGTGTATATCAACAAGTATTAAAAGACATAGTTTGCTCGTGTCAGAAAAACCGATGAATGAAATGGGGGTTAGTTTTTACAGCTAAGCGTCCACTGAGCCGCAAGACAGTATTTTAGGTGTGTTGCGTTGATTTAACTCTGTTCTTATTCAACGCACAGAATGGAAGACGCTTGTGTAAAAACTCATGCTTTGCGATTTTTTGGAGTGCTCACTTCAGATATTTTGAACCACTGTGACGTTGGTTCGCACTTTGGTTTCCTGCGACATGACCTGTAAATATTTTTAAATATTACCAATCGCTTGAACTGTGCTGAACACATGAGTTTGCTTCCATCAACGATAAGCAAGACTAATTGCACTGCGTTCCCCTTTCCAGGCATGGCCAGGTTGCAAAACAAGGCTTTTGATTCAAAAAGCATTTGAAACGCTCCTGTTAGAAACTAAGACTTAACCTTGCGTGTATGCGTGCAGTAGTTTTTGGTTGGAGGTCAAACAAGTAATTTCTTACGAATCGCAACTCACACCTGGCAGAGATGTACGTTGTTGCAGACATTGATTCGTTGTTTGTGTGCAGTGATTTTCGCGCACAGAAGCATCGCCAGAACCTGCAGAGTTCAAAATGGCTTGTTTTTCGGAGATTCTGTTTTCAAATTTTTCCTTGTTATTTTTTGGTCTAATTGTCGCCATTCATACAATACTGTATTAACCAACCATGGCCACGGGTCCAGAACCGAAAATAGTAGTTGTTGGTTCAATGCACATCTCTCTGCCGGTGCTGGTTGGAATTCTACAAAATCCCATCAACCAAACCTATCATTTCGATGCTTGCGTTTTATGTTCTTTCACCTTTACCATATCGTTCTGTGACAGACATTAACAGAAGAATCGCTTCAGCGTCAAATAATTTCGTTCCAGGCTGGTTGCGGACGCCCAACCAGATCATGTCCAGCTGGCCTCGGTCGAGTGCGAAGTTGAAGCTTTTCGGTCCAAACTGGTCGCGTTCATTCAGGCGAAGTCAGCTTTAAGAATCACCGACATTGCGATGACAGGCATGTCGCGACCTTCTGTGTTGAACGGTATTGCATCAGCAAAGTATCTGTGGAGTTTTCGGAAATATATGCCAGCCTAGTCAGTTCTAATCATAGTATTGAAAAATGCCGTGTATGGTTCTTCCGTTTGAGTATCTGTTGAATCGTGTTGGTTTCAGATCCAATCTTTGTGGAAATTTGTTTCGATCAAAATCGTTTTAAATGAATTTTTTCAAAGTTTTGCTTGCATTAGAAGCAAAAGTGACGTACATTTTGATTTTGCATTACTGCTATCTAATGCTTTGACTGCCGATCTCTGAGTATTAGTCACAACTTCACCTTCAGCAGTTTTCGCCGCGTGGAACACTAACAAGCGCTGAGATGATTTCGTTTTCAGCGTCATGAAGAACTTTTGATCATATTCGTGACCTTGCTGCGTTCAGGTTCACTTGGCATGAAAACCATCTGCAGCAACAGATGGGACGTGGACTTTGTGCTCTTCAGCGCCGACCTACCTAAAAACGGACACTGCATGTGGATGCCTTCGTTTGTGGTCGCACTTGCTAGGATGTTGGAGGATGGCAGCAAGGAGGGGAAACTTCCAAACACGGGAAATTTCGCGCATACGTAAATGCTGAGCAGAACTCTTTCATCAAATGATTCAGACAAAAAGGCTATTGTATCTGTATTTTACGCTACTTGTGCAAAGTTGACCTTAGCCCAGACAAGTGCCCGATACACCTAACTTTGCGGACCGCTCATTGTTTTTTTTTATGCGTACGGTTGTTTTCAACACTGTTTCTTTTTTCAGAACCTACTCCGTGCAGTTTGATTTGCGCGGCAATATCGAAGTAGATTTGTACGTTTCTTACGACTGGAAAGGTGAGGAGAGTTATGAGGCTCTTTACGATGAACTGTTGAAGCAACGGACCTCCGAGAACCTGACCTGGTTTTGTCCGTGCGCTGCTTTGCGGCAAAAAGAGTTCATTGATGAACAGCCCGCACAAGTAAGCTCTCCTCCGTCTCTGCCTCGTAAAGTATTTCGTTGCATCTGGTCCTTGCGATCGAAACGTAACAGTGCTGTCTTGTCTTTGTCAAATATTGCTGATCAGCCAATCACGTTTCAGGTGTTATCGTTCAGCTGTTTTCGAAGCAGACTTGTGTTCGGTTAGGCGTTTTCTTTTTCAAAATAAAAGCGAAAAAGTCAGCCCGGTGTTAAAGCGAACAGCCTCAGCTTCTGTATATCAAAACGCCAATTTGCTCAAAGCTGTAAGGGACCAAGGTGGAAGAAGTTCATCCGTGTTTGAAAACAATAAGATGTTTCTGAGTGCACTTGCTACTACAGCTGTAAATGCAATGCTAGATACCATGCCAAGTAGAAAACGTAATTAAGCGCGGTAAGTTGTCGTTGCATGACAATGCATGAACCTGTAAATCATTAGGCGTGGGCTTTAACAGCTACATCCTGGTTGTGCGCGCCAGCCGCAACCAACTCACTGTTGATGTTTACAGAGGAGTCTCACGAAATTTGTTTTACTACTTGTGTTAATAGTGTATGCCAGAATCGTCATCGTTGTTATAGTTCCATTTTCGTCAGCTTATTCTGTTCTGCAAGCATTGCCGGTGTCAAGCGAAATTTCTGACTTCAGGCCCTGTGCACATGCACAGAGTAATAATCTACATATCAAATACGCTAAAAAAACTCATGATTAGGGCTATGGGTTTAGTGTTTGGGTAAGTGTGTCGGGTTAGGGTCAGACTCTTTTTCTAACAATGAGTCCAATATTTTTCAGTGGCTATACCTATTCCCGGACTGTAGCTTGTTGGGGGTATCTGACATCTAACCGAAAAGTTTTTAAGTTACACAACACACATTAAAAATGTAATCGCCAAACTTTATTCCGTTACTCTGCAATAATAGGTCAGAAATTTCGCAGAGGTCTGAAATTTCGCTTGACACCGGGAACAGTGAAAGGCTCTTGCTGTGTCGCATACTTTAACTACCCCTCCATTTCGCCCCAACCTGAAGTACTGAGCGGTGGCCAAGATGCAGGCAGCACCACCTTCGCTTGGTCGAACCCCACCGACGTTCAGTTCTTGCACCTAGTTACAAGCTCGGCAATGGACACCGTAACCACTAGGCTGGCCTGATTGAAAATGGGAGATATTTGTTGACGTTTTTATGTCGTATTTACGCAGGTAAAAGATCTGATTAAAGTTGTAAAATACTGGAGGAATGCAGCGGTGTGGAACGACCAGCGATGCAGGCCGTCATCATATTTGCTCTCACTCCTGTTGGTCAGGGCGTATGAGAATGCTTGTCATATCATTGAAGGCAGCTTGCCTAGCAACAGGACTGTTTTGAAATGCTTTGTCAAGCTTGTATTGTCGACTGCCAACTCGAGGTGAGGTCAACCGCGTCTGCAAGATATATTCATCTGAAAAAGTTGTTGTAGTGACAGCCCAGGTAGCTTTCTCGTGCTTTTTGACCATTATTATTTTGCAATACGTATTTCCATTTTTTAAAAAAGCATTAATTACCAAAAAGTGTGGTACTACGCTCTCTCGTAAGCTTCAATTTTTATATTGTCGCTGCTTGTTTTTTGCTTCAGTTGAAGCACTAATTTTGATTGTTCATTACGAACTGTTATTCACCGTGTTCCAAACAAAAATCCAACCGCCTGTCTTTTTCGCAGACCGAAACCACTGCGCGTTTCTTGGGGGAGATTTTACGACCCGAGCGATTACAACATCGAATACAGCAGCGCTTCCTCGGCCGAATGTCCTCCAATTGTTCAAGACCCGGCCAATCCGGCCAACAATGTCGCCGAA
>JGI24021J15306_10008341_pt1 | contig 12739 bp, 6 predicted proteins | sample Ectturendosymbi1_FD_15306 | JGI IMG/M metagenome (IMG submission 15306) | reverse complement strand
GTCAAACTTATCAAATTTCCTGCGGAACACCTGACGATCTTTCACGGAACACTAGTTTTCCGCGGAACACCGGTTGAAAATCACTGGTCTACAGAACAAATGAAACATGTGCGAAGTGCCTCGTCCAAGGGGTTGCAAATGGATGCAAAATCACACGTGGCGGTATCTTGACAAATTCGCGCCTCCAATTCAGGAATAGTCTCACCAGGCTACTGCTCCATATCACTCCAGAATTTGTAATGTTCCGAATGACGAAACGCCTCTGGTCAAACTGATGCTTCATATAAGCAACAATCTCATCCATGGTTAGCTCATTAATTTTCCTTGCTGGCGATTCCTGAGCTGCCAGATTGGAAAGCATTTTATACACCATGGAAGATTGGTTCGTTAGAAAAACTTGCGCTTTCCTCTCCTCAGGCACAGAGTGAGCCCTGATGAATGTGTTAAACCTTGACCAGTAGTCGGCCCATAGCTCTGACGTAGAATCAAACAGGGAGAAATTCGGTGTCGTTAAAGCATTTGACGATGACTGACCAGCGACTTGCTGCTTGCCCATAACGGCTATCAATGCCTCCATCTGCTCTTTATGACAACGTACTTGTTCTTTGTGACAACGTTCCTGTTTGACATGACGACATTCTTGTTCGGCATGATGACGTTCCTGACTTACGAGCTGCTCTTTCAGTAATTCAAGAAGCGACTCCATGACTAGTATGACGTGGGATCGATCAAACTGCGGCAACTTAGTGCTATCTCGTTCAGCCAATCGATGGAGAAATCCTCATCACCAAAATCTCTGTTGTATTCTTACACTTGAGAGACCAAATGCAAATTGCAGTCGAATAGAATGACTCAAGCAAACCGAAACAACATATAAGAATGCTTGACAGCAAATCAACGCTTCCACACCAATTACACGAATCTAGGCTTAAGGCCATAAGCGTCACTTATCATTAATCACGAATGGGCTGCTACAAAATCACACAAAGAGCACGCCAGTCGAACGCATTACTCAACACCATAACAAATGTGTACACACTAAATCAGGGGTCTGTACACACTGATTCGGTTGATTAAATTTAACCAAAATGAATTATCAACAATCATGGTAATTCAGTTTGCATAGTCCGAGGTTCACCAACATGGTGCCCACAGGCATGAGATCACCCACGAGGACCGTGTTGGTTGCCCGTGGGCCTGTGTTGAAAATAGCATTACGATGATGAGTATCGTCACATATATTAACGTAATTAAATGTAAATTAAACTACCGGTGAATTTTTATCTCAGACGTGTGTATCAAATTAGCAGCCCTTAACATTAATCAGTATCCAAGAAGTAGCTCTCAGTTACATAAAGGTTGGTAACCCCTGTTCCATAATGCACATCCCTATTTACAATACTACTCAACAATTTGCAACAACACGTTACCAAATACACTGTTTTTTCTGAAGATTTTGTTATGTTTCATGGTAGTTAAACTCTGAGAATTGTGTGCTTAGGTGAAAACTACCTAATGTTAAACCATTTTTCTTGGGCTCAGATATGTGGTGAGAAGAAAAGTATGCAAAGGGCAAGGTTGATAAAAACAATGATTTCTTTAAAAAATCTGTTTTTATTTAAATCAGATTTAATTTTTATGATTTTTTATTAATGAGTGCCCAGCTAATCCTTGTAAATTTTAATTTTAAATAATTTATTGTCATAAAGCTATTTTGTGCTTTGTTTACTTCAAGTATAGCAACTAGAAACAGTTGAACTTTCATTCAAATTTTCTTTACCCATATGCAATATTCCTTAACACAAATCATTTCATAACACCAATACCTGTACACAAAATACTTATTGAAATGGGCATATTCAAACCATGAGTTTAGCAAATCCATTGACACTCACGGCATGTTAAGAAGCTTATACATAAGTACAAACATGCCAGATTTTTGGTGTGAGGTTCGTTGCTAAAAGTAATTATTGTAATGCAGGTTTCACTAGCAGAAGCAATTTTCAGCTTCTACAAAAAGAAGAAAACTTGCATGCCTGAAATTGTAAAAACTAGGGTTGGATTATCCGAATAATGGTTAACTATTTACCCAGAGTTTTTTCTATTTGATATCTGGATAAAATCCAGTTGGTTAACCAGATTTAAGAAGTATCATTAAAAGGTGTTTTATGCTTTTTTAGTAAGTTTAGATGTTCTTTGTTTCCAAATGCGAGCAAACTAAGTTGTACTAAAACCACACAATTATTATATTTACAGAAAAGTGCTTTCATGTTGTAAGGTGAAATCTACCTTGTGCTTCATAGGACGTGCATTGCAGGAGCAACAAATATTAAAAAAGCATTTTTTTGCATATACGCCTGTACAGTGCACGTGTGTATAGTTACCATAAAACTGTGTCATGATTCGTGTGAAATCAATTGTCTAACAAATGGTGGTTATTATCCAGTTAACCATTTAGCTAAAATACAAATATACAGAAATATCTGTTATCCAGATTATCCAAACTAACTTTAGTAAAAACCTATAATATATCTGTTATTATGAATCAAAATTATGTTCTATGCCTACTACGTCTACAGTCAGCAGCCTGCATGTTTGATGGAATTTAGATGCAACCTTGACTTTATGACAGTCTACACTTTCAAACTTGTGACATTCTAACAGTTCTGATTATGTAAGGGTTAGTGATTTCAATCCACATGTCATTTTCACAGTTAGATGACAAAATGTGTGACGTTACAAAAGCTACAATTGATAAAACATAGAACTTTAATTGCTTTTAACTTGTGTCATCATAAGAACTCTGCCTTCTATACTAATATAGTGAAAACCTATTAGAATGCTAATTAAATGTATCATAGACATCACACAAAGCTTTAAAACTACATATGATTTTTTGCTTGATTTTTATTTTTATTGTTTGATTTAAATCATTGATTTAAAAATGAAAATAAAGATTAGCATTTAGTAGTGTGTCTTAGGCTAGAAATGAAAGAGTGGAAACTTCTTTCGAATACATTGCATTATGAAAAATTGAGTAGTGCATCTTTTTACGTTAGGACTATTTAACCCTAATTCTATGTTCATTGTATATTGCAGCTTTTTTGCCATTGGTATCTTAGCTATGCTCAATAAAAATGTTCAGCTTGATTAAAATGTAGCTGTCGAGTTTTCAAACTGAAAGATGGCTCCTGCCCCAAGAAGAAAGCTTGTAGATGCAAATGTGACTGATGTGTTGAAAAGACGTTATCCTTCAAAGCATTATGTAATTGTTTTTTTATTTTTGGTGCTCACTTGTTAATCACTGTAACATTCTCTCTACAAGACACAATTAGTCTGAAGTTTTTGTTGTCAACTTTAATTTTCCTTGCAGTATATACATTGTTGTCAAGATTTTATAATGTGATTACAGGACAGTCTGGTTTCCAATATTCTAGAGTTTTTCACATATATATATATAAACTATTGAATCTTTTTACTGTAAAAAGCGGGATTGGTTTCTCATGAAGTTATTTTGGAAGCTCAGGACTAACAGTTAATGCAGTGTAAGCTTTGTCATCAAATGACACTTCATGTTGACCTGACCAAAACTGAACATCCATTTTAACTTTTAGTCTTGTCAAAATACACAAAGTTTTCAGACTCAGTAAGCCATGACAATAAACTATTCTTTCATCAGACACATCATGTGTTGCACACTACTGAAGTCATTGTTATAGTACAAGGACAAGCCAAATTTAAAGAGGCAATGAACAAAATCAAACTTAACTGGTCAGACCTAAAATCAAGAGAAAAAGCTAGCTTCAAAAAACTTGTGTGACATACGACATGGTCAGTCTAATAGTCAAGCTTTGTAGTGCTATCCAAAAAGCAAGGTTTGCTTAAAGCTACAGTTTTATGGTTTTCCTTATCTTACTGATGTTAAATTCTAGGTTGTTGGATTCGCATTGCTATGAATGTGTTAGGTCTGTCATTTGGTTTGTTGTATAGGAACAGCAAATCCATTGAGAATGTTAACTCATTGTTATTTTTTTTCTGTAACACAAGAAATGTTAGTTGCATTATTTCTTGGTCAAAACCCATTTTTTACATATAAAAGGAAATTAAAAAAAAAGGATGATGTAAGTTTTTCTGGAGATCTTTTTATTAAACTCTACATTAGTGTGCAATCTATTAAACATGCAGTGAAATTGCTCAGACCAAGTTGGTTTGTTCAATATTATTCAACCATGACAAATAATACACTAATGTTGAACTCTTTTGGCATGCAGTTTTTTTAAAATTCTCTACCTGAAAATTGTATGCGGTAACATCACAAAGTGATATAAAGGTTATAATCACTTATTTTGAAACTTTTTAAATGTGAACTCTTACACATTGTGTGATTTTGGTCATTCACACATTTCAGTTTGCTGTAGTCTGCATTATCACAGTAGGATTGACTTTTTACAACCTTCTCTGTATTTGATACTACGGCCAGAATATGTTTTTATTTAACAATTTTTGCAATACCAAATGCAACTTTGTTGTCATCCAAAGATTTAAATTTCTTTTCAAAGGTACTGATTCCAAGTTACTACTATCTTCTTCAGGATTCAAATGAACTAAACAATTTTTAATTGATAGGGTTTGATTTGACCTATCTGATCTGATCTAGGCTACAAATTCATAATTAAGTGCATGATATCACTAGAAACTAACAATTGACTTTTTATTGTGCATAAAAAGCTGTCAAAGAGATTGATTTACATAGTGCAAATTTTTTGTGCTTCATTCAGTTAATTTAGGATATAAAACATTAAAATGCCCATGTTTTTTTGCCGCATTTAATTGTCTGTTTCGTGTATTGTATTCATATCACAGTTATTTGACCATCACCAGTCCAGCATATATTAAAATCCTACTGTATATATTTATCATTCTTTTTAATTGAAATCATAAATCATAAAAAAAATGTTTCATGAGTGATGCTGTGGTTTTCTGCCAATAGGTCATGTGTGATAGAACAGCTGTGAAATGCTGCAAAGATGATTCCAAGTTTAAATTGTGAAATTTGCCTACATAAAGCTTTAACTTAATCCAGGTGCATATGCATTGATTATCCATTAATAAATTTGTGTTTTCAGGTATATGTGATTCAAGTTACATGGGATGATGGTGGTCAAACAGTCATATTTCGCCGATACAGCAAGTTTTTTGATCTTCAGGTAGATTATCTTTGTCCTTGTGTTTGCATTTAATGTTGTTCATGAAAGATCATTGACTATTTTGCACCATGTCAAGTTTATAGCATGAAAAGTCCTTTTTTCCTTATTCAAGTTTGCTGTTTGGTTCAAGAGCTGGATTGTTGACACTTTGTATAGATTGGATTGCTTGAGTCATTTCCGAAAGAAGGTGGCTTGAAAGATCCTTCGGCACGTACAATTCCTTTTCTTCCGGGCAAGATTCTGTTTCGCCGCAGTCATATTCGTGATGTTGCTATGAAACGACTCAGGCCAATCGATGAATACTGTCGAGTACGTACTGACGTTACTGAAACTTTGCATCATATTTTGGGAACAAAACAGAAATGAATTAACCCCGCATTGTCCAGATAAATACTTGTAATGCTAATTTACGCAGAGTTGATTTTCCGGAGATGCACTGGTCGTAAGCATAGGATATTAACACGTAATCCGTCTATGACCTTGAGCACCTTGCGGTTATGAGAAAGTGATGCTCAATACAAGTCCCAAACTTGCGCCGGAAACTGTATAGTTTAATTGCCTAATCTGAAGTGCGTGTTGGCAGCCCCACGTGTCGGTGGAAATGTGTTGCAGTCGACGCTGTTGTGAAATTCTTTCAGCATGCTAGTGCCCAAGCTGGTGAATGTAGTTTGATTAGCAGCGCCGACTTTAGAAATTAAGCGTTCATTCTGTAATGTCAGCTGTCACGTCATCGAATCATCGCTGCAGCAATTCCTTCGGGACATGACCGTGCGGTGATTCTGCGCTCTTCTGGTGGTTAAATCATTCATGATGTAACAAGTCCAAAGCCACGCTACCCACATTGCTTACCACCTACTATACTTCTTTTTAATGTTTTAGGCTCTGGTCCGCTTGCCATCCCATATATCCCAAAGTGCTCAAGTGTTAGAGTTCTTTGAAAGCAAGCCAGAGGATATAAACCCACCAACGGAGTAAGTACCGATATGATTGAATGCCTCCATTTTGGCGACGGAATTGTTCAGTAATTGTGAAACGCACTAATTCATGTAAATGGCGGGTCATTAAGGACAGAGCTACAATGAGTAATGCTGCTGATTAGAAAGAAGCTCGATCTATTTGATGTAGGTCGTTGCACTGTTTCATTATGCTCTCTGAAAAACGAGCCGACCTAATGAGGTGAAATAGGCCTTTTACAGCTGTGTTTATATGCCATCAAACACACTGCACCTGAAGAAGCCGCACAACGATCGTACAGCTCGTGCAAAAACAGTTTTTGAAGAAAACAAACTTCGCGGTGGTAAATACGTATTTTCGTGACTACTGGCGCAGTCCGTAGAATGAAATAGTTGAATTTCGATTCAATCAACGATCCGAAATTTTGCTGCAAAGTGCACGTTATCGACAGCGCATACAGCTGAACGCAGGGAACGCTGGCCAGTCGCTTGCGAAATGTGATTATCCACTGGCGATTTTGTTAGTTTCTTGTCGTCTCGCGTTACACATTTGTTTACGTGATTTTTATCGTTTCAGTGAAGCCATTAGCAAAAGGAGAAGAAAAGATGAGTCAGGTCAGTAGGTCCGATCACTGAAGTAAGCGGTTTATTGATTTCTGCGCTCAGAAGCTGATTAGCGTTATTATGACTCATCCGGACCTTGACGCTTGCGAGACACTTTGCGTCTGGCTTGCCGGTTGATTCGGCGACGCGTCACTGCGATAAGTCACGTGTGTAGTACTTGCCGTGTCACCGCCGCTTCTCGTGATGAGACCCAAAATGCGTGTCTGTGTCGTCGCCAGCACAAAAAAAACGGAAAGAGTGTTCCGATGTTTTCTTTACTATTTATGGTCCTTTTACATCAGTGAAGCGCAGGCCTGTAAGACGAACAAAGTCGCTTGGTGAGTTTTGTTGTGAAGTCATCGGTGTACTGTATTAACCATGCATGCTTGCTTGCTTGCCACGTGCAATTTGCCTGCGCCGTTTTCCTCGGGCTGTTCCTCGACAACGGCTGCTTGCATAGAAATAATTTGCTGTTGCGATGTTTTGTGGATTTGTTTCTGCACTCCAACCAATGCTACTGCCTGTGAATTGACCCGCTGTTTTCTCTAGCATGTATTGATCGAAAATACTTCATATTGCTGCTATTATAAAATCTTGTCAAGTACTTTTCGTTATTTGTGCGGAAAGGCTGATTTTTCGTGCTGCTAAGAGTGGCTCGTCCCGCAGCGTTTTCTGTTTTCTTTTGCGTCAACGCAAATTTGTTTGCTAGCTTTCTTGCGCTACCCTGACGACGTCAAAGTCTGACGTGCTTTCCTGTGGCTGTGAATCGCAAATTACCATACGGCTGGTATGCATGTTTGCGTAACGAATTACTTGATTAATGTTTGAACTGGGTGATTGTGTGTGCATGATGGCTGAAAAACACGTTCTGTTTGGATGCTGCGTTTTTTACCTTTTTGAGATGTTTCATGAACTTGCGCAATATTTTCTTAGTTATTTCATCTCAGAAAAAAACGAGATTTTGTTTCAATGCATTTTTGGAGGTGTGTGAAGACAACCTTTCAAAGTTGCTGCCAAATTCAGAGGAAAGTCAAAATGGGAAACCTGCTAATTATGCGCGTTTTAACAAATGATTCCAAACCAAATTCCTTAAAATTTATTAGATCTACGTTTATCAGTTCGTTGCTTGCATTGGCGCAGTGTATGTTGATTTTGATGCACGCTGATATCCCTCACGTCTGAGCATGTAGAAAGCAAAACCTAACCAAGAATGAAAGCAAAAAGATGACTATGTAAGAACTGCGGGAAATAGTGTGTACTTAGTTGCTAGAAGATGCAAAACGGTTCCTTATACAGTATTTACTTTTCCAACATGCAAGAATGACAGCCAATGTTGGTTCGTAACTTGCCCAGGTCACACGCAACGATTTTCATTAAAAACAGTTAATGAAAATCGCCCCGTGTAACCTGACGAAATTACGAACATAGAACAATCAGAGTTACATCACGTGCATTTCCAAATACAAATCGCAAATTTATCTCAACCCCCGAACGTTCGATTGACACCTGCGCTTTAAACCTGCTCACAGCTGTACTGTTGACGTCTTTTAAAGTTGTTTCTAAAGTTTTTGCAGAGTTGAATTTCGAAAAAAAACTGCCATTTGTTTAGAGTTGTGCTTGGCTCATCGGATTGTTGTTTCTTTTTATTTGTTGTCTTTTTTGATCAGTGTTTCGATCGCTACAGATTAACGCTAAGACACACTGAACTTCATCTTTACAAAACAGGGTTTTAAATGCGTCCCTCCTTGGTGCTCTGTCAGTCATGTATTGCTGTGAGCAGCTGGTGGTTTAAAAAGGAACTTAATTTGTCAAGTAATTTAAAAACCCTCCACCACCAAGACTTTTATCGAAGTGAAGACTGTGTCTTGCGCGTTGCGCAAAACCTGCTTTGCCGCAATCGATCTGCGCTTTCCTTTAGCAGTGTTGAATAATGCATGAAGTTCAACTATTGAACAAGTCGTGTGGTATTAACCTAACTGTAACTTAACCTTTTTGATCATCCAAAACAGAATGCTTTTGCGTGAAACAGCTTTACGTTGCTTGCCCAAGAGGCAAAATTAAGCTGCTCCGTTGCGTGCTAACATGAAAACTTCTAAAACGCCATACCGTTCCCGACTTTATTGTGATTGCAAGCTTCGACAAATAAACAGTACTGGAGCCCGAGCTGCCCTTAAAATTGTTGACGTGTCCACAAAAGCATCGAATGTGTTCCATGATTGTTTCAATAAATAACAGAAATCGGTGAAATTTCTGGGCCCATCACTCTGGAGGAGTATGTAGCTGTAGCTGACTTCACCAGATCGCAACCGAAGGAGTTATCTATCATCGTTGGCCAGCACGTTGAAGTCATCGAGAAGCACGAAAATGGTACATTACTTTTGCATTAAATCTGTTTCAGTGCTTGATCTGCTGTAGTACTGCGGTGTTGTTGAACCGCAGTCGTTGAAATGTAGGATTGTTCTTAAGGCTAAAACCTTCCGAATAACCTGATGCTGTAAAAAAGATGAATCAAGCAATCCATGCAAACTTTATTTTTCATACTGCAACGATTTTTTCGCTGTTGTCAGAGCACATTGTTGCATTCCATTTGTATGTGTGCTGGCAAGCTGGATGACTGTGTTCGCCCATGCACGTCATAATCTTCAGCCAGAAAAAGAAGCGAAGTAGTCTCTTGCAGTCACGCGCAAAAATCAGAGCAGGCTGTTTGAGTCCTGAGAGTGCAAAAGTCACCTGCACACATTAAGCAAAATAGGTATACAGTAGTTTATTGGAAGTATTCGCTCGTAAAGCGCTGGATAAAAATCATCTAATCTAGTGGTTCTCAACCGCGACTCCCAAACACTTTTTGTGCGGATCTCAGCAGTCTTTGATGAGACCTGTAATGTTTTGTGTAAGAGGCTTCGTTCTACAATAAAAAAAACGTGTCAAATGACTTGTCTTAAATTTTTATTGCAGCTCTCTGACAAAATTGCTGGTTGGATTTGGCTCCCTTCTGCGAAAAGATTGAGAACCACTGTTCTAATAACATGTTGCCCTTTACGTAGTGCGAAACATTCGCCTGCCCTTACAGCATGTTTTGAATTATTTCACAGACTATTTGCTGCAGTTTCTAAATTAGTGGATACGGAGAAGTACGTCTCGCAAACTAATGATTGCCACTAATATTTTCTCTCGTGCTGAAAGAGGGAAGTAGTAATACCGTTGTGTCGTCACACTCAAGGGTAGTTCTTCAGTTGATCTGCGAGTGTGGCCTATAGAAATTAAACAATGATGACAATAGTTTTGGCTGAGTGTCATTTGTTGAGGTACATCAACTTGTGCACTGTAAGAAAGGATGTTGTGTGCTTATTGTGGTGAAACATTATGAGCTTTCAAGTGCGGATTGTGAGTTCAGCTTGTTTCTTCTACTAATATTATGGGTGTAAATTTTCTTTGGTAGTTACGAAAATTAACTAAAATTCTAGGATATTCTATACTTTTCTGCACAATCGTAAAGTAATGACAATAATGTAGGGTATTGGCTGTATCCGGTAAGTTTAACATCAAATGTCATTATCTCATGTGGTATTATTAAGTCTCTGTGTACATCAAATGCATTTTTCGATGACAGTGGTGCATTTAACCTCAATATGACACGAAAAATAGTGCGCGCAAGCGAGCCTGTCTGCGATCAAGGCTTTGCTGTAGCGCTGTGAACGTGTTGCGCATTGCGTCCGTTCCTGTTCGCAAACTCAATCGTAAGTTCGATTTGTTTTGAATCATCACAACCAAAGTCACACCATGCTACAGTTTCGCAGTTCCGGATATTCGAATGACGCGCGGACGTCCTTAGGGTTGTTATAATTGCACCTTAGCCCCCATTGTCTTGACGCACAATAGAGAAGTGTCCCCACCGAGAAAGCGCAGATGAATGACGCAACCAAGATGACATAATTCTAATGCTGCTGTAAGCCTTTATGTCGAACCCAAGGTTCTTCAAGTTTAAACTTAACTGACAGTCTCAATCTTCTAAGCCTACGAAAAAAGTCTGACCAGGCCCTCGTGGCAGTTCCGACGATGTAATGTAAACACAAAATGTATCAAGTCTCAAATCCAGCAGGCCAAAGCGGTGGGAAGTTAAACTGAGTTAACAGAAAGATGAATCACCAGCGTGTAATGCGACGCCTCCTGATCGAGTACATGAGCAATAGTGTCGAATCGTCACAATGCACGGTTTTAGGTCGTAATCACTTGCATATTTTTGGGTAGTCGGGTAAATGTGTGCGTTCAATTGCGCCTATCGTAAAGGAAGCTCGAAATGCCATGTAGGTGTAATTTCGGTACTTTTAGTAAAGCGTTTCATACTTGCCTACAAAAATTGCGTGTCCCATGCAACATGATAGGGATAATTTTTATTTTCACACTGAAATAATGCTCCTTTGCCTGTTTTATGTTTTTTTTATTTTTAATGTGACGTAAACACTCCACATTCATTCGAAATGTGTTTCCCAAATCTATTACGACTAATTCATGTGGAAACACTCATTTACCAAAAGGTTGCTGCTGCTTACGTCTGGCCGACCTTCTTAGGTGGAGCCTATTTCAAGTAAACAGGGCGTGTGCTACAAGCATCCTGGAAAATCATGCAACGTCTTAGTTTCTGTTGAGGTCTTGTTATCGGGGAAACACGGTGTACTGTACAAAAGCCTGTCTGCGACACGACTATTACGGAATAGGTAATACATCATTTCGCTTGCTTGCTCAAGAACAAACACAAAAGAGGTTAAAGTTTGTGGTGAGAATTAAAAACCGTGATAAAACTTTTGTCTTGCAAACAGTTTATCTCTCGTTAACTATCATGAATGCAAACCTTGCCATTTTGACATGAACGAATAATTATCAAAATGCTGTGCTGCAAATAAAAAAATAAAAAGCTTGGCAAAGCTTGATAGACGGTGCAAATTTTCATAAATCACAATGAATAGGTGAAAATAATTGAAAACCCAAAAGAACCTGAATTTTTTTGACATTTTGCATCTTACCTCCTACACTGCACTGTTTTGATCTTGCTAATCCTTGTAAACTGGATAGATTGGCTGCTGTTGTCCTCACAAGTAGTACAGTTCAGCTTTTCCTTTTGCTGGTATGCCTGCATACATTTGGACAAATTGGTTTATGGACTCTTATATTATTTGGTGTTGCTTGTTTGTCCTGCTGGTGACTGGTGCAGGTGAGCTTCTGTATTTGCTTTTCGCGCCCTAGGCTTGCTGGCATGTCCTGTGAAGCATTCACAAATACTGTGCTGGGATTTTATTCGGCGTTGACTGGTTGTTTTGTTAAATATGACAAGGCTTTACTTAGCTGTAGTGAATTTTTGTGAGCAGACGTGTTAACTACACATACTTTTCTCCGGCTTGGCTTTCTTGACTATTTTATCGCTTGCCGTTCATAGAAGCTTTGATTCGCACGTTTTCACAGGTTGGTGGTTCGTCAGTGACGAGGAAGGCGAAAGAGGCTGGGTTCCCGGCGTTTATTTAGAGAAACAGGATGGATCGCAAGAAAATTTAGTTACGAAAGAATCAGAATTAGGACAGGGTGAGCGTTTTATTTAAGCAACTTTTTACCATGCACTTTTTTCAAAATATACGAAATTATTGCGTGTTCATATAAAGACATGTGTGGTTTCGTTTATGAAAAGTTGCGTCAGTATTGTTTGGATTTGGTGGTTTTGTTACGAAAACGCCCAAGTCCAATTGCACTTCTGTTTATACAGGTGAAAAGTACATCACCACCGCAAAATTTGATGCCGGCAATTCTGACGAGGTCAGCTTTGGTGTCGGGGTCCTTGTGGAAGTATTGCAGAAAAACTTAGAGGGTTGGTGGCTAATAAGGTATGATTGTTCGATGCGCTTTGAAATGACAGCGTTTGTTTTCATCCGAAGTCAAGCCATGTAAAGTTTGAATACTGATCCCGCCGTTTTCGCAGTTACCAAGGCA
>JGI24021J15306_10008339_pt1 | contig 12740 bp, 10 predicted proteins | sample Ectturendosymbi1_FD_15306 | JGI IMG/M metagenome (IMG submission 15306) | reverse complement strand
CAGAGGGGGGCAATCAGGCAATTGCCCCCCCGAAATTTTCACAAACGTATGTATTTGTTAGGTGCAGCAAGTTACATCATTTTGCCCCCCCGAAAATATCAGTTGGTTGCGGCCCTGGTCATGACTGTCCAATTCCAACATGAAGAACTGCCTGTTGCTTTCAGTTACCAATTTAATTCCTAATATTACTGGTTTGGTAAAAGCACAGCGGTGTCAAAAGTCACATTAAAACCATTCGTGTTTGTTATGCCTGTGTATAAAATTATTTTTATTTAAAACTGCTAATTGTGTGTTCATATATTACTATTAGTACTTTCTGAAATAATCAATTAAAATGATCAATGGAAATTAAGAAGTGTTGTGAGATCCTTTCCTCTAAAACTGCGACATCTGTCATCATTATTAAACAAATTGGGCAATGCTTGTTTATGCATTTATTATATAACATAAATCATATATTTTTCAAATAGATATATGTTATTATAACTTCAAAACATGCCCATATTACCACACGGTTCAAAGGACTGAAAGGAAGTGAATATTTGTGCAGCGCATCTGAATTAAGCATTAACAAGATTGACGCACGGAATCAAAACGTTGGCCACACCTGATTTAACAGATTAAGGTCACAACCATCTGGCAACATTGGCGGTTAGCACGATACGCTCAGACTGTCACGCCACGATGCGACATGGATAGAGCATGCACAGAGCAAAGCTATAGACACGGATGCCCTGCCCACACACTTTATGGTTGAGCAGGTGCTGAGATGTTTTTAAAACTTGGGGCCCCGCGCTCTTCAAATGCTACAGGCCCCGGGCTACCTTAATCCGGCTCTGCCAAGATGAATGGTTTCTTTAAACAGCACAAATTGATAAACCTTATCATGAGTTTTTAAGTGAATTATGCGTAAGATCCATGCGTATCGTGTTTTTCCACTGGTCGAAATACGCGTGCATAAACCTTTCTCATGTCTAAACTTGTTAATCTGGTGCACGGCACTAATTTAGATAAGACCTAATACCATTTTGCATCTCAAATAGGCCATAAATGTTAACAAGTATAGACTAAGGCAGGGGTCACCAACCTGATGCCCGCGGGGACCTGGTCGCCCGCAATATGGTTGCCAGATGGCCGGTATTTTATCGGCCTGGCCGATATTTTACTGCTTATTTAGCAGAGGCCTGTAAAAGGCCGGTATTTTGAAAATCACTGCCTGAAGCCGGCCTTTAGAAAATAAATAATTTGCCATAACTTCAAAAAGATCTAACGCCAAATTTCTCAAATGATAATGACTCTAGTAGTGAATCTTGTCAGGACCAGTGCCGGATTTACCTATAGGCTTAATCCTAGGGCCTCAAGATCCAAGGGGCCAACAAACTGTGGTGCGCATAGAGTCAATGGCCGGTATATGATCATTTAGATTAAAGTTCGTCCAAAATTTTTGTCTTAAATATTATTCACGAAATTTAGTTTTATTCAACTTTCGCGGTGATAACGCCAGTCTTCCAATGAGTTTCCATGAACCTCAATACGACGGTTGGTCAAGCCGCATGCCAACTATTGTGCCAATATACTCAAAGCACGCTGGCTGCGTCCTGCGTGGGCTGAATCGTACCGACTGTTACGTGTGACTCTATCAAAAGAACTTGTGGCTGTTCATGTGTGAAATGCACCTGATCAGTGACATAACTGACGGGTGGCAGGTGTGGGAATCGCCCCCCTGCCAAGCTAAATGTAAAATCCGGGCCCCGGCCCCTGCCTAGCTTGTATTTTGGTATTTCCTATTCTTTTGGTTTCAACTGATTGTTCTTTTTTTGCGTTTTTCGGAGTGTTTTCCGGTGATTTCGGGTTTTTGTATAGCCGTTCAATACCGGATTTGCTATTGTTTCTCAATTATTTTCTGAGTGTTAGCCAGTGGGCTCCCTTCAGCTTAGTTTCCCCCTGGCTCAAACCTCTAGTTACGTCACTGCACTTGATTAAAGCAAGGTTGTACTGTAGATAAGAGCTATGTGTAGGGCTAGCAGCAGTGCCCTGCAATAAAAGCATAGTTGTCTCTTAGGTGACTGAGCAATACAGTAGTTTTGTGAGCGTTTTTATCGCGTAAAGCTCGTTTGGTATTTTTAAATGTGATTTTGTCCACTTGAAGTTTTTTTCAGTGAAGTCATTCAGAAATCAGATTACTATTGAGCACTTGCGCAAGTTTGTACTGCTCCCATGCTAAGCAAATCAGAGAAAATCTTGATGAGCTTGAATAGCAAACAGAAGCAACTTTGCCAACTGGCAAACACAGAAATCTTACCCCAAAGAAACAAAGAAAAGGGTAACACCGAGAAAATGACAAAAGCACGTTTGGGTCTGATGCCTTAGATTTGTTGTTCTTAGTTTATGCAACCACGCGAAGCCTTATTTCTCAGCTTGATGATCACTTACTGCTCAGGCGAAATGTCCTTTTCAAGATTCAAAATAACCAAAAATGAATTAAGGGTCGCCATGTTCCAGGAGAGGTTGTCCACACAAAGCATTCGGTGTATTAAGAGTGACAAACTTAGGCAAACAAATTGTAATGAATTATTAGATAATTTTGTGATGAAGAAGGCAGAACAAAACCTTTTTAACTGTTTACTGTGTTATGTTCAGCCTTACTTGGTTCGATGGTTGTAGCTTTTTATTTCTTTATACTTATTTCAATAATGACAGCATAAGTGAAGTTTAAACCAGTCCAGTCGCCACGGTAGGCACTGGTGAGCTCAGCCCTTCCAAATTTAAATTTGAAACACTATAAATCAGTAAAGATTTTATCAAATTTTCAGAATCAAGTCCCCTTGCGCAAATTTAGATCCCCTGTTCAAGACTTTCTGGCGACGGTTCTGGTTTTTAAACTTCACGTCTTTTCACACGACAGTTTAGTTGCGTTCGATTCTTGCTAGTCTGAAAAAGTAAGAAACACGCGAATCGTGAACTTAAAAATTACAACCATTTGGGTGCGTTTTAAGTGACGTGTTTTGCTCGTGTGTGTTAGATTTTTACAGTTGTGGTAAGCGAGTTCCAACGTGGTCCTCACGTTGTGCTTTAAAGTCTTTATGCCGCCACACATGCTATATAGGTGCAGTGTGTTTGTTTTTTTGAACACAGATAATAAGAAACAGAGGTGATTATTATAAAAAAACGTAGGCCATATGTTTTGTCAAATATTTCAATTGTGGCGATTTCGGTTGGTTTACCGGTAGTAGTTGATAATCCTGTTCCCGCCAGCCAAGTAGGATTTCAGTAATTCCGTGCAATTTAACGCTTTTGCGTCGAAGGCAGCAACAAGCGCAGTGATCGTGGGCACACCAGTAATGATTTAGATGTTTTTACTGACTTTCAGAGCGTCAATTTCGAATTTTCTTAAATTGATAACGCTTTCCATTTCTTCCTCGCAACAGTGGGAGAGGGGGCCTCACAAGTGGATTAGTCTAGGGTCTCGCATCAGTTAAATCCGGCCCTGGTCAGGACAATTCTTTTAGCGAAGTTTATTTGCTGCTATTTGACGCAATCCTTGGTGCGATTTTCGCGTCACGCACACACCAAATATCATGAGCCAGCCAACATACAGGCAAATTAATTGTGGCTTAACAATACTGATTGTCTCTCTGTTTCCCTGTGCCGCTTACCAAATACGACACAGCTTAGATCTGGCACTGTTGACAAATGAAAATGGCCGGCATTTTTAAAAAACGCATCTGGCAGGCCTATCCCGCATGGACCACGTGGGTCGCCAGCCGGCTTGTTCTGACAATAGCATAAACATGATCAGTAGGGCAACCAAAAGTCAACAAAGTCAAAATTTTTCTGCCGTTTTCAAAGTTTATGAAACGTCCACAAACCAAATTTCACGCTCATACCATAAGCGAATCCCAAGTTATCAGGTCAAAGAAAAGTCAAAATTAATCATTAGGTCAAAATTGGGTCAAACTTTTCTTGCGGCACAGTTTTTCTCTTTATCGATAATTTATTGAAGCTACAACAACAGATATTTATATGCTTTTGCAAGTTTAGTTGCAATTCTGTAATAATAATGGATTTGTTTTTTGCGATTTCGGACGTAATAATGTTGTTTTGTCCACTACTGGACGATTGAATATTATGTAGGATAGGCGTCGGGCGTGGTAAAGCAAGAAACGTGGTCTTACAGTGCGTGGTTAGGTAAAAGCTCAATCCATTGTGCATCGCATGTGCATATAGTGTTTCAACTTCATGATGTTCTCAGGTTTGACTCTACTTTAGTTTTTAATGTACTTATCAATATATCATCAGCAAACTTAAACAACCAAAATTTTTTGAATTTTGAAGTATAAAGTGCATGAATGTATTTCTCAGTTAACCTCAACACCTAAGGCTAAATTATTTTGCAGTTGCAAACGCAGAAAATTTACAGGTCAAAGTAAAGTCAAAATTTAAATTTAGGTCAAAAATTTGGTTGCACTAATTATATCAGTGTCTTGACATTGATGAATATCTTTAATTTTTATTAATGGTAACATAATTGAAGACAAATTTAGCAAAATTTTATTTCACAAGTGTGTGTATCAAACTGGTAGCCTTTCGCATGAATTTGTACCAAGAAGTAGCTCTCAGTTTCAAAAAGGTTGGTGACCCTTGGACTAAGGCCTGCGTGGAAGCAACGCTTTTAACATCCTTCTGTAATCCACTAGCTGGCATTGTTTAGCAGTGGAAATGGTAATAGTTTATTCATGCATTTTTGTGACTCAAATCACGAAGTAACACGAATGCAGCAAGAGAAGAAACAACAGCATCACAGAGAAAAAATTGAATTTATGTTGGTGAAAATACAAAACGTCAAGGTTTAGCAAATTGATTGCGTTCTAGCATGTTTGAATCACAAAGGGTTGGCGAAAGACCATATGGGTCAAGCTCTCAGCCAGCTCCATTGCTAGCACAAATAAATTTTTAATTGAAGACGCTTTACAAGTAGTAAAATAAAAGTAACAAAATTAATCGGACCAACGTCAGATGAAATAAGTAAGCAACACAACAGCAAAAAAACAGTGAGAGCATGGGCGTCCGCAGGATATTTTTCAGGAGTGGCCAAAAGTGGTGAAATTTTTTTGCCATTCGAAACTAAGAAAACAATATTTTTTGCTAAAATGTTCAAAATTCAGGGAGGCCCAAGGCCCCACCTTCCGACGCCCATAGTCGGAGAAAAACATGCCTATGTGGGGAAGGGGTGGGGTGAGCAATTGAAGAAACTCGAGATAGAAGATATAAGGAAAAACAGGGACAGCAAATCAATATTACAAACAAGTGACAAGCATATAAACGAAAATCAAGAGGAAGTTTGAGGAGACAGCAGGGCGTTTTTGTAGTGTTTTCTAAATGAATAAGGTGGAAGAGATTTCAAATTTTCAGAAACATTAGACCAAGTTTTGGGACCAATATACTTTAAAGAAAGCTGACCCAGAGAAGTTTTCGTTCTGTGTAAATGGTATTTTTCAAAGAAGCAAGCCTTGTTTGACATTTGTGGACTGACGCAATCTCAGAAAAGTAGTTATCAAAGTGATTAGGTAGTTGACCATTATCAAAAGAGTACATGAATTTGGATACTGATAATTTAATAAGTCTGTTATGTTTAAAATTTTGTGCTTAGAATAGAGTATACAGTTGTTTTAGTTTTGCCATATTCAAGAGTTCTTACAGCTTTATTCTACAATCTCATTAGAGGAAATAGAGTAGTCTCAGTGATGTGCCCGAGTCATTTTTGTCGAGTCAGGGTCACAAGTCCTTCGAGTCAGAGTCATATAAAATTTTTTCGAGTCAGAGTCGAGTCATGACTTGCTCGAGTCAGAGTCGAGTCACAAGAACTGTCGAGTCACTTCGAGTCATTGGTTTGCAAGCTGGAATCAAATGAAATTTTACATTATTTCTGTCTTTTTTTGCTATGAAATGGCGTCTAACATGCCATAATATGGCACTCGATAAGTTAGAAAATGGTGCCCAAACAAACTGGAGCCCAATAAGTTAGAAAATGGTGCCCAATATTGTTTTAGCAAGTTTGATTGGAGGTTATGTGCATCTAAGTTTTATGGGAACGCAGTTTGCATTTTACTTGTCTCTTTCCTCTCAGTCATTTCCACAAGTCTAGCCCAATTTTGCTGCAAGCAGGGGCGCAGCCAGGATTTTTCTAAGGAGTGGGCTGAAGTTATGGAAGCAAAAAGCCTTGAAAAGGAAAAATTGCTTGTGATTAGAATACCCAAGGAAAGCGCATAATTTATGGATAAACAATTGACTGTACTCACCACGAAAACTGGGGTCTTTCCAACTGAACTGCCATCCTGTTTCTTCGATATTCTTTCAAAGTAAGTAATGTCAAAATTAACTGTAAACCTACACAACAGTGATCTCCTAAAAAAGCCAAGATAATTCGCAAGCTGTTAGCAATGTGTAAGAGTATACGCGTTAAGTAAAAATTACGATAATGCTCTAAGCAGCCATGACTCTTCAAAAAAATAATAAGGCTTGTACAAAATCTAGATCCTGCTTGTGTAGATGATAAACATCGCATACAGTAACCTAAGAAAAACTTCTGCAAAGTTCACATTTTTAAAAATACAAACAAGCAGAGTGGCATATTCATTCACAATATTAAAACAATTGACATGCTCTACACAACAATATACGCGGGAACTTCCATCCCATTCATCCCTAGAGCACATCGATTCACAAATTACCAGCAAAATCTTCAGCCTCCGCAAACAAACCACAGGTAAAGGACATAACAATCACTGCATATGTGTTTTTAGCTGCAGAATCACTGTCAGTGTAATTAAACAGCTAAGTCTAATTCAACACCAAAGTCTGATCGACGCCTTTCACTCGCAACAAAGTCTTCAAAAATTACCTCCTTGTTGACGGGGCAGTTTGTATGCACTGACATAAGAGCCAAGCCAGTGAGTTGGTTTCCATGGTTGCTTTCAGATAGGTCTTCAGGCGTCTCAGTGTGCTGAAACATCGCTCAACAGTAGCTGTTGAAACACGAAGTGTGGCTAGCAGGCCCGTAACCAGCTTGGGACACCAGGTGGGGCGAAGAGATTTCCGACAAGTGCCCAAATTTTTTGAACTATGTCCAATACTTTTTTCCAGGGAACGAAAAATTTTCTAGGGGCTTTGTTTCCCCTGCGCCCCCCCTGGTTACAGGCCTGGTGGCTAGTATTTGAAGGAGATTCCTAAGTGGGCCTACCGTTCTGACACCGGTCAATACAAATTTTCGAGACTGCTCACCCTGATCTGTTTCATACGAAGACGAATGTCTTTTTAATTTCACCACAAACTTATCCATTTTCACTCAACACGTTTCGCTGACTAAAGAGCGGCGTGCAACTGCTTAGCAGAATAGCTAATTAGTTCAGTCTGCAGCTAGCGGACACTCACACCTTGCACTGGATATCTTCCGCGCGTGCTCATTAGGAACAGGGCTCTCACAAATGCAACTCCAAAAATCCCTAGAACAGTACCAAAAAATCCCTAAATCTGTGGTTGTGTAGCAAGTAGGCAAATTTTTGGGGATGCGAAGATTTTTTGTCCGAGTTCTCCCAAACTTGCCCGCAAAAAAACTCCGACCTCCAAAAAAAGCTCTATACTTTCTTTTGGGCGCCATTTTTGCTCACGGGTTTGCTCAGATTTTCAGGGATTTTGTGTAAAGGTTTTCAGAGATTTTACCCAGATTTCCACGGACTTTGCCCGGATATTCACCAAATCAAAACGTTTGGTGGTGCGCTTGCCCCCCCGTCTCCTACACCAGTGGTGCAGCATAAAATCGGAGTGCTATGATAAATGTTAAAAATAGAACCAAATATGATTTCCAAAATAAACTGAAATAGTTGATTTTACACACTTTCATACTTTCCCGAAAATCCCTAAAAAATACCTAAAAAGGGTCAACAATTCCAATCTAGGGACAAAATCCGTAAAAGTGCGAGTACTGATTAGGAAGGTCCCAGCTTTGTGACGTATTAACTACACACCAATCGGCACTGTAGGTAGTTCAAATATCTAGCTAATAGCCTGTTTCCACGCTAGCAGAGTACGGTGCACCCAGCTCTTGTTATAGATGGTAGTACAAACCACGCAGGATTGAATAAAGCTGCTTTAATATTTCTCAAACCTCGAAAATTCATAATCGCCGGTTTGATAACAAATGTGTTGCTACGCCTTGTGGTGCTGCTGAAAAACATTCTACAATGTACCCAATCCCGACTTACAATGTCGTTGAAAAACTAAGACAATAATCATCAATATTCTGAATGTTAAAGAGGGGGCTTGAGCCCCTTCAGCTTCCCCCCTGCTGCGCCTTTGGCTGCAAGTGTTTCAACCTTTCGGTTGGCGTTACGTTGAATGTGCAATTCGCCACGAACGGGATGTGCGTGAAGAACAAAACCCCTACATACGCGGCGCAAACAAACAAACATAGAGTGAGCATGGTGTGTGTTCTCTATTGTGGCTTGCTGCCACAGTGTGAAGCTTTGCAGATTAGCCACTCGGGCTTGCTGATCGCCACGAAGTGGTGCTGTGACTAGGATGCAGTGGTGTACGAAGTCTTAAATTTTTGACTCCGACTCCACTCCTATTTTGGCTGATTTTGCTAGTCTTCTGGTTTGATATCTTACACGCTGTTGCTGAGATTAATTTGAAGTCTCTATAGCAGGGGTGGCCAAACTGCGGCTCTTCGAACCTTTTCATGCGACTCTTTGAGCTTTCTGAAAAATTGTATATTTGTTTTTCATTTTTATTTCTATGGCAAAGTGTAGAAATATTGTAAAATGGTTCTGTGGCAGCTCGCGTGCCGTACAGTATTGCTGTTGCAAGTCGTTCCAAAAAGAATTATGATGTCACAGACGCGTAGATTGCAATTAAATTCGTGTTTTCAGATTTTTATGTTGCGACTCTTTGTAACTTGGGTTTAACGATATGCGGCTCATACATAGATTAGGTTTGGCCACCCGTGCTCTATAGTGTCAATTGTTATGATATTGTGAGCCAGTGGTAGAGCATAGGTTAGTATGATTTACTTCAAACTATATATTTGTTTGTCTTTGAGTTGGATTACATATGAGTGTTGCAGCCACAATTATGTGCAGGCCCGTAATCAGCTTGGAACACTACGGGGGCGAAGAGTTTTCTGAGAGGGGCTCAAATTTTTTGAACTATGTCCAATAGTTTTAAACTATGTCCAACACATTTTTCCACGGGGGAGAAAAATTTTCCAAGGGGGGCTTCACCCCCCACTGCGCCCACACCTAATTACGGGCCTGATTATGTGTCAGGTCGGCCTGAGCCAACCAAAGAGAGAGTTGAACGGACGACCCTCGGCATAACAGCAAAAGAGATTCCCATTCAACTAGGTGCACTTTTCTATAGGCCAGCTGCTACGAATTCATCGTTAGGCCATATGTGGCATAATCACGTCGCCACACCACTTCCTCATTCCGCAAGCTCAAGGCGGCGACCATCAACAGTGGATTGCAGCCACCGACATGATGGGACCCATTTTTTTGCAGCCATAACGCTGCGAAGGCGTACCGATGATCCCCAGCATAACAGCAACTGAGATTACCCATTTCACTAAATTCACTCTTCTACTGCTGCTACGAATTCAACGTTATATGTGGCGTAATCAAGTCGCCACACGGGCTTAGGCTAATAACAGTGACAGACATGTGGTTTAAAAACAAGATTTGTTTTTTGTATTTGCATTATATTTTGCAATATAATTTTTGGATTGGATTTCAATTTGAAAAACTTAAATCACTTTACTGCTATCTGGAAAAGACTCAAAGTAACAGCATGAGGCCGATTGCCGTGATTACGATACGCAAATACTACATTATAAACTATAATCCGGTGTCAATATATTGTGTCCGGCTGGCCCATCAGTGAAAGCAAAATCTCAGGTCTACCTCTGTGCAAGTTGGGAACACTTGACCCTTAAAAGGCAGCATAACACGACTAAACAGTCAAAACAGGAAATTCGCACCAAAAATGAACATCACTGAAGCAAAAAAAATACTCATTTCTTTGTGTGCAAACGAATTGAGTTTGCCCATCAGAGGCTCAGAGATTTTGTAAAAATGATTCTGACTCGAATCTCGAGTCATTAATTGTAACTGGAGTCATTCTGTGAAAAACGTGACTCGAGTCGAGTCACCATCTTTCTCAAAGTGACTCGAGTCGAGTCCGAGTCACCAAAACTCGCGACTCGAGTCAAGTCATTGACTCGAGTCGCGTTATCACTGAGTAGTCTTATTGGCTCTTCCCCAGGTATTGAATAAGTTAAATAGGAATAGAAAAGAGCAAAGTAAACAGATTTGAGCACTGAAATGTTGGCGTAGTGCTTTACATGTAAACAACATTCCACTTGATTTGGAGAGTTGTGTCACCAACTTTTCAGTTTGAGGCTTCCAGTTGAGTTTATCATCAAGTATAACGCCAAGATATTTCAGGCTGCATTGTTTTGATATTGGGTGATGATTAATAGAAACTGAAAAAATGATATTTTTTTGGCTATTCATTAGAATGAAATTGCTTTTTGAATAATTGATACATAATGCACGAACCTGGTGATCAATTTTTTGAGATCACTATAAACTTTTTTCTAAAATTTTGTGATTTTTCCCTGAGATATGAAAGTTTATATCATCAGCATATAAAACAGTATTAAAGGTGGAGACTTTCGCAATGTCATTTATATACAGGATATAAGGGACAGTAAAGGCCCAACAATTGATCCTTGGGGTACGCCACATGTTACATTCAAAAAAGAAGATTTAGAATTTGCTATGTTAGTGCAATGAACCCTGTTGTCTGAGTAAGAAGCAAGAAGTTTTAGGGGCATTCCTCTTACTCCATAGTAAAACAGTTTTTCGAGTAGGCCTAATACATTGTGATCAACACAGTCGAAGGCTTTGCTCAAGTCTAGAAACACAGTGCATATTATTAGTTTGTTATCTTTATTACAGATCATGTTATCATAGATGACAGCAATTGCTAAATCTGTAGAATGGTTGTTGCGCAAGCCATATTGCTGTGAGCTCGGTATGCAATTACTTGTAACAAAAGAGTACAATCTACTGTAAATTCGTTTTTCAAACACTTTAGAGAGAGTTGGCAGTATGGATATTGTCCTGTAATCATTAGGAGATTTGGGATTAGTTATTTTAGGAATGGATGTAATTTGAGCAATTTTTAAAACATTTGGAAATTAACCTTTTGTCATACATTTATTAAAGAATTGCGATGACCAAGAGGATAAACTATTGGCAGACATTTTTTAAAACTTTGTCGGGATATCATAGGAATTTGTTGTTGTCTTGCATTTCAATGATGAAATTATTTGTCGAATTTCATCAGCATTGTTTGGTGGGAATGTAGGCTACACAAGTTGGGGAAAGACTCATTTTAAGAAATTCATTTAAAGTTGTAGGGGAGGGTCTATTTAGTATTTAGGATATATTTTTGCCAATGTTGGAGAAGTGAATATTTAGTTCTTCTCAATGGTTCTGATTATTAAGGTAAGCATTATCGGTTTCTGCACCTATTTCATTTTTTGTTTTTTTATAGAAATAATTTCATTAATAACTTTCCAGTTTTTTTAACATTATTTCTGCAGTTTTCAAAATTTGATCTACAGTAGTTTTCTATGAAGGATTCTTTGATGTGAGTAGTTTTATCTCTGTAAAATTTATACTTGGCTGAAATTGACGGATTGTTTGTTGATAGCATTTTTTTATACAAGGCATTCTTTTCGGAGATAGATGTTAGTAAACATTTGGTTAACCAAGGTTTGTGGAAGGAACGAGCTTCTTTTCAGGAAGCAGGCTTAAGGGGAGCATGTTGGTAAACAATGTTGTTGAACATATGAATAAAATTGTCACAAGTGATTTTGATATCACTGTTGTTGTTGAAGCCAAAATTAAAAAGAGCAGTGTTTAGATCTTCCAGAAAAGAGGGTAAGTCAAAGTTTTTCAGACAGCGAATTTTTGGTCTGTACTTTTTGGCTGATTTGGTATGGAAATTAAAGTTTGCAAAAGTGGGAAGATGGTCAGAGGTATCATAGACTGCAATTCCAATGAAGGTGTTTTCATCAATTCTATTTGTATACATATGATCAAGTGGGTACGGATGACAGTTGGAAGAAAATCTGGTGGGTTTGTTAACACCTTGACTTCCGCTAGGTTTCGGGGATTTTCGGAAAAAAAACTGCCTAAACGCACGTGGCTTTGCGCGGGAATTTCTCCGGTCCGGTATGCTCTACAGACCCGGTAAAAGTATCAAAAAACGCGGTAAGTCTAGTAGATTACACTCGAAAAAAAAATTTTTCCTTGGGGGGTGCGGGTTGGCTGTGAGTGACGTCATAAGTGGAGGACTTTTAGGCCCACTTTGCCTGGCCCTGGGCGCCAACCGTGAGGTGGTAGTATTTCGCTGAAGTTTTTACTGGAAACTAGGCTACAATCCGATTCTTTTGATATTTTGGATGACTGCTGGGGTTTCGGGTTCAAAAGTTGTGATGTAAGTTAGTAAAAATATTTGACTAATTAGATAATTAGATAATTAAATAATTTGTTTATTTTAGATCATAACTTTTGAACCAGAAACGCTACAAAGTCGATCAAAGGCTCAAAAGACTCGGACTCGAGTCTAGTTTCCAATGAAAACTTCAGCGAAACACTTTGGCCTATCGGTTG
>JGI24021J15306_10008338_pt1 | contig 12740 bp, 8 predicted proteins | sample Ectturendosymbi1_FD_15306 | JGI IMG/M metagenome (IMG submission 15306) | reverse complement strand
CAGCCGTCCAGGGCAACACCACTATTTTTGTTGAGCAATCCTCGGAACAGTTCGGTCACAGAAGTTAGTAGGACGGAGGACATTTTCTTGCATTTACATTGATGCTCTAGAGCAGGGGTGGGGGCCAAACTGCGGTCCACGAGCCCCCATTCGGCCGCAGTTCCGTACGGCTTGCGAAAGCTTGCAACAGATTAGAAAAAATCAACTATTTGTTTCTGTTTATTGACAATGTTGTAATATCTTGAGCGCATCACCCGATTTTATAAAGTGCGGCTCTTTGCGGTCCTCTCTCAGAAAAGTTGGTTCACCACTGTTCTAGAGCTTCCCGCGATTCACTCCAAGTACTGTGAGTGAACAACGTCCGAAGCCGAAATGCTTCGTTGGCGTTAGTTTTTTTCACATATCGTGATTGACCAACGAGTGAGGCATGAACTCCTTGGTTTGGAACACGCCGAATCAACTTGGAAACTAATGGCATCAAAATCCGGTTGGATTTGTGACAAATGCTTGCCGTTTTTCTCTCTAAAAACCTTTGCGTTTTGGGTCCTGAGGTTTAATTTTTTTATTCGACAGCAACTCAACCGACGCATAAAACAGCGCAATATTACGCATGAAAACTTTGTGATTGGCGTTTGATCTACGACGTGCAATGTTTGCGGTCTGAAAGAGTTTTCTTTTGAAAATGTGAATAACAAATTGAGCAGAGCAGTCACCTGCACTTTGCATGTTGACCGCTAGAGTTCTTAAAGAAGTGTCATCGGAGGCTACCTTCAATTTATTTTTACTCATCGCGCGAAGATATGATTTGTGCTGTCGCGTGTATCATCGTAAGGTGCGATTGATGTTTAGTTGTAACTTGTAGCGGTAGCTGAGATGTGCGCAGACCAGGACAAAAAAGTAGAGGTCCAGGGCATAAAGCCTTAGTTCCCCTGAATTTGTGGCCAGTGCTTATTCCGTGTAATTGTGGCCAATCCAGTGAGAAAAGACCCCCGGAGAGTTCTCGGAATCTGGCGGAAATTGTCTGTGGTCTGTAGTCGGCGATGTACTTGGCAAAATTATTAACAAAGTGAAGAAAGCAAATGTGCGGTTCGCGAACTACTGAAATATGGCATGCAAGCCATGGTGTTTTGGAAAAGCGTTTGCGAGTTAAAATGCAGAACTGTCGAATGCGTATTCTGATTCTCGTTAAAGAATGTTTGAAAATGTGAGTGGATCAAGAGTTTTTTGGTTTCCCCCCTCACTGCTATATCCGGTCGGTGCATTTGCCAATAACAAGAGCGTATTACGTGTCAGACGCAGGTTGCGGTTGTTGTTTCGGCATTGTTGAGATCCGAAATTATAGCCATCTCAGTCAGTTACCGTTCGCATGCGCTAATGTGTGGACGTACTCGAACTTTGAACAGCACCTTGTCCTTTTTCGATGTGGCATTTGAGCCGTGTGGAATCAGACTGCTGTGTGAAAAAGTAGCGTAGAAGAACTGGGCGTTATTAAAATGATTGGTAACTGATAAGACCGCTATCAATCGTACACAATTGTTCCGTGGAGTTGGTACTTTTTTCAGGAGCTGCAGAGGGTGAAGGGCTTATCAAAAAGAGAGAAAACACGTTGAAAATTTTGACCTTGCAGAAATGCGACTTTGCTGCCACGGCTGCACTTGCTTTCCATTCCATAGATAGGATACTGCGCGAGACAAGTGCCGCGCTGCAGATAATTAACATCACGATTTGTTTCAGTCCCCAACATGCATGCTTGGTTTGCATGGCGACACGGCATGGTTCATTTAGGCTTTCGGTGAAGTTCCATCGCATCGGTGAAGCTGGAATGCTGACTGGTGCTTGTCCCTTCGCTCTGTTGCCTTTTTGTTTTATTTTTACATTGTGATTTATCATCAGTGTTGATAAGATGTGGCGCGCTGTATGTGATTTTAAAAAAGTGAGGACTAAAAAACCCAAATGATTCTAAAAAGTTCATTTGGATGCAACTGAAAAAAAATTGGGTCGTGTTACACTGTAATTTCACATATTTCACCTATTTAAAATGGCATCTTTTTTAAAGCACTGTGGCCCCAGCCCAGGCGCTATATCACAGTCTGTTCGTTAACTTAACTCTCGCTTATTTGTTTTAAACGTAGATTCGGCATCCGGTCTCAGCGGTGGAGCCATCGCTGCTATTGTTCTTGTGGTGATCGTGGTTATAGTTGCCGTTCTCGTCTTTCTGAGGTGAGTTTGTGGACTTGCGAAAAGGTTTACAGATAATCGCCAACCACTTTCGTGAGCTTTGGCGCGCGCATAATCCAGATGCAGTGTTCGCGAAGTCGAAGTTACACTTCGCTTTGGGCAAAGCAGATTCATCGGGAAGTCAAACGATAGGATGTTTGTGAACAGGCCAGCATTCAGCTGATATTTTCGGGGGAAAATGATTATAACTTGTTACTGAACTATTTTCGAGGTGGGCAAAAATGCTACAACTTATTTTTGTACCTGACACCTAAACATGTTTGTGAATATTTCGAGGGGCAACAATTATCCTGTCCCCCCTGGTTGCGGGCCTGCTTGTGAGTACCTGTACTTTTGTCGAAATACCAGAACAATGTTTGTTCCGGTGGTTTTGATCTTTTGGCCTTCCGCCTGGTTGTGTACAGTGCTGTTGCGCTTCTCAAGTGCGTCGTGAGAAAAACGTTTGGTATACCGTTGTGATGGTGAGCAGTAACGTGAGGTGGTTGTCGATGTGTTCTCGGAGTGCGTTTCATCTAAGCATCTAAAAGCTGTTGATAGGCTGAAATGAAATACGAGTCCGAAATTTATGTACGTTGAAAATTTCAAAAATGCTCTCTTCACTAAGCCAAGGACAGCGGGCGAACGATTTTTCTGCGTAATCGCAACTTCTTGTCCCTTGCAGATACCGTCGCGGTCACATCGGTAGCAGGATTTTCTGGCGAAGCGGTGATGACACGGTTTTTCTCTCCGATGACAAAGGCAGTCCTTCGCATGCTTTTGTCACGACGGAAAACGTTTATGTTTGAGGCAAAAACAGACCAGCTTTAGTTTTATTTTTAAACTGTTGCGACCTATATTCTCTATTGCACTTCAAACGTCAGTTTGGATAGAGAGCCGTGAGAGAGTGTTTTGGTTGTTTTATTGTTTTTTCGTTCTTGCCGTGTTTGACTTTCGCCTGTTTCCATCACCATCTGAAAGTTATCCAAAGTTGTATGCTCGCCAGTAACCTCATGTCGGGGACCTTCCTGCTTACTTGAAAACCAACCCCTGTCAATCGTCCCGCTGTTGTACTACGACATCTGGGAAAATTTTCTACACACCCTGTGATAAAAATGTTTCAGCAGTGTTACTTAGTTGCTGAATGTTGCACGCTTACGTACCGTCGTGCAGCTTTCGGTGAAGCGTATTCATCTTACTTGGGATCTGCTTTCATCAGTTTTGATTTTTTTCGTTTCTAAGCCTTGATTTGCGATTTCTTCTGCGTCTTGTAGTGGCACGGCTGCTTTTGCGCAGTACACTTTCAGGAGGCAAAAAGNGAAAATGGCTTCGTGTACATCTGTATGAGCTCTCGACGTAATTGCTGATAATTTACAACCTCGATTTTTTTTCAAAAGTGGTTAAATTCCAACTGTCCTGTTTTACCTTATTCTTCATTGTCCTTGCGGCCGATACGTGATCGAAATCTTGCTAGCTGTCTTGCTGGCAAAAGCTTTTTCGATGATCCATATACCTTGCACTGTCCAACGGTACCGATTTACAGTAAGTTGATTGGTACGAATATAGGAAGTCGGCTTTGTTTTTCACGCATGCCGCTGCACCGTTCATTTGAAGTCAGAAAGTCGGAGTCTGCCAAGTTCGATCCCATGGAAGAGGAGATAAGGAGCACTAGCTCACGAGACTAATCTTTCTCTTAAACAATGTTGTTGGGTTTGACGCGCTTAATGACAAGAAGCAAATTTTGCCCGCTGACCTAATGATCCCGCGTGTTGCATCAGTTGAAACAAGGCCTATTTCAACAAAAAACTGAGTCGTGACGTTTTGTATGGTGACTGAATTCTGTGCTGTTGCTATACTGCTGCTCCCAAACCTTTAATTTTTCCGATATTCTCTGCGCTCAAGTGCATGGCTTTTCATTTAGTTTTAAGTCGTCCGCTTGATGACAACGTTTGTTTGGACAGCTCACTATGCTTTGTGTCTGGTGTACCTCTCAAGTGTAGGGTCGTGCTTGCCGCGTCGGCCTTTGTGTCTGTTTACTGTGGTCGTTTCCATGGTGATCTCGTGCGACGTTTTGGTGTGCAGCCATGACCGACTTCTTTATTGAACGAATGCTCTTACTGAAAGCAGCATGCAATGGCAGTTTCGAGTCTATTTCAAAAGAGGATGTTTCGGAGGGGTCTGTACTCTTTCCAGAAAGCATCTTTTGTTATTTCTGCTGGTTCTTCATGTGATGCTGACTGCAAGCGTGTACAGTATATGCAAGAAAACATTGTTGGTGAAACGTGCAATAAGCGACTCCATCGTTTTTCAGATGAGCTTCATTCTAAGGAGACGGACGATCGTTTTATTGAAGTGATTGAAAAAACGCGCTTTCGTCATGCACCAGATGCTTTTGCACTGTTTATTGGTTGTATATGCAGTACAGTGCATTTTTCGCGTGACTTAAGTATTTGCATCTTTGCCGTCTTTATGCAGCTTCCATACTAGATAGAGCAATTTCCGGTAAGTGAGCACTGTCTCTCTTTCTCATGTCTTTCCAATTTATTTTAAGCGAGTGAGTTGACCAAAGTCATTACTAGATTTTTCGTTAAATGTGGTCAACAAGTTATAGGAATTCAGATAAACACAGTGCAAGAAAACAAATCCGTACGTTTTCCTGCTTTTGTTTTTCATTCTACTATGCTTAGTGCTGATTTTTTTACGATTAAAAATCAATATGAAATTATTTTCTTTGTTAAGGAGTGCCCTTCAACGCGATTTGGCAACGTAAATACTATTTTCGACTGCTTCAGTTTTATATTATCACCAGAGTCTGCAATTTGTAAGCCACAACCAACGCCTTACAATTGTTTTATGAGCATTCTGAGTGAAAAATGGATTTCACCGGATATTAGAATGATAAATGCTGCACTTGTGCGTCTGGCAATACGCCACTTGGCATCTTTTCGGTTCAAATATTTTACAAACTCTTGCAAGACAAACTTCGGGAAAAGACTGAAACTAAAGTCAGAAAAGGTGGAGCCGTCTACATGTTTCCAAACTTTGCCTTGTGCGCAGTGTTTAGTCACACATTTCGAGTTAAATTTCAGTTTTTCGAGGTCATGATTTTTTTAAGTGAAAAGTATCAGGTTTTTAGTCATTATTGTGCCTCTTATGCACTATCATTTTTGAGAAATTTGAAGTGTGCCACGAAGATTGCAATTTTGTAGATTATAATTTTTCAATAGAGGATGAAGTACAAACAGGATGAAAATTCGTGCGAGGGCAAACCTGCTGTCATGTGGTCAATAAGCAACAAGCTATCAAATCAGTCCCATGGCCACGGGGTCTTTTGTGGGCTTCGCTCCCCCCAAACTGAAATATGAAACGCTGGAAATCAGTGGAGTTTTTATTAATCCCTATTCTTTGGAGCATAAGATTGGGATAGACTTAACACTGAAAAAACTCTCTTTCAGAGCAGTACTTGCCGCTGTTACGAAGAATAACATCGCCTGGTCATTTTTGATGGGTTTTTGAGGTAATAAACATATTTGAGACTTCAGCGCAAAGGTCAGCATTCATTGCGTGGAGGGTTGAACACAAAGTTAGCCCATATGCTTAGTTGTATCGGTCTAGAAGTCTTCCTCTTGATCAACGTGTTTTGTGTAGGCCTAGTGATTTTTTGTGAAAAAAATGTATTATGGCTAGCCCAGGTAGTCTCATATTTTGTACTACACAGAAGCAAGATACCTTTAGTACGACCAAAGTTACACATTTGTGCAGCTTGCTGTTCAAACGGCAAGATGGAGGTAATAGTGTAGTTAGAAGAGTTTATTCAGCAATAACTGCTTAGCTTTCCCGACAGAGTAGGGCAGTTAGTGGATTACGGATGTTAGCCGTATTACGTCCTCGTAGGCCTTAGTCTATACTTGTTAACATTTTAGCCTATAAGCTTCATTTTGGTTTCTTGCAAATTTTTGTTAACATTCGCATTTCATTACCACATCTCTAAGTAGTCGCCGTTACATAAATGACAATGATTGAGACCCAATTTCTTTTGTTAAGTTCTTTCAAAAATTTTTAGTTGCAAACTACAAGCCTACTGTGGGTATTTGTGCAAAAATATGTAATAATTAATTTGCCCGCAATGTGAACCACAATTCGAAAATGCTACGTTGTAAATCTTAAAATGTCAATCCCCCTGCAGAAACGTAAAGCCCCCCCCCATTAAATACTTCCTGGCGACGGTTCTATATCAACAAAACCAATCTTAGCCTCGCGGCAAGCTGCTGAGGAGTCTACCTGCTTGTTTCTGCTTTCATGCCTCTGTGATGATTAGAACTTGCACGTGTATATTTTTCCATAGTTGTAAGCAACAAAAATGGCGCAAGTAAATCGATCACTGTTTATTTCACAGGGAAACTAGTTTCGCGTTTGTAAACGCATCTTCAGTCCTGTAAAACCGTAAGGCAAACGTTACTGGTGAAATGTTGACACATCAAAACAAGTATAGAAAGAAACACACACGCAACGGCTTAGGTTCTGTATCAAATTCAGTTTACACTATCGCGTTGCGGCACGAAGTGTTCTCGCGGCACGGCGGATGGGAACCACTGCGTTACGGTATTATAAAATCGAAGCAATATTGCTTCAACATTGTGCAGCAAACTTGAGTTGCTGTTGCTTCCAAGGAACTCAAAAATCAAAGGCAGTGGCGTGCACACGGGGAAGGGGCGACGGCCCCGGGCATCCAGTGAGAGAAATTACAAAAGTTAAAATACTGTAACTGGATGATTTTTCCAATTGTAAGGCTACTAACTCATGCTGCATGGATTTAATTTTTCGAAACCTGTTTTTGTCAACACTACTTTTTATATTCAAATGCCAGTAATTTTACATTCTTCAATACCGGGGATCAGGGTTGCCGGTGTCAAGCGAAATTTCTGACTTCAAGTCATGTACGCATGCACAAAGAAATATTCTACATATCAAATACTCTGAGAAAACTGATGATTAGGGCTCAACGGATTCGTGTTTAGGTCAGTGTGTCGGGTTTGGGTTAGGGTGAGAAAAAGAAAAATAATTGAAGTAAAAGACTAATCCAAATTTTTTCGATGGTTAAAGTTATTCCCGTACTATAGCTTGTTGTGGGTACCTGTCATCTAACCAAAATATTTTTATTTACACGACACACATCGAAAAAGCAATTGCCAGACTTTATTTCTTTGTTCTAAGAAGTGAAATAACTGAGAAACAATAACAGGTCAGAAATTTCGCTTGACACCGGATGAAAATTTCAATAAAAAGCCAAACAATGCAAAAAAGAGGTCAAAAAGGCCAAACTGACTGTTTAAAGGCCAGAAAAAAGGCAAACTTTGCAGTATTGCTATTCCTTTGTCACAAAAAACATCTAAATTACAAGAATATCAATTTTGTTTTTTCGAAATTAAGATTAAATCTTGCTTGGCATTGTACTGGAGCACGGATCTTGCCTGACTTTTCATGCTTCGTGAAATTGCACACTTTGGGTAAAATGGTGCCACAGTTTGCATACTTGTCCATCGGCAGCTTTCTGTACGAAAGTCTCTCCTATTCACTCTTGTACTTACGATCAGAATCATAAAAGCACTTCCGCTTCGACGTGATCATCGCATTTCTATCGCGAAGACGCAGACCTGTTTGCAAGCGCTGAGACTGTTTAGTGCTTACAACGCACTTGGCACTGCACGGTGTAGTGAGTGCACACATTTCCAGTGATTACGCAAAAATTTAATTTTGAATTTAGCATTCATCAAATATCACTAGTAGCAATGCGGCGTCTGATATAGCATTTATCACAAAAATTTTGCAAATTTGTTTCCAAAAAGATGGAAAGGCAATACTTTCCTTCATAAGAACCTATTCCAGCGTAAAAAAGGCCAGAAAAGAGCCAAAACGCTAAACACATTTTTTAAAGCCAGCCGACTTAAGAGGAGGCCAAAAAAAGGCCAACTGGAATGTTTTAGGCCAACCAACTTGAAACGAGGCCAAATTTTTGAAATTTGGCCTGAAAGAGGCCAACCTGGCAACCCTATACCGGGGATCAGTACTCTACGTGTGCGGCACACACCTAATCAAACTGATAGTGACGTGACTTTTTCCAGATCGTGCGATCAAGGGAAATCACAAAAACGCATTGAAAGATAATTATGAACATTTAACTGATTTTCTGAGCCAAATTTCAAAACTGTCCTATTTCAACTTGCTTGAGTTAGCTGACTTTTTGATGCATCACTAGTTTCCCCTTGCGTTTTTGATGTGGCAACACTGGCCGGGTGTACGCTAATACAGGCGCACACCTGTGCTTGCAACATGTGCATCATTTCGAGCTTCCTCGTTTAATTGGCGGTTCAGGAGGATTGATCAAAACAGCCCCACAAGCACGTATCTGCTCTGTCCCCCCAGTAGGCTAGTTGTACGTATAACAGCCACAAAATAAAAAAGAAAGACTTTTTGCGTACTTCATGCGCATTCTCAAATCTTGTGTAGTTTAACAAATTTTAAACTGTAAACCCTGAGTGTCTGCCAGTAGCGCACCAAAAATGAGGCTGAAGAGGCCATGACCCCCCGAAACTAACTTGCTAAGATTTTTCGCTGGCGCTTTATATCAATTTCATTAGTATGAAAATAAACGGAAGAAACTGTAGGACTAACGTAGCAATTGATAAATCTGTTGTGTCCTCTTATTAACCAACGTTTAGCATGACCTTGTGCAATTAGAAGCGAAAATATACAAGTTTCATTATTAGCAAAGTTTCCATATATTGTGGACAACACGACCCGAGGTGCAGCCTGGATGAAGTGCAAGGGCTCAACTTTCATGCAAAGGAGATGAAATTCCAATGAGACATTTTGAGAGGATTATTTTCATGAAGCATTGCCGAACCAATAGAAAACTACTTGGTCAAGACATGATCAATCCCAAGCGGACCACGCAATGGATCGTTATGCAACAACGCAATGTTTCTCTNTGCACGGTTGGCATTGTGGCTAGTGGGTANGCGATGCCTGGTAGTGANATACAGTGGCGTAATTAGATGTTTGAGCCAGGGGGCCAAAGCTTAGCTGAAGGGGCCCACTGATCACCGTAGCGGGGCCACTAGCCAACACTCAGATAAATGTTAAGAAATGAGAGTGAGTGTGGATTCGTGGATGTCTATACTAGTGAAGCGGAACACCCGGTCTGCCCCGCTTGCTGTTCGAACTTCCGACCGAGGAAGTGATTGAAGCCAATTGCTCGCTATCTGCGCCTTAACCGATTTGACCAAAGAAGCGCTTCCTCGTCATTTCTGATCGAGGCATTTTTGAGTTTCGACTTTCACATCAGGCACATTCATCTGATGCAGTTCCCTCTGACTTAGCCGAATTCCATGTAGTGGCACTCGTGTGACCACTACACTAGCTAAAAAAACGAAAACACCCCGAAAAACAACAACAAACTAAAGAATACTAAATACCAAAATGTCAGCTAAAGGGGGCCCAGTTTTTACATTTAGCTTGCCAGGGGGGACGGCTCGCCCCCTTGTCCCCCATCAGTTACGCCACTGGTGATATACTAGGAGACTCAAGTTTGAAATGCACGGCAACCCACTGTCAGCGCAGCACACACACTTTGTCATATCAGACGTCTTACAATTTTAGAGCGCAAATTTTAAAAATCAGCAGGCAAACACTTACTCGTTGCCAATCAACTGTGGTGATTTTGTGTGAAAGTTGTATCACTTGATCATTACTAGGGCAACCAAAAGTTAAAAATTTTCTGCTTTTTTCAGTTTATGAAACGTCCACAAACCAAATTTCACCCTCATACCATGAGCGATTCCAAAGCTATTAGGTCAAAAAAGTCAAAATTTCTTGCCTATTTTTTTTCAGCTACCAAACCCGGGTATTTTAAACAATCTGGAATTGCTGTTGCATACATATATTATTGATTCTGATAACATTGAAGTTGCAGATTGGCGCGTGTAACGACCAAATTAGCACGTTTGAACTTTCAAATTATCATGAGGCACGAGGTGCGGGTTTTGCTCGGTGACCATCGTACGTTCGTTGTTGGTCCGCTTATATTTTCGTTCAATTGACCTATTTAGACGGATCGTGGCGTCATTTTGCACATAATAGGTGTCTACGCGAACTTTCGTCTTTTTGCTAACCTAATTCAAAAAGAACTGCCACGTCAGGTAGTTCTTCAAAGGTATGCCGTAGTTACTAGATAGTTCATTTATAACCTGATATCTGTTAGTTCATATACAAGCTGTGATTCTTTGCAAAAGCGATTCGTTCCTTTTCAGTTTGCAATAACTTTCCACTAAATATCTGGCTTCCCTTTAGAAGCGATTTTTAGTAAATTTTTAATCATACACATTCAGTTTAAAGACGTTAGTAATCAAAGAAAATCATAAGTTTAGAGCCATTTCTTATAAAACAAAGCTCAACCAGCACCAAAGTGCAATTTGTACTCCATTATACAAAAGGAGGTGGTTCAAGCACCCACTGTTTGATCAACGATTTGACATCAAAAGCACAGAATCTGTCTAATCCAAGAGTGAAAACCACAAAATTTTTTCGGCGCAGGAAAAGATCTGATCACAAATGGTGATAAAGGAAATGAGTCTTTTTGAGGCTACAAAGAAGAGGTCAAAAATTACCTTGAAAAACTGTTCCATGCCTTAATTACAATCAAGCCCAAATCAATGAAACCAAAGAGGGCTTTTCCAGCCATGGGGCTATTTGTCACAAAACTCAGAAACAGACTGAATAGTAAAAGTGCGCTGTGATTGTCATGCGTCAATATTATTAATATCATTGAAAAACTGTGCTTAACTTAATTCGCTAATTTCCACATGGACCAACAATACTAATTTCACAATGATATTGAGTTTTTATCGCTCAAAATCGCATTCATTTCAAAACCCGAAAAAAACGTGTTTTTCCGGGTTTCTTTTCTCAGTTACCCGAAATGCGGGTTTTAAAATTTTGCCCCGAATTGGAAACACTACAACAGATATTGACGTACTTTTACACATTTAGTTGAAACTTTGAGATAATACTGAATTTTTTACGACTTCTGACAGAATGTTGTATTGCCCACTACTGGACGTTTGAAAGTACGCTAGGCGTGGTAGTACTTGATATTGAAGTATCAGGGCGGATCCAGCCAGAGGTTTAGAGGGGAGTTTTCAGCAATATTTGGTAGTCAAGTCTCATAACAGCTTCGCTACTGTGCAAGAGATGAGGTGTGCTTCACAACATTGTTGCGACGAAAAAATAGACGATGAAATGGCCTTATATCACTAATGTTGTTTTCCGAATTGTACAAAATTATGGTGAATACTTTCGTAGGTTTTAGGGTGGGATCGCCCCCTGGATCCGCCCTTTTGAAGTATAATAATTAGAACCGTCGATAGAAAATCTTCAATAGAGGGTCTTTACGGTTGTGCAGGGGGTTTGACATTCTAAAATTTGACAAAAACTCCTGATTTATAATGCTTGCGATTTCAATTTGGGGGGCTTGAAGTTTTGTTTGGGGGTTCAGCCTATCAAAGCTCCCTTGGCCACGGGACTGTTAACAATGTAGAATAAAGTTCGACAACCTAAGGCACGCGTGCCACGATTTTTAATGGCACACAGGAGCTCCAAGGTTTACATATCACTTTTGTTATGATGCACACGGAAGATATATTGACCTTGACTTGTATAAAAAAACGTATGATGTTGGCACACTGAATGATTTGAAACCTTGAGTCGGTGCACAGTTAGCTAAAGGTTGCCGACCCCTGATGTAGGACCTTCTCAATGACTTTAGGAGATTAATTGACACTGGATAAATCTCTTGTGCTTTTGGATTGATTTTTGTCTACGGTTTGGTATATACCTCTAGTTTTGTTGGGTCTTTCTTTCACTCTCTTGCTTTTTGTTTCATTTCAACAAAAAAGATTCTTAAACCTATCAGTGTGATTTATACAATGTGCTTTGTAATAACGCAGGAAATTGATAAGTCAAAATAAAGTCGAAATTTGTAAATTAGAAAGTGAAAACTTTAAGTTTTAAGTCAAATATTTGGTTGCCCTAATCAGTACACTCACCCCTATAACATTCATTGAAAACTGTTTTGTCAAGACCTGGTCAAGGGCATACGCAAGGGGGGGTTGGGGTTAAATGAACCCTTGAGCTTGATATTTTACAAAAACTTTATTACCTGCGCAAAGGAGATTAATTGTTTTCGCATACTTATTGCTTGTTGATTTATCGACGTAACGCAAATACCAGGGAATGAATTTCCATGCAAATTTCAACGAACATTGTCAATGAGCCAAAAAGTAATAATTATTTTTTGGTGGGAATCTGGATTATCGTCTGCATTCAGGAACAATCTCACCAATTTTTGCGGATCTTTCGCTCACTACGCATGTTTAAGATTGTGTTCCGCGATAGTTCACTTTATCCAAAACAATTGTCTTTATTTTGTCTGCTATGGCTGATCAGCGCAAACTTCGCCAAAACGTTGG
>JGI24021J15306_10008336_pt1 | contig 12742 bp, 10 predicted proteins | sample Ectturendosymbi1_FD_15306 | JGI IMG/M metagenome (IMG submission 15306) | reverse complement strand
ATTCATCTGCGGTTGTCATGTCCTTCCTCAGCACCTCTTCCACTAACTTCCAGTCTCCATCAGCATACATGATTTCTCGGTCGTCAGCATATGCATACTTACTGGAGATGGTAGTTCGCAGATGAGAGATATACAGTAGATGTTGAAGAGAAATGCCTGGACCGATCCTTGTGGGACGCCGTTTTTAAGGTGTCGTAACCTGCTCCGTTTGCTGTTGCCGGTGGTAAGGGTGAAGCTGCAATAGCCAACCATCTCCATGATCATGCGAACCATGTGTCTGGTAGGTAGCAATCGCAACAACTTGCAGGTGAGGCCGCGATGTCAAACAGTGTCGTAGGTTGCTGTGAGGTCGACAAACATAGCTCCAGCCTTCTTCTTAGCCGAAAAGCTATCCTCGTCCTGTGACAGCAGGGTAACCTACGGTAACCTGCGGTCGACTTTCCGTGTCGAATGCCCGCCTGTTCCTGCGGGAGCAATGGGTTGATGATTGGTTCGACACGAGCGTAGATGAGTCTCTCGAGGATCTTGAAGGGGACATACAACAGAGATATAGGGCGAAAGGTCTTTGGGTCCTCCAATGGCTTTTCCGGCTCAGGGATCGCAACTATTAGTGCTTTTCTCCAGATTATTGGAATTTTGAGTTGGCGCACGCAGGAAATGAGGAAATCGCAAAATCTAGATTTGAGAGTCAACCTAGCGCGGAGTATAAACTCTGGCAAGATGGAATCCAGACCCAGAGACTTTCTTGGTCTCAGGCGCCTGAGGGCGCCAGCAAGCTCCTTTAGCACGAAGAAACCTGAGGTACTGTTTACCTCAGGTGTTGGGACCTTTCATAGGTCGGACAGCTCCTTGTTGGTGAGCCTGGTGCACTTGCAGCTCCCGGTCTTGTGTGCCTCGTTCTTCAAGAATTAGGTGATGGAGTTTGCTAAGACGGGGCACAGCCGAGAGCAGCGTCCATACCTTCCAGTTTCCAATATGTTTATTGATGGTGCTCCACGCCTTGCAACTGGAGTGTATGAAGTCGATGAAATTGACAGCTTCTTCCCATCGCTCCTCCTAAGGTTAGTTCATATCGGTGATTAAATAAGTATAATGACTTGAAATATCTGGGTAAATATCGGTATTTGTTTTCTGTCGTCTTGGTTTCTTTAAACTATACCGAATACAAGCTGTCCATTTCTTGTTTATTGTTCGCTTGTCGTTGACACCTGCATGTCCCTTAATTGAAACAAGTTGTAAAATTTTACTATACTACAAACTGCTATCTACAAAGTGCTATCGCAAAATTCCATCAAGTTTTCTGGTCTTTTTAATAAACGTTACAAGATATCTCTGTGTGAAACTTATCAAAAAGAGCCGCCCAGTTGATGAAATCGCAGCACAATGAAGTGTCATTTGTAAGCTTACCCCTTGGCGTGAACCGAATCGTTTTCTTACATATGTGACTAGCACGCTTCGAACTTCAGTATTCAAAATGCAGTAAAAGAAGAAAATGAATACACCCTGCAATGAAAAGCATACATTTGGTTTCTTGGTCAACAACCGTAATTTAGTAACTCTACAAAGCAAAAATTACACCATCATATCATACGATCGGTAAGAAATGCTGCGCAGGTTATTAAGCCAGACCCATAGCCAGATTTGAAAATTTGGGTGAGCATCAGATTTTAGTGGAAGAACTTTTCTCACTGAAATTGTATTCAAAACATTAAAAAAACTTTGTTCTAGCCAACGTTTTCTTTTTCGAAGCGGAAACAATATGTGGCTCTCACTCATGTTGCGTGCAGATCATCCATACTTCAGCTTTTGTCCAAACAACTGCACGCGCTGCTGAACATTCACTATCAACCGCCTGGTGCGGTGGTTACTTAAGTNTGGGTCGCGACCCAAACAAAGATCGCGAAGAGTCAAAAATGGGTCGCGCCGAGGCGATGCAAACATGAGCTGCATATTTTCAACGTTACCACTGCTTCTCTGTTGTCTGTCTGTAGCGGTGCTTGAGAAAACAGTAGATTGCTGATATTGAAAAGAAACTTAGAAACTTATTGCCAAAACCATCCATACAATCATTATTTTTTCAAACGCTATTTGAGGTTTGGGGAGCGAGCTGTTCACCAAACTCAGATTTGGGTCGCGCTTAGAAAAGTTTGGGAACCGCTGTCCTTGTGCTACACAAGGTACCGGGATGGCATCAGCGCAACCCAATGAGGCCGAAGAGGCCATGCCCACCCCCCGAAACAAACTTGCTTAGATGCTGTGTTGGTGTTTTACATCAATTTCAGCTGTTCGATGCCGACTGCTAGAAGATATTTCACGTCGTATCCTGGTGTAATAGACTAGAAACAGAGTTGTGGTATCAAAATGATATTTGTGCAAAATAGCTACAATTGAACTCTGACGACGTCAGTGACTGACCCCTCTCGAACAAAATTCCTGACTGCGCCACTGCGGATGGCTTGTTCAGAAATAGGTTTCAATATTATTTGTTTCTTCTGTAGGACGTCCTTTTTCTCAAATCTTACAGTTCGCCTATGAGACTCGTGTGTGAAATAACAGCGCATCAAACTCATTTCTGACTTAACAGGGCATGAAACTTAATCTTTAATACCCACACTTTTGAACTACAAAGCACATTTTTAACTGGTTTGCTTGCTATGGAAACCGGATAGCTCAAAGCGTTTGAATGGTTGAGATGACGGGTTCGGAATCGATAAGATATTTACAATTTTCCCGTAGTAGGCGTCTTGATATTTTTATTTTCGAGGTCGGAGTTTTGAAAAAATCACTGGCTCTGACTCTTGCAGTGGTGTTCAAGCACTCACATTTGAACTATGCAGTGACGTTTAGTTATGTAGCCACACTGTAATTGTGATGTTTCGATTCCAGACAGTACGTTGATTACTGTAGAACAGGGGTTCCCAACCTGGGGTGCATGCAGCCTACATTTGCCTATCTGAAAAGGTACATTTAAGGTTAGCAATAGAAGCGAAAAATAGATTTATATTTTTTCCAAATATTCTTAGATGTAAAACTTAGTTGATTTTGATATTTTACTCACCTTTTTTGTCATAAGAAATCTTAGGTGTACATGCTCATCTGTCGAAATGCTGAAGGGGTACGTGGTTAGAGAAAGGTTGGGAACCTCTGCTCTAGAACTCTTGCCTGAGCAAAGGTCAGTGTTGTGCGTCATCCATTATGAACACGATGCATATATATCCGAATGTTTCAAACAGACCTATATAATTTCTCTTGTTTATTAGCTGTTTCCACACTATTATATATTCAGTGCATAGCTTGCTGTACTGTATCATTCTAGTCTATCCGTACGTAGTTGTTGATTATGTGCAAGATGTGGCTCTAACACCACCTTTATACATGTGTTTCTACTCGTCTTGCCCAATAATCGTAGCGTATACTATATACTGAGATATTGTTCCTAGCGCCATACAAGAGTTTTCTATAACAGATACAGAATTGTGCCTCAAACCGTGCTTTCATTTCCTGTAAGCATGTAGAATGACAATAATCCACTGTTCTTTAACATTTTACTCTTATCGACGATGGCAGGACGAGAGACCACGATTCCACAAGGCTCGTCAACAAGGAGGTGTCCGACCTCTGGAAGGCCCCAACACTTGAGGAAGATAGCATCTCCGGCCCCTTCACGCCAGAGGAGCTTCCTTTTCTACCCTCAACCACCTGAAGCCAGAAAAATTTCCGGGATTGGATTCTAATTTTCCGGAGTTCGTACCCCAGGCACGGTCAGGTCTCAAATCCTGGTTATATGGTTTCTTCACTTCTTGCAAGAGCCAACTCCACATTCCCAGGATCTGGAGAAGATCATTAACAGTTGCGATCCTTAAGCTGAATCGGGGGGACCCAAAAGAAATATCTCCCTATATCGCTATTGTGTGTCCCCTTCAAGATCCTCGAGAGATTCATCCGCGCTCGTGTCGAACCAATCATCGATCTATTACACTCGCGGGTACAAGCGCGCTTCGACACGGGAGGTCGACCGTAGATCAGGTCATCTTGCTGACGCAAGGCATCAAGGATGGCTTTTTGGCTAAGAAAAGGAGGAGCTGTGTTTATCGATTTCACAGCATCCTACGACACTGTATTGCATCGCGGCCTCACCTGCAAGTCAGCGCCGGATTTAGATGGTGGGGGGCCCGGGGCCCAGGTGCGGTGGGAGGCCCCATGTGCGGATATACAATCTTTAGGTAGGGGGTGGCCGATGAAGTCACTATTATTTAAACGGATCATTAACATTTCTGACGTAATCTTGTGATGTCACATTTATTAACTCAAGTGTAACAAAATTTTACAATGCAACATGATATTTGACAATGATCAGCGATTTGTGAAGCTGTTGCAAAACAGGTCACCAGAAGCACTCGTATTTTCTCTTTTCGAAATTTTGCTTGTAAAACGTTTTTGAGCGATGCAACGTTTTCATCATCTCTAAACATCAGTCCTCGCTCAGCAATAAATTTTACGACAGCAACCAAAAGTTGCAGAAGCGATTTCCAATATTGTTGGCATTGATTGACCTGACTAGCTAGCTCTGTATCAGTTCTTCATAGTGATTAATTACATCAACAACTAAACGTAATCGTAGCATCTTTATGTTCCATTGATTGCTCGTGGCTCCTCAGCGTGCTTCCAGTGGCAGATTCCTTTTCTAATAAGGAAATGCGCACATTTAGTCGTATCCGCGCACATCAATCTACTACATGTGAAACAATAAACACAAGTTTTTGAAGGAGAAAAACAAAGCCAGCTTCTATCAACTACTTCGGTGTTGTGATTCTGGCGACGAATAAGATTTGTAGTGCATTTACGTGACGAGTTTCTGTCTTTTCTGTGTTGTGAAACATCATATTTTTAAAATAACTTTTCGTTTTTCAACCAATGTTCCCGCATTTTTTCCGGTACATTGGATGACCAGAGGCCGATATTTTTGCTTCCAGTGATAGCGTCAACCAACTCATCTATCGTGTTTTTCGATGATACTTCTTGACGTTCTTCTGCTACTGCACGGCTGGTTAAACTAGGTCTGCTCTCATCGTTACGTACATCTAAGTCTGGAAAAACATGTTCTTCGATTTTCTGCCCCTTACAGGTTCCGCAGAAATGTTCCGCTGGGGTTCACTGCCACGGCAAAATAGTAACTTGAATGCTTCTTGACTTAGCTGCAACTTCTTCCTCTCTCATTTTTGCCTCTTTTGCTTTAATGTCTTTTAGAACTACTTGGGTAGCTCTACACTTGCAAAGGGGACGATCCCTTTTTTCTGTCCTTATAGGGCTGGCATATTTTCAGCGCAAAAAGGGAGGACAATTTACGACTGTCACTTACTTGAGTGTATTACTTACACTTAACAAGTCAAATACCAAATAGGCATATTGATTAGTTTTAAGCATTGAAGTAAAACGTCCAGTGTAGACAAAGTTACATTCAAATCACCCAAAAAAAATATTTATTTACTTAACCTATTTAGACCATGAATATTTTGCAAATTTCTTAAACTTCCTAAAAATGTAGATTCGCTTTTTACAATTTTATGAAACTGCTTGTATGAAAGATGTTTCAAATTGCACACCAGCTTTAGACTAGAAACTGGTTCAACCAGAAAGGTTTCTCTTTCTTTCAGGTTTGTGGCTGCATCAAGGAAAAAATCTTTCCACATAAGCATAAAGGGCCATAACGTAAAGTAAAACTGTGCAATCTTTATCAGTTCTTGAAGCGTTTAATGGTGTTGCAAGTTACAAAATATTTTGCCCATCTTTCATGTTCCATCATTTCACAATGAATTGTATTTGGCTGATGCTCTTTTTGCACGAGCTCGAACAAATTTTGGTATTGGTCAAACAGTTTATTTCAGTTTCATCAGTAGAAACGTTTCTATCAAGCAGATACTACTCACATGGTTCATCATTTTCCCAATTAGTTTTTGCAAACGGGGGAATTTAGTAGAAGCATTTAAATTCAGCAAATAAAGTGGCCCATTTAGCTAGATGTGAAACACAAGACTTGTACAATACAGACACATCCGACATGAATAAATCACAGTCATGATCCTTGTCTTCGCTGAATTTTCTTATTGCTAATTTTACTTGGCTTGATATACATCTGATTGTCTCAATTGAATTCTTGCCTTCACAGTGGCGAAACACGATACAACCTCAACAACTGATGCTTTTATTCCTCAATATTCTGAACTTGCTCAATAAAAACAACCACAAATGATTGCAAATGTCTTAATGTGTTAAACAGAATTCTCTCAGAGAATTTCCAAAAAAAACATTTCACAACAACAGTTGGTTTGTCGATAGACATGAAGTATGGATTAGAAGCTGGGAACAATTGAAACATCCTTGGCAAGCTGCGATAAAGTGAGAGCCACCTGGTTACGCCACGAGAAATAAGTTTTTGGTACACAATATCCACAAAGTCACAGTAGTGCAGTCCCGTCACCACGGGGGGGGGCTTTGGTGGGATTAGCCACCCAAACAAAGCTCCAAGACCCCCAAATTGAAATATGAAACACTATAAGTTAGTGGAATTTTTGTCAAATTTGAATGTCAAGCCCGCCTTCACGAACGTAAAGCCCCCCTATTGACGACTTTCTGGCGACGGTTCTGCAATAGCCTTTACACTCTTCTTTGCGAACTGTGCAAATGCAACCACACGTAATTCACTCAGCTTCAAAATAATTTAGTCCTTTTCTGAAAAAGGGTTACTTCTGTCGTATTTCTTCATTTTTCAGCAGTATTGATTAGCTCAGGGTGCAAAAATTTATGTGAATGTTAGTAGCGCGCAGAACTTTTTGGCAGCGCCTACATAAGCTTTGCCATACAGCATTCATATGCATAAAGAGTAAAATGCAAAAAACGTTTGCGCACTCCAAGTTTTTGATCGAGTTCGCGACCGCATTTTTGCGCCCCTGGGTTACCTATGTAATCCACCGTATCATCGTCGTATCACGCTTCATCAGCAAAGCTAGTATAGTATAATGGTGTCAGCAGTCCGCACTCTAATGTCAAGGTTATATGTAACGATTAATGTGAAAGCATTCTCGCCTTTCCAGCCGAGAATTAACGCAAACAAAACATAGATTAACTCGCAGGCCCTCCCATAAACTAAGCTACGCCACCAGCTCGTATCCTGTTGCAGTAGAGTAGGGAGAGATTACTGTATGCAAAAACAAAATATCATAGCCAGTGACGTAACTCAACTGATATTTCGGTTTTAGTATTCGTTTGGTTTTCAGTAGGTTTTCGTTTATTGCGTTTTTCGGATTATTTTCCGGTGATTTAGGGTTTTAGCATAGCTATCCACATCCGGATTCACCATCATTTCTCATGTTTTTTTCCGAGTGTTGGCTAGTGGGTCCTGTACAGTGGCCAGTGGGCCCCTTTTAGCTACGTTTTCCACCCTGACTCAAAGCTCTAGTTACGCCACTGATTATGGCTATGTAAAATAAGAAACGCAAAAAGGAGGGCATTTTGACATTTTCGAATGTCCTCGGAGAATACTGTCTATCGAAAGAAATCCTTTCCCAGCAAAGAATCAGATACTAAAAATCTTACAGGGTATATACTTCGTCTACGAAGCAGGCATCATCAGCTCTTATTTAAATAGAATCATTGATTTTCTTTTAAATAATGTAGGCTAGTTGCTGTCCTCGGAGAATATTTCATTTCTCATGAAAAAAGTGGACATGTACTTCCAAAAGAAGGCGTATGGTAGGCATACATAGCAATGCTACTCATATGCGACCTGCGTGCAAACCTGAGTAAAGCAGACGCAAAATCTACCAGCAACCAGTAGAGACGTACTAAGCTAACATGTTCTACGTGGCTTGGCCTTGCAATCACTAGATTCAGATACCTGACAGACTTTCAGGAAACCAGTAAGTGTAATAGTTCTTTCGTCATATCAAATGTTCTTCAAGAGAATTACTGCTACGTTGTGCGGCCGATAATACCGTCTACAAACAAACTTTTTAAAATGACTAAGTGGCACGAACATGTCGCACATTTGGCTAAACACATGAACATGGTGGGGGGCCCTCTTTGGTGGGAGGCCCTGGGCCGGGCCCCTTGGCCCCCCTAAATCCGGCGCTGCTGCAAGTTACTGTGGTTGCTACCTTACTGGTCCGCATGATCATGGAGCTGGTTAATAATAGCAGCTTCATCCTTACCACCGGAAATGGCAAACGGATCAGGTTGCAAAGCCTGAAAAATGGCGTCTCAACTCTCACAGGGGTCTAGGTTTAGGAGGGCGATTTCAGTAATATTTGGCAGTCAAGTCCATTATGGGTTCACTACTGTAAGAGAGATGAAGTATACTTCACAACACTGCTATGACAGAACAATGGACGGCAAAATGGCCTTATATCGCGAATGGTCTTTTGCAAATTGTACAAAATCATGGTGAAAAAAGTTACTTTCGTATAGGTTTTAGGTGGGGCTATCGCCCCAATCGCCTCCCCCGGGATCCGCCCCTGATGCAGATGGAGACTGGAAAGCAGTGGAAGGAGTGCTCAACAAAAACCTGGCGGCTATAAGTGAATACCTCAAGATCAGGAAGGGAAAGTTCAACACTACAGAAACGGTGTCGGCAGTCCACCATCTTAACAACAAGAAAGCTAAACGTGAGCTGAAAGTCAATTCAACAACGAAACCCTGCTCTTTTGCTCTAAACACTCCGGAGTAACGTTGGACAGGACGTTCAGGCATCGCCGACACCTTGGGCCACTTCGCAAAAAGCTGACATCACGCGTCCCATTCTTGAGGCTGCTTGCTGCCTCGGGCTGTGGTACTGGGGCAACAACGTTGCCAACAGCCACCTTAGCCCGGGCCCATTCAACAGCAGAGTACTGCGCTCCTGCCTGGGTGCCATAGTGCTCACACCCACCTCGTTGATCTTATCATCAACGACGCCTTGTGAACTGTGACTGGATGCCTGCGTCCTATACCAGCGGACAATACTTTCCTATCCTCGTGGGCATCCAACCTGCTGAGTTTCATCGGAAAGAAAGCACACTGTCTCCGTGTCATATAGTCTGGACATCGCTGCTCCACTCAGCCCTCGCCTGTTCACCGGGCGAATGCATCTCAAATCGAGACACCCATTTGTACCTGTCACACAACAACTCATCAGTTCATCTGACAATAACAACAAAAGTTCGGCGCTCTGGGGTGATCACCGATGGAATGAGGAGTGATTGGAGAGCACTACGAGACTCCGTACTTTCATCCCCGACACCGGCACCCAGCCTCCTGGAATGGCCCTACCAAGGACAGTGTTGGTCCGGCTTAACCGCTTCCGCACCAGTGTCGGACGTTTCTGCTCCTGCTTATACAGTGATGTAGCGCTAACAAAAAGGTGTGGAATGCACCCAAAAAACTAGCCATTTTGAAACAGCTTCAAATTCATTTTAAAGCAAAACATGAAAAAGGTGTGGGAACGCCGTTCCCACGCGTTCCCGCCCCACTACACCCCTGTATTAATGGGGTATCTCCCCTTCCGCAGCTTGTGAGTGTGGAGCAGAAGAACAGACCTTTGACCATGTTGTCCTTGATTGTCCAATCCATCGTCCTCCCCATGGAGCGCATGACCTGACACTGACGGTTCTGGATGACGAGATAATCGAATGGCTGATCAACACCTGCCCGAGCTCAAACGATGAAGAAGAAAAAGACGATGGCAAGCATCACACTTGCCGCTGAAGCACTGTTGAAGGCAGCACCGGATTTAGATGGTGGAGGCCTGGGGCCCAGGCGTGGTAGGAGGCCCATATGTGGACATAGAATCTTTAGGTAGGGTATAATCGATGAATTCACTAGTTTTTCCACGGATAATTAATATTTATGACGTAATATTGTGACGTCACATTTGGTAACTCACGTGTAAAAAAACTTTATGATGCAGCATGATATTTGACAATGATTAGCGATCATTTGTGAAACTGTTGCAAAACCGGTCACCAGAAGCATGGCATGTTATTTTTTTATAATTTTGCTTGAAAAACGTTTTGAAAATTTTTTTGGAAAAAGGTCCTGGGTGATACAACGTTTTTATCATTTCTAAACGCCAGTCCTCGCTCAGTAATAAATTTTGCGACAGAAACCAAATATTACAGGCAGAAGCGATTTTCAATATTGTTCGCATTGATTAACCTGACTAGCTAGTATCAATTCTTCATAGTGATTTCAAAATTGTAATTACATCTGCGACTAAACGTTATCGTGGCATCTATATGTCCCATTGATTGCTCATGGTTCCTCACATAGGCGTAGCCAGGGGGTCCCAGGGGACCATGCCACCCCAAAATGTTTAGCATATAAAGTCATTTTGTGCTTTGAGAGGCGGCATCCCAAACAAAATAGTGTTATTCGTCTAAAATAAAACATTTTGGCCTCCCCAAATTTTTGGGCTGGCTACGCCACTGTCTATTCAGGCGCAAGAGCGTGCTTCCAGTCGCAGATTCCTTTTCCAATAAGGAAATGCGTACGTCTCGTCGTACCCGCGCACACCAGTCTACAAGCGAAACAATAAACACAAGTTTGTAAGTTTGTGAAGGAGAAAAACAAAGCCAGCTTCTATCAACTACTTCGCCGTTGTGGTTCTGGCAACGAATAATACTTGTGGTGCATTTCCGTGACGAGTTGCTGTCTTTTCCGTGTTGTGGAGCATCATGTTTTAAAAATAACTTTTCACCACAATGTCAAAGAGAACCTGTTTCATTTTTCAACCAATATTTCCGCATTTTTTCCGGTATATAGGCTGACCAGAGACCGGTAACGTTTCCCCCCGTGATAGCCTCAGCCATCTCATCTAGCGTGTTTTTCCATGATACTCCTTGACGTTCTTCTGCTACTGGTGTTGCACCGCTGGTCAAACTTGGCCTATTTTCATCGTTACGCAGATCTAATCTGTCACAACATGTTCTTTGGGTTTCTGTCCTCTTGCAGAGGGGTTCCCAACCTTTTTACGATCTCGTAACACTTGGGCGCCCCGTATTGTCAACACGTACCACTTCTTCCTGAACAACTATAGTTTGATCGAATCTTAGTTCATTTACAAGAATATACATTAAAATAACAATAACAGACCACAACTAAATTTAGTGGGGTTTTTGTTATTGTTTACCTTCCACCAATTGGTCGATGGGTGGCGTAAACTTGCTAACAGCGCATTAAAAGTCAGGTTGCGATACAATAAGAATGGCAGGCTACATACAAATTTATTTATTTATAAAACATGCCCAATACGTAAACTAGAAAGCAGTCAATCCAGGTTTTTGTGAAAAAATGGAAGTTACTCGCGTGCCGCCTGGAAGACCTTCGCGTACCACTAGTGGTACGCGTACCACAGGCTGGGAACCCTGTCTTGCAGGTTCCGCAAAAATGTCTCAGCTAGATTTCACAGCCACTGAAAAATAGTAACTTGAATGTTTCTTGACTTAGCTGCAACTTCTTCTTCTCTCATTTTTGTCTCTTTTGCCTTTTTACGTTTTTTTAGAATCACTTGAATACGATCTACACTTGAAAAGGTGACGATACCCCTTTCTTCTGTTCTGTCTATGTTTATTCAGTAATAAGCTCAATAGGGCTGCCACATTTTCATCGCAAAAAGGAGGGCAAGTTACGACTGTCACTTGCTTGAGTGCATTATCCACCCTTAACAAGTCAAATAACAAATAAGCCTGTTGATAAGTTTTAAGCATTGAAGTAAGACGTCCAGTGTAGACGATGTTTCAGTCAAAACACACAAAACGCTTATTTATTTGTCCTATTTAGCCCATGAATATTTTGTAGTTTCCTTAAATTTCTTATGTAGAATCACCTTGACAATATTATGAAACTGCTTGCATGAAAGATGTTTTAAATTGTACAACAACCTTAATAGACTAGAAACTGGTCAAAGCCCTTTCAGTCCCGCGAAAGCCCCAAATCTTGCAGAGCTTTGCAATCCTATAGCTCGCCAGGCGATTGAGCTAGAGAGCTGTTCAAACCATCCACGGATTCAGCAAGTCTTGCAGTCAAAACCGAAAAAAAAACGTTTTTCGTTTTCGGTGGGGGAATTTCTGGAGGTGACGTCACAGAGAAGGCATGTTTTGGAAATTTTGGCCTCTTTGGCCGGCCCTGGGCCCCAACCTTTTGACCCACTCTTTTGGCTCAAAGTTTTGTTCAAAACTAGGTCAAAATCCGCGTCTATAGAGCCCTGGATTGACTTGCTACCATATCTGTAGCCAAATTTATGGGTCAAAAACCCAGTTTTTGGCCTAATTCAAAACTTTTCAGAAAAGGCATAATTTGCCCTTTCGGGGCAAACTTTGGCCAGCCATAACTCGGCAGCAGATTGAGCTAGAGAGCTGTTCAAACCCTGTAATGACTAGTGGCGTTGTGTAGTTTAGAATAAGTACAATTTTTTTAATTTGGCTGGGGGGTTTTGGGCCAATGGGATCATGACAGAGGCATGTTTTTTGGTAAATTATATGACGTCATCATCTGATCCTACGCGCCAATATTTTGGCTCACACCATTTTCGGATTCTAGGGCAGAATATGCGTTTTTAGAGCCCTTGATTAAGTTTCTAGCGTTTCTGGTTCAAAGTTAGGCCAAAAAACAGCTAATTGGTAAGGGGCTTTTCTCAATACTTTTGGGGGATTTCCCAAATTAATTTTTAGTTTTTTTTGCCCTAATCGTGGAACCAGGAACACTAAAAACC
>JGI24021J15306_10008335_pt1 | contig 12743 bp, 8 predicted proteins | sample Ectturendosymbi1_FD_15306 | JGI IMG/M metagenome (IMG submission 15306) | reverse complement strand
ATATGAAACAATAAACCATTACCATTATATCAAAACCAATTCTGAATAAGACTTTCGTCATGTTTCAATTGTCTTATTGTTCGCGATAAAGGCCATTCTGTTGTCCATTATTTTTTCACAGCTTTACATCTCTTTTTTCAGCACCGAAGCCGTTATGAAACTGACTACCACTGAAATATCCCACCCTAACGTTACTAGCTGGACCCGCCCTGCCTCTAAAGTGAGAAACTGCGCAGTACCACCAGACAATATGCACAGTGAAATCTCATTCTCGCGCACTTGCAACCTTCCAAAACATTGGAAAAATACAAAAACAAGGAGAAGCTATTTGAATTAAATATGTATTTTGTTCGTATTTTGATAAGATTTTGTGCTTATTCTAATATTTCAAAAAGTTTGCAATTCATTTGGAACTCTGCTAACTCAGTCTTAAAATATCCATTCTCTCTAAAACATTTTCTCAGTGTAAAATTTTCTTATAGGGAAAACACTGGATGTAACTGTTGCCATAACATTGCACATTTTTGGTGTATGTCCATTTGCGTTGCATCTCCAAAAAACTGAAAAAGATAAGCAAAATGTCGACTTTGCCCCCCCTGGAAAAATTTCTGCGGACGCCCATGGTCACAGCAAAACTAACTCCGGTGTAAATAGCCACGTTGGAAGAGCTGTGCCTGTCATGGCTTTTCGGAGAAACCGAAAAAGACGTTTATTGTATGAGGCGTTTCCTTCGGGGCTACACGGATTAACGAACGAATAGAATGCACAGCTTCTAGCAGCACATCTTCTTCCCACTAGTTTTCGGGCATGTAACGGCTGTAAAGTCAGTCTGGTAGTACGCCAAACAGTTTGGACAGTTATTTGCATTGTGCGTTAACCTGCGAAAAACATGGAGTCGATCTGCTCGTAGCACTTCCTTTAGACATTAAAAAACTTTGGTTTCTTTATCCACGAAACACATACGTCGGTCACTATGAAGATATTCCAGAAACCCAAACAGAGAAAACAAGACAGGAAGACACTCATCAACGGTTTTGGAACTGAAATGTATATCGCTGTAAGGAAATATAAACGGGTTACGGATGAACTGGTTTAGAATTGTGAGTATATACGGATTAGGTCGACTAACGGGACGCGGCTGGCAGTAAAAGCAAGGTTTGGTTTCGGCGCATGTTTGACTATTTCTACAAACAGTTTTCTCCTCTGCTTGCACAGGAAGATTGCGAATTGCTTCCCTTAACAAAATGATACGATCAAAGCATACGCAGCGTCCTCGCGAAAACATTTTGGGATTGTTGCGGGAGTATGGTACGGTATTGACGGCCGCCCGTTGCTGGCGGTCAAGTCATTGTATTCTTAGTCAAATCACAACCGCTCACCGTGGCTGTTGGACTTCATCAAGGTGTGCGTGCTGTTATTACTCCTTTTCATATTATTTTTAATTGCATCGACAGGCATAGCCGAAGGTGCCATTGTTGGAAGCTGCGTGATCGACAGTTTGGCACTGTTTGCATCTTCTTGATTTTCTCATCTTTGCATCCAAGCCGGAAGGAAATCTCCAAAGTATCAGAATTAGCACTAAAAAGACTGGGTATTATGTCTCTTCATCAACCCAAGTCAGTGTACGTTGCAAGCGAGCAGCAATACACTGCAGCAAGTAGAGAAGTTGACCTAACGCCGGGTGGTATTCACAAGTGAAGGAATACCGAACAAGGAGATTGATACACGGATCGGTAAAGCAAACACAGTTCGGTGTGAGTTGCATCGCTTTGTAGCGACAAAACCTTAGATTTTAAACACCGCAAAGCTCTGCGTTTTCAAATCTGTTTTTATTCCGATCATCACCTATATGGTCATGAAGTTTAGGTAATGACTGAAAGCGTGCTATCTCAAGCGGCAAAGATGGAATCTTTCACCGACGGTGCGAAATTTGCGACAAAGTGCGCAGCTGTGAAATTCGCAAAGCCCGCAATGTCGTGCCACTTGTCCTCCAAATGGAGAGGTCTTGGCTGCGTTGGTTCGGCCATGCGTCCAGAATGTGCCAGGAAGGATCGTGTGACAAGTTCTGCTGGCTACATACCCACGGAAAAAGCGGCCCAGAGGTCGTCCAAGGACAGGGTGACCTTACTACATCTCCGATTTTGTTTAGTCCATCTTAGTTTGATTAAACCGTGAGGTGTTACGAGTTCTCCTAGGGTTGCTACTCCCGCGACCCTCGCTGAAGGAAAAACGACTATGACGATGAACGAATAGTAGTAACTGCCCTAATTATTCCGTTGGACAGACCGATTTACACAGGAACTTTTGCGATATGAAGAGGTGTCACGAGAAGGCGTTACTGCAGGCAGATTTAAAAGCAACTCTTTTTAATAACAAAATGCTGCATTGAGACGAAACAAACCAGGCATGTATATAGAAAATAACTTGAAAATAAACAGTATGATTAAACAGTAACTACACCTTTGATGCATTATCACATTTCACGGCACACTATAAGTCTTTAGGAGATGGTCCATCAGCAGTGGCGTAACTAAAGGTTTAAGTCAGGGGAGAAACNTAGCTGAAGGGGGCCCAATGGTTACAGTAAGAGGTCCACTATCCAACATCAAGAAAAATTCAGAAACGATTGTGAATCCGGATGTGGATGTCTATAATGAATCCCGAAATCACCGGAAAACACTTGGAAAAACTTCCGAAAAATGCAAAATAACAACAACTTAGTGAAAACCCACAAACACCAAATACCGTAATATAACGTAAGTGGAGGGCCGGTTTTTACATTTAGCTTGCCATGTGGAGGTTCCCACCCTTGCCCCCCGTCAGTTATGGCACTGACCATCAGTTCGCCGTGACGATAAATCCATCCTCCATAAAACACCCAAACCCACGCGCCGCAACCAGTGCGATACGCGGGAACCAGTGCGATACGCGGGAACCAGTGCGATACGCGGGAACCAATGACGCACTGGTTGACCTCCACAAACGAAATAGTGAGACACTAGCACTATCATCCCGACACCTATCTTAGAAAAATATGTACAATGACAATTGCATAATCACAACGGAGTCGTAAATAACTATACAAAGGTCAGGTGCACTGACGAACATCGAAATGTACAAGCTGGAGTTCCATTTGCGCCATGACATGCTAACAACGAAAAGTTGTAGCTCAAGCAATTGAGATAATTAATTTGTTTCTATTCAGTTCAACCGTAGTGTAGACCACGTTTCCTTCAACAAGCTCAATTTTCCTCGGAACCTGCACTTTACCTTACCATGTAAAAGAATGCGCACAAATTATTTCACATATTTTCATCACACGAAAAGTGTAAAGGTAAATGTAATAACCTTTTTTGAACCTGCACCTTGCTCCCACCTTCTCCATCATGATAATTTATTGCTCTCCTTGTTTCATGCTTCCACCTCTTACTGGTATAAAATCTACTTTGATATGATCTGCAACCTTTCTTCCGACTTTTTCTTGCAGGAAAGACATAATATCAAAACGTGTTATCGCTTTTGAAATTGCCTGTTTAACGTGAAGAAAACTAACTATTGGGGATGTTTTTCAGCATTTCCATTTCCAACAAACGTTTACTCTACAGTCTACAACTCCAACGCTGCTGAACGCACAAATACAATTCCCTTTGATCACGCTAGCAAGAGGCAAGCTTTTGCGCCACAAAAGTAATGACTGAAAAAACTGACTGCAGTGGTACACTACTTCCTCCCTGAAAATAGACTGTCTTTTTCAACGTTGGTTGTAAGAACAACCTATAAGTTTGTTTGAATAATAGAGGTTTACCTACAGTAAATCAAATAGTGGTTTTTCATACGCTCAATGTTACTTCAGGAACGTCCGCCACTTAAATGTATCAGTGGCCAACTGGTGGGATGGTCGCGATTCGATCATGAGAGCGTTTCTACCACTAAAAAATTAATTCATGAGGCAATAAAGATTCTGCTGGCAAGTGGAAGATACAGCCTGTAACCGTAGCAAATCGCACCGTCTGCTATTATGTTGCAGCAAACTTTGCTGCAAAAAGTTGATCTTTAACAACTTGGGATAAAATCTGGAAAACTGTGAAACTTATTATGAACAGGTGTGTTTGCACTTCTAAATGCAGAGAGCGTGTACAGGGCACATGCTCTTGGAAATCACCTCGCCACGAGTCATTAACAGCTTCAATCAGCAACAGATGTTCCGAACGGTCCATTTCGAGTTGTTTTCCTGCAAGCACGAACAGCCAAGGGTAATTGAAAAGACAGCATCCACGATAATGACTAGTTGTGATAATCGTCGGAAATTTTCTTGTGTAATTCAACTTTTACCAACCGGAAACAAGGCGTGCATTTCTAGGAACGAAACCGTTCTCGAGGTTGAAACAGATTGGTTGTGTAAGCTTGGGGAGAACACAGACGGTTGATAGAATGAAAAGGAGAGGCTGTACGATCATCTGCTATTAAATTGACTCGTTTTTAGTTGTTTTCAAAATTGTGCGTCATTGCATTGGCAACAGGGGCGTAACGAGGTTAGATGACGACCGGGACAAGGAGCAAATTTGGCGCCCCCCATGTTCGAACCTGAGGTCTTTCGGAAGCAAATATACTGGATTTAAGAAAGTACTTGTGACATTGATGGGACTTTTCTACGTCCCCCGCAGTGATTCGGCGCCCCCTTAGTGATTTGGCGCACGGGGAATTGCGCTCCCCTTGTCCCCCTCGTTACACGCCTGATTGGCACGCAACGCTGTAATTAACTGTTTGTTTGTCTATAGTTTATAATTATTAAATTTATAAGCTTTTATAAGCTGTTACTGAAAATATGGCTTTGTAACATTGTGAGCACGCTGCAAACGATCAAGATAACGCCGAAGGGAATATGAAGGATAATTTATCGACGTTTCTGTATAAAAACGGAGGTGTTACGTTTCTTTCCTGGACATTCCCATGTTGTCCAAAAGCTTTAACACACCATTACTTAATCGTGAAAGTTTAGCATCGCCGCATCCGCAGTGCAGGAAAGCTCGCATCTGTGCCACGACGTACAGTGGCATACAATATGAACAGTTTTTATCTGATTTCCTTTGCGGTTTCTAATGACTCTTCATAAGCTACTGGCGAAAAATTTTCTACTAATGTTAATGTAAGGAAATATTCTTGCCTGGAATTTCTTGTACAGATCAGTGCTGTAGATAAACGAATCTTGCTGCTTGATTAAAGTGGAATCAATCTGGGTTAGAGATACAGTACATTTGGCGTTGTTTGTAACATAGAAGATTGGCTAAGGGGTGTAAAGCGGATCATGAGTTTGTATCCGTTGCATATGGCAAAATGTTCACGCTGAGTGAGACGGAGCGTCACGATGACAGCGATCGGCCGCGTGTATACAGGAGACTCGTATGGATTTTGCTTCTGAAGGGTCTGGTACTGTGCGAATCCATTTTACGAAGCGTTAGATGTTTTTAAGTTGTACATAAGAGGATGCATTTCGAAAGTCGATATCATCGCCACAGTGCCAAACATCACTTATGAATATCGTACGTCGTCGTGGTAAGAAGCGCACAATGGCGTTGAGCAGGGGTCAACAACATGGTGTCCGCGGGCACCAGGTCGCCCGCGCGGACCACGTGGGTCACCCGCGGGCCTGTTCTGACAATAGCATAAACATCATCAGTGTCTTCACATTCATGAATATACCTAATTTTTATTAATGATAAGTGATAACGTAATTAAAGACAAATTGAGCAAATTTTACTTCAGAAGTGTGTGTATCAGACTGGTAGCCCTTCGCATGAATCTGTACCAAAAAGCAGCTCTCAGTTTCAAAACGGTTGGTGACCCCTGGCTTAGAGACAATTTTTCCTCATTCTTCTCCCTGGAGCGCGCTGAACCACAGAGCTGTTTGAAACTCCTAAAAGACAATCAAATTAATGAGTTGGAATCAATGTTTTAAGCTTGTGTACATGAGAGAGGAGGTTAAGGTTATCGGTGGAAGTGTTTCAAATGCCTTGGATGAAAATATTAATATATCCAACATTAGTAAAGTTTTCAGTGGTTTCCAGATAAATTTGCGAACAAGCAAAAACAAAGCTTCTAAGCAACTTTCTGAAACCAAAGGAGCTCGCTTGTTTGCTTGTATGTCTCCAAGCAGAAGCCCTGTAAAACAATCTGTTTCTGCTAGTCCGCCTGCAAGCATAAGCTCTGCCAAAGCATCTGCTAATTCATCTGCAAGCCCAAGTCCAGCCGAACAATCTGCTACCAGTCCGCTTGCAAGCGGAAGCTCTACAAAGCTATCTGTTGCTAGTCCATCTGCAAGTGGAAGCCCTGCCAAACAGTTTGTTGCTAGTCTTTCTCCAGGCGGAAGTCCTGGTAGGTCTGGAAGCAGAAGCCATCTCAAACGTGTTGCTAGTCCGTCTCGACCTAGAAGCGCTGCCAAGAAAAACGAGCAAGAATTTTCAATTTATGGCCAGATTACTGTTGTACAAGACGAGCAAAACGAGACCAATGTGTCTTTTTACAATTTGGATAAAGACGTCATAAAGTTTCTAATGGGCAGATTTAGTTACAACAGCATAAAGCAACTAAAGTATGTAAGAAAAGACGAGGCACTGCATCATTGCAGTGTTCAAAAGATTGCGGATCCTTTCGAAGGCGCTAAACGCTAGTCTATCTGGTAACTGTCGCTGATTGGAAACAACGCAAGCTGTTTGTATCTTCCTGTTTTCTTGAATAAGTTTCATCGTTTTTCCCTTTGGTTTATTTGTCGCATTGTTCATTTTCCGAAGATATTTCACCAATATGTTATGACAGTTTGTGTTTATGGCTTTTGAGGCAGTTAGACATTTGAAGTTAGCTTCACTGTCACGTCGGTGGGATCTCCATGCAACCAGGATAAAAAATGAACAACCATAGCTTCAGCGTTAAAAACTTGTTGCAAAACTTAAATTGGTCTATTTATATTTTAATCAGGAAGCATCTGAGACAAATTGATGTCCGTCGCTGTGAAACAAAGAACAGGCTGTCTGTACAAGGATGTAACGCTTGTCTAAAGCGACCGCGGTTTCTTCTGGGACGCTAAATATATTTAGCTGCGTCATAAGACCATAGAAAGTCACGTGATTACCATTGTTTTGCGGCATTTCTCAATAGTAGTTTCCTTTGAGAAGCGTTGTGCTTCTAATATTCACGTGGTCGCAATTGTCGTTGTGCAAACTGAAAGATGGCGGTTAATATTCAACCGAAGCTTAGTGACAAACATCGATTGGGCTCTTTTTCTGACTTGAGCACATCAAATGTTGACAGTGAAATTTTGGTGGGGGGGCAAAATGTTGGTGGGGGGCAAAATCTTTGACTTTAGGTGAGCAACAGCATTTTTTTGGAACGCCGCTTCTCAAAGCACAAAAGACTAGATATGCCAAAAATTTTGCGGGAGCTGTGGCCATGGGCCTTCCCCTGGCTATGCCTACGAATGTTAACGTGCCGACCTTTCGTAAATGTCCGAAGTACCGGTGAGAGGAAAGTCCTGAATAGATGTCTATCTGACGCGCATTAACGAAAATGAATTGAAGAAAAAACAAAACACTAAGAATGGGAATCGATTTTCTATTGAAAATTTTGTTGATTGATTAGACTTCATCACTCTTACGACTGTGGAGACCAGTTACTGGAAGAAAATGCGTGCAACTCTGAATCATCGCAAAGTCATGTAAGAAGTGCCCAATCGACTGATTTCTCGAAAGCTTGCAGCAAATCTGTAGCTTTTAATTGTTTGTGAAAAGCAGACACAAAAGTAAACACCAGAAAAACATTTTTAGAAGCTAACTTACCTGAGGCCACAAAGGAAAAAGAACATGAATAAAAAACGGAGAAAATTAAAGCGTGTGTAATTTGTAAAGAAAAAATAAAATTCCCTTGATTTAGAGTTATTAAAGTTTTACTGTGTTTCTGAAGGTTAACCAGACTGGTGCATTTAGCACATTATTGTTGTTAGAGATTATGCAAATGGAAATTCTTCAGACGAAAAAGCGCTCTATCTTATTCTTTTTGTGCAAAAATGCATGATACGGGACATTTTTGTAATCTTCCGAATACCCTTAGCCAGGTAATGCCGCATGGGGACATCTTTGGTGGATGAATGATTGGACAATTAAACTTCTGTCTGACCTGTTCGTGCAGTGAAACCAGGGCAAAAAAAGCTTGGAAATCGCTGGCGTTTTGACTCATAATGTGCGCCCACTGTTAGACTTACGCCATGCTTATTATAGCCCACCGTTACCACTTCACGAATGCAGTTGCTGTAGGAAATAATTCCGCGGAATACCTACATCTGTCGGTACATCTTCTTTAGATTCTCCGATAAGTGGTGTCGGTAATGGCTAACGCGTGAACTGAAAACAACATAGGAAAATTACGTATATTATTTATAGCATAAAAGATAGACACCACTGCGCGTTTTAAGGCGAAATGATGTTTTTATTCAAACAAGTAATCGATCGTCCGCTGTGATTTGCGCAGCTTGAACCAAGAATACAACTGTGCTTTCTTCTCAGATCCGTTTTCCAGGAAACGTGAACGTGGTTTAGTATGGACGACATAGGCCAATGTTTCTCAACGTGGGCCCTCAGGCCCACAAGTGGGCTTGTGGATTTTTGAAATGAGCCTTGAGTTTCCATTGGGCCTACAGTGGGAAAAGAGAGGAGACTTACGTTTAAGGGTGAACCAAGGTTTGGAAGTTCAACTTGACAAGCTGATAGATACACGTAAGGATGAGTTTAGTCACGTAAGGATGAGTTTAGTCACGTAAGGATGAGTTTAGTCACGTAATGATGAGTTTAGTCATTAACACTTTTGCTGTATTGTTTATATTAATAAAAAAAACATTTCCATGTTACTCGAAATTTTTGTTAAAGGTTATGTGGGCCTAAGATTTCTTTTAACGCTGAAAATGGGCCACAAGAGAAGAAAGGTTGAGAACCACTGACATAGGCTTTAATGCTTGTACGATGCTGATCTGTTTTGAAGCTGCTTATTCACAGATTCAAACCGCTGTTCTATTTGTTGAACAATGCTGCAGTGAAAATCGCGTGTACTCCAAAATAATTGATACTCAGCAAGAGTCATGCTACCCCTTGGAAGACTTCCATTTCTAGTGAAACGCTGTGCTCTTTTTGGAATTTTCTTTATATGATTCGTAAAATCAGGTTAATATTTTTTTTCTTTCCGCGTCGCATTCGCACAAGTCTCAATCCTATGGAACGTTTGAGTGTACTGCGGTTTAGAGAAACTTCACAAAGTTAAACATTTTCAAGTTCTGTCAATACCAAGAAATTTATGTTCTGCAGAGGACAGGTAAAACATTTAAGTTCAGAAATAATGTTATTGATAAAATGTGAAAGAGGAGAGTGACTGGGAAAACGTTGTATTTGAATACTTCAAAATACCGCGCAAAACATGTCTGTCAGTGACTGCACAGTGCGAAGTTAACCATTACCATCATTCGTCCAGAGTTCAAAGGAAACCTACAGGGACAGGGGCGTGCCGAGATTAGATGGCGCCCTGGTCAAGAAACAAGTTTGGCGTCCCCATGTTCGGACCTAAAGTTTTTCGGGAGCTAAGATACTTTTTTGGAGGAAGTACTTGCAACATTGCTGGGACTTTTCACCCACCAAATAATTCGGCGCCCGGGAAATTGTGTCCCCTTTTTCCCCTTGGAGTACGCAAAGGTGATACAAGGGTACAAAATTCTTTTTCAAATACTACATATAATTTCCTTTGCTGGCCATAGCAATTCAGCTATGTATTGCGACATCTAGAGCGTATTAGTTCTGCATTGAATAGGAAGCACTAATTAACGTCTGTAGACACGTGCCTACTACAGCTTTTTCAAGTAAAAATAACATTGTGTAAACTTTAGAGTTTTGTAAACTTTAGAATACTGTAAACTAAACTTAACGGTATTCGCGGGGTCCGCAAGCAATAAATAAATGACTTACGATGTCCGTGAGATGAAAAAGTTTGAAAAAGTCTGGAAGAGATGACCTCCATACCTATCACCAATCCTATGTGACACCGTGACAGTCAGTTTTTGCCCTGATCCTTTCTTTTGTCATTGTGTTTGAATTAATTCTAATTTCCACTGACAATTGTTTACTTTTCAGGATGATGGCTTTTCCATTGTTTTTGTTTGTTGACTGAGTCATATGAAACAGTAAAGCAATCCAGTTTCCAAGAAGCAGTTTTCGACAAGATGGTGTTTACATCCTATGTCACTGACTAAAAGCATTCTGCGGTGGTTGTCTCTTCGAATGCGTAGCGGATTATGATATAGTAGACTTGCAGGAATCACTACATTTGAAAACAAATGTGCTATTGTGCTCAGGTTTGCCTTCACGTTTCATGAATAAACCATTAAACCATTAACGTGCCCCACTGGATCGGCCCGAGACCCTCGAAGATGGTTTGGAGGTTCTCACCGCAGAAAACTAAAAAGCATTATTTATGGTGGTGATATTCTGCAGAAATTCTATCAGAATTAACTATTAAAACTATCAATTATTGCCTAAAATTTCCGAGATTGTTATTCGCAGTGCATTTATTGTGTCTGGTCCCGTTGGTCGTTTACTCTCATTTCATAGAAAAATTTTTTGTCTGGGGCGAGGCACATGCTAGCGTTGAGCTATGAAATGCTTTCTCCAGGGATGAAGACGCAGACCCGAAGTAGCACACACTGAAAAAGTCTAATTTAGGTAGAGCTCATTAAGAGGGCCTAATGTTTGTTCACTAAACTTCTTAATGCAAGCTCGTAAATCCCGTTTATCAAGTCACCACGTTAGAAAGAGTGGGTCAATTCCTATTTCACACGCCTTTATCAGCCAAATACATTCATTATGACCCCAAAGGCATTGTGATGTTACATACGTTGATACATCGCACGGCAAGAAATGTATAACCAAGCCGCTCTACGTGTCCAAAAAACAAAATATTGATTTCTTAAAAACTAGAGCCAATTCAAAGAAACGGATGTTATTTTCGGACTCAACAGCGCAAAATTACCAGAAACCATTAAAATATCCTTTTTTTGTTCAGGTGAATGAATTGGGGCACTGGTCTAAGTTCGTCTGAATGCATTCACCACAGCAGCAGAGAAGGTTAATGTTTCGATTCCCTACTTCGATATACATCTTCAATGCGGCATCAGCTTGCAAAAACGAAATTTTCACCTCATTGGCGAGCAGACCGCAGCGGACCGGAATGACGTAACCGCTAAAATACTTGTTAGCGGACTGTTTCAAAACCTTCAGCGGACTGCCCGAAGACTTACTGTTAGCGACCCGTGCCATCTCTAGTCCACATTCAGTCGCAGCGGCTGCCACAGGGTAAAAAAAATTCCCCACGCGCTATGAATTCATTTGTATTTTTCCCGTAGAGCGGGAGCTGGGAAAATGACCGCGAGGTCAACAAGCTACTCCTCGAAAAAAAGAAAAAAAACAAAAACAAGCTAAAGACCATTGCAAGAGCATGGCTTAAAACAGTGCAAACCGCTTACGGCAGGAATAACTCTTACAAATCAATCCTTGTCTATCGGCTCACACCACAGCGTCGACAACGAGTCACGATTGAGCTGAATATTTGAAACGCACAGTGGTTAGGGTGACTGAGGTTTAATTGCGGCTCAAACGTTGCTTTTCAAATCAAGTGATTTTATCAGAACAGCGCGGTTCCACTCACTGAAAGAAGCATCATTTCTGGTTCACTAAAAAAGAAATTACTAAGGATATTGTTTCGTGTGGTGATGTAACTGCGAGTTTTGGATATTTTTGTTGTCATTCAATAATTTGAAAACACTGGCGTGATTCTGACTAACATGAAAAGCGGCTTCAGCATCAACTTCAAGGTTTTCCTCAAGAATCTCAATTTTTTTCTAAAATGATTTTACTAATAAGTGCATTCTCTATTTTTTGTTACGTGAAAGGCCATTGATTCCAAAATTAAGCTCATATCTTTTCCGGTTAACTGTATACTATACTTAGTGTTCAACGTTATTTTAATTTTTGAATACGATGATAAGTTTCTCGTGAAAAAAAGACCGGTGAAAAGTCTAGCTTTCTGTTTTGGTGACCTCAGTGTGAAAAAGGTCAAACTAATTGATGCCAGCTTTCAACTTTCTGATCCGTCTTTAGTTAATAAATGATGACCTTTTGAATTCCAATTAACAAAGATATGTGCTCCGACTATGCAGAAAAACAACAAAAAGAAAAACATTGTATACCCCAGTGTCATAAACCAGCGTAGTGGATGTCCGCTCTGTCCCGAAAATGGCGAGCAAACGGAAAACTGCTCTGACTGCGACGTGTAATCATCTCCAAACCACCACTTGTCCAAGTTTTCGACAGTGTTTTGTTGAGTTACTGGCTCGAAGCGAAGTTTGTCGCACAGGTTGCAAAAGGCATGTGAGTGATTTCGTCCAGCATTGGAGATCAAAGACGTCAATCCCAATTGCTTGTACTTTGCTAGCCTGTTTTTCACCCATTTCGGGTCGTTATGCCAAGCCAGATATCGCGCATACAGTGCTTCGTCCTCACTGACATTTTTCATGTAATCTGCGAGATCTTTCACGCTCGCAAAATCATCAACGTGAATAAAAGAGTCAGGAGGTGCCACCAGCTCGTATTGTTCCCGCGGGGGTCCCATGACAACCGGGACAGTATGACTTCCCAGAGCATTTACCCAGAACTTTTCAG
>JGI24021J15306_10008334_pt1 | contig 12744 bp, 6 predicted proteins | sample Ectturendosymbi1_FD_15306 | JGI IMG/M metagenome (IMG submission 15306) | reverse complement strand
GGGGTTGTGCGTCAGCCAGTCCAGCCGCACCTTTTCTATGCTCGACTGCTCGTATTCGACAAGACATTATAGCGCAGTCTCATTTTGTAGTTGTAAATTGCACTGACGCATTGGTGATTATGTTTTCGCCCCTGTTTTAACGCGCAGCCTGATATTTTTGCAGTAATGAACTGTTGTGTCGTAGCGTTGAGTGTATCTACTTCCGATATCCTAACTTTGAGCGCTAATAGTTTATATTCAGTGCAATGACACATAAAATAAGGGGAGTGGATGTACAAAAATATACATATTATGTCAACAAACTTCGCCAAAAGGTTGGTTTGGAAACATGAATATGACGTCAAATTGTGACGTCACAAACAGAGCACATCAAACACAAACGACCACCATCTGCCACTGAATGAAACCCCCCCATGGAAATTTTCTGCGTACGCCACTGCAGGTTACCATTGATTGACAGGTGCGCTATGCCTTGAAAAAATAGCAATTACACACTTCAGGGGAAATGCGATAAGAAAAATGCCAGTGGCGTTGGACTGCGCTTCTACCTGCTGGTGCGCAACTAAATAGCAGCAAAATTACGGATATAGCAACTCAGGATTTGCAATGGACGAGCTTTACCAAGCAGCAGAGCAATTTGGTTTTGCTTCAGAAGTTGTGCAATCTTTGAAAGGTAATTTATTGTCTTGAGCTAAATATTCCGAGCAAGCAAGTTTGGAACTCCTAGAGAAGATGTTTACTGCACGCTTTAGCAGTTGCGCACCTTCATAATCTGTTTGATCCTTAAATTCCGATAAATGTCGTACTATTAGGTCATCTTTGTCTCAACACTAGAGGGAACCGCACGACAACTTGTAACGTGGTGGAGACATTTTTCCTCGCCTTGAAGACCGTTTCTCGTTGGCCGATAACATACTGAGAAATGGGAAAGTTTTTTAAACGATTTGAAACGATCATTTAATTCCCTCATTAGCCACGCAGGATGAAGTAGCAAAAAAAGTTGGTGAGCTTCTCGCTCTCATATCCTGTCTTTTATGCGTGTAATGCGCAATTTGAAAGACGCAGTGTAACATATAGCTTTGAGTTCCTCACTTGGGTAAGATTTTTGCAGGAAGCTTTGGATTGTGAGAACAATGTTAACAAAAACGTTTGAATGCAAAATCAACTTTATCCTAGGGGATTCTAATTATATCAATCTCTTAAATTCAACTTGAGTTTCAAATACTTGCTCAGATATTTACGCTCTTCTGGACTGGTTCATGCCGAAAACTGGCAAATGTCTTTTAGAGCCAAAGCCGAAAGTCTAGCTTGGCCAAAACTACAGAATAAAATTTCAGTTTTTTCTGAAATATCCAGTGAAAAAACACAAAATATTTTTAATTATTGGAGACAGACGATGTAGTCGAATTGGCTAACGTAAACCTTAAAACATAGATGTCCTTGTTGTACTCAGTGCAGGTTTTTTTAAGGCGTTTTAGGGACCCGATTCGGGTCCCTAGAATTTCAAATCGGGTCCCTAGAATCAGAGACAATTATCATTGGGTCCCTAGAATCAGAGAAATTGGGTCCCTACGGATCCAAAACGGGTTCCTAACATTTTCCTTAAGAACAACCCTCACTCAGTGCATTGAATTTACTAACGTACTGCGCAAGCATCACAAGTGAAGAGAGTGAGACTTATATGCGGTTTGTTTTCTGAACCACTGTAAATAGTTTGTTTGTTAGAATAGGCCTGTAGAAACATTAAGCTACACTTTTTGATGTGTCAATGGTATCTAGAGAAACAGTTCTGTTCTGATAAACGCTGGTTTTTCAAACACTTTGAGTGACTGCGATTGCAAAATTTTTTACTCGGAGGAAGTTTTGCTATAGCTCCGATACCATTGACGTTTGAATGTCGACTCTGAGTGCATGGCCACAATACATCTGACTTAATCTGCATAATTTTGCAGTTGAGTGCTTCCAAGCTTGGGAAAATGTGGTTATGATCGTGCCTGTAAAATATCGACCACCGACACAAAAAAGAAAAATTGCAATCAGAAAGTAAGAAAAAAAAAGGAGTGATAACCAGAAAGTAACTCCAGCTGACAGCTTAACTCTTTAGTTTAAGCTAGCGGTTTACCCGGTTGTAAAACCCTGACCCGGATCTGCAGCCTCAGGTCACTCATGGCATTCACTATTTTTTATTTTATATCAAATACAATCTACATATCCGTTACAATTTCTATTTTATTGTAATGCAGACATGCAGCTGACAATACCGGACTTGACAACACTGACGAGAAATGACATCAACAGCGAGTTTCCTCACTTCAGTTTCCCAATCAGGAAACAGTTGTGGCTGTTTTTATCTGAGCAGAAAGAAAAGCTGACGCGGAATGCTTTCCCGATTAATCAAGTAAAGAATCGACAAATTTGAGCAACTGCTTTATTTCTATTTTTTCCCATATGTAATTTTAGACTTTCATTTTAAAGCTTTGCTTAATTCTTATACATGCAGCAAAAGCCATACCAGATGATACGTACGTAAAACGTAAAAGAGTGCAAAATTTTGGAAAGTTATAAAACAAATAAAACACTTATCTGAATTACTACGTAAGACAGATAGTGTGGTAGAATATTTTCAGTCATGCAAGACAATGCAGGTTAACTAAATGCGCTCAAGCAAGCATCGCGTATTAAATTTGTTCAGAACAATATTTAAAATCAATTTTTGTCGGAAAGAGGGGGTGGCACTTCAAGACCACATTAGGCACATCAGTTTTTGGTCAGGCGAAGGTTAAATAAAATCCATCACCCATTTTCAACAGGGATGCAACAGTTGCAAGTGGGAGATCCGGCATAACCCCCATTGGCCACGATCCTGGACGTCGTTTCTATAGGAAACAAATATTGTTCATGGTGTACCTGGNTAGTTNGCAAAAACTGTTTGATTAGAATCTTCTCCATTGATCAACAGAACTTCTCACAGAACTGGTAGAATCAAGTTTTAAACCTAACGGGCAACTGTAGGGTGCTTCTACAAAATATATGCTAACGTACCTCTGGTAGTGGTGCAGCTTGCCCTGAATACATGATCACAGTAAGGCAAAGTGGAATATTTATGAAATCCGTACTGCCCAGAGTATCCGAACACACTTCTCCAACCCACAAGCGACGGAAAGAGAGGGAAGGGGTAACCTCTTCTCGGATTTGAAAAATTGATATGCACTACACTTTATAACATTGAGCAAAATAACTGTAAGCTTCTTGTGTGCTTGTATATTTAAAATGTTTCTATTGTAATGTAGCCCAATAACGACGATCAAGTATTGTAAATTTTTAAAACTTCGCAAGTAAACTTTATATACCTAAGGCAAAAATAATGGAAAATTGATCATAGTACCATTTTAAGGGTTGATCGCGTGGTCAGAAGAGCGTTTACTGCAGCCAAAGTGGTAAAAATGCAAAACCATCTGTTTGCATAGTGAGCATTTTATTATGCTTCAGAAATATACGCTTGGTGTCAGTTTATATTTCCGCCGACTTTTTAAACTCATATCAGCTCTTGGTCTGATATTCAAGGCTTACCAACAGTAAGATCAGATCAAAGCATACTGCGAACACACGCAAACACGTTACTCTGACTAAGCGTTAAATGTTTCTCTGTCTGAAATAGAAAACTCATTGCTTGAAAACTTTGGCGACAGACGAAAAAGAATGAAACGAATTTAAAATAACAACTAAAGGAAACAATTATTATCGTAGCCATCTAGTTTTCTTTGTTCGTTTGTACAACCATCCAAAAAGTTGTTAACGCGTAAAAACAAAAACACTTGTCGGGACACTTTGGCGCCCCCACAGCCATTCGGCGACCCGCAGTGATTCGGCGCCCGGGGAATTGCGCCCCCCTTGCCCCCGTCGTTACGACCCTGCATGGATATCCAAAGGATTTATGATTTAACAGTGGCTCACTTGTTCAAGAGTATTTTTAACTTCAGACCCAGCGCTGTTTATGCTACAGGCCCGGCGCCTGCTTATGTGTTAGATTTATTATGGTAAACCCAGCAGGCAATTGGTAAAATTTAGTCTAATTTTGCACCAGATTTCAGATGAGAATTGAAGAAGATTGAGAATCATGTTTCCCATTTTATGCGATCAGTAACATATCGACCAGTTCATTTTTACATTAAAAACAAGCTGTGCAATAACGTTTTTGATAGTTAAACTTTTATTTTCAGGAATCATGTACGGTTCAATATAACAGCGATGATGAGCAAAGCGATAACAGCAGCATCGAATCTTTTCAGACCTGTAACGACACGCTTTCACCTTTTCAGACCTGTAACCAAGAACTCACATCGTGTGGTTTCACAGCAAGGTGCGTTGAAGAAAAAGATTTGCAATATGTGATGAATAAAAACTTCATTTAATATTTTCTATTTGACCTAGATCGCTGTTAGCGAAACTTCTATTTTTTGCTATATGTCTCGAAATTTTGATATCAAACGACAGGTTTGCTTATTTTCGTGCAAAATACTGTTTTTGTCATTTTAATATCCACACTTTTTATTTGATTGTGCAATTTGAACTAAACAAAGCTAAAGAAAGACACAGCAGTTTCGCCTCTTATTGCAATTCATTGCTATTGCATTCACGAAAATCTTGGAAGTATACTATATTTACGCCCATTTTCTATTCTTTCGTTAAATAGGTCTTACCTTACAGACATAAAGCACCCTTTGGCAAGGTTTTAGGGAAGTAATTCTGATACGCCTTTTTTGTATTTTTCGTTCTCGTTGGCAGAAAATAAGATAAGACACCATCTTATTAACCGAGTTATTTAATATTTCTTTTCGATCCTGGTTTCTTTTCGATGCCAGTGCTAAATCTTTTTCTCATGATCATATAGTCATATTTGCTTAGATTTTAGAAGCCTATTTTCATTGTTTCTTCAACTACCTCAAAGCAATTTTCATAAAACCAAGCAGTCGCAGATTAAATTATGACGATCATGATTTATTTTGTCGCAGACGCATGGTCCATATCACAAGCACAAATAATTGTAAAAATATCAAATAAATGTGAAAATCTTGCTTTATTTTTAAAAAAGAAACACTAGCGGTGGTGATTAATATTCACGGAGCGTACGCAAGCGCTTCATTCAATTAACAAGAAATATCTCAACACACAAAAATTATATTTAGCGGTCGCGGGTTGTTTCAAAGCAAAATTTTCCGATAAGCTAAATTGCACAATCTTTACTCAGTTTTGACTACTCTTTATCAATCGCGTTTATGTCTCACGCACATGTTGAGAACGATTCCCTTTCAAAATTGACCTGTTCTTAACAGACCACTCACAGCAGACCATTCGAAACAAACCACGTTCATTACAGACCTGTTCATGACAGACCCGTTCTTAGCAGACCCACGTTCATAACAGACCAGTTCATACCTGTTCATACCAGAGCCGTTCACAGCAGACCACGTTCTTGACAGACCAGTTCATAACAAACCAGTTTATAACAAGTTCATTACAGACCCATGGGCGTCGGAAGGGGGGAAAGGGAGGCCTTAGCCCCCTGGATTTTAAAATTATTAGCAAAAAAGGTTGTTTTTTCAATTTCGAGGGGTAAAAAACAAATTTCACCACTTTTGGCCCCCCCTGGAAAAAATTTTGGGAAAATCCCCTACTGGCCCCCCCTGGAAAAAATCTTTCCGACGCCCATGTACAGACCTGTTCATGACAGACCCGTTCTTAGCAGACCCACGTTCATAACAGACCAGTTCATACCTGTTCATAACAGAGCCGTTCACAGCAGACCACGTTCTTGACAAACCAGTTCATAACAAACCAGTTTATAACAAGTTCATAGCAGACCATGTTTATCACAGACCACATTCATAACAGACCACGTTCATAACAGACCCGTTCATAGCAGACAACCTTTATATCTTCATAACAGGTCTGTTGTGAATGTGGTCTGTTACGAAAGTGGTCTGTTTCGAGTGGTCAGTTACAAACAGCTCTGTTTTGAACGGACAACGTTGAGAACACACTGTATGCATGCAGGGAAGCAGCAGGTAGTGTGCAAAAATGACCGGTTTCTCGTTAGGTGTGAATTTACTGCTTTTACGTTCAGCTAAGGCATTGCTCTTCAATCGACTCAGGTGATCGAAACATGTCTCCTACATTTCGTACGCAAAACAGAGATGAGCGGACTGTCATATTTTGCGATCCAGATCCAGTCCTGAATTTTTAAAACTCAGTGCAAGTCCAACCACAGTCCAAAAGTTTAAGAAACTCAAAATCCAAGTCCAAATAAAGACCAAAAATTTTAAAAATACAACTTTTTGATGACAAAAATTATGCAATTCTTTGCCATTAACCCAGTCCAAATCCGGTCCTGTTCCTAAATTTTTGAAGCATTTTGCGGTTCGGATCCAATCCGAAATGAACAAAATTCATAACAGCCGGATTTAGTCCAATCCAAGTCCAGTCCAATGCTCATCTCTGACGTAAAGACAAGGGTTGTGATCAGGCAAATGTCTAGAATTTTTACATATTCTATCAAAAGATTCGCCAGGGGACGCGAGCATGGCAACAACATATTGTGAAGTATTAAATGAACTTTCCGTATCATTCGTAATTGTTACAGGAACGTGTAGCAAAATCGGCTTTAAATCAGCATTGAAAGATAATTCCTTGCAGCTGATGTAAAAAATGAAGTGCCGCAAATATTTTCCGATAGAAGAGCTCATTTCGGAAAAATAAATTAATAAGTGTAAATGTGCAAGTGAATTGTTCATTATGTTCTAGTACAGTAGTTTATAACCTTTTTATGCATTCTTCCCTTTTCCCATTTTGGAACTTTTCGTTGCTCCCCTATGGAGCGTTCCTTCCTCCCCTGTTCGGGTCCGTAGGCTAGCATTAACTGCAATTGGAACAATGATTTTTATTGACGACAATAACTTGATTAATAAATTGGGGATAAAAACTATTTAATGTCAAATAATGGCACTAAAGTTTGTCAGCAAAAACGTGTGATAGTCCACTAAATATCTTACAAATTTAAAATGATATAACTAATTGAAAGAGTCTATGTCAACCTAAAAAAGAAGTACAACACTTAAATTGAATAGGTAACTTTACCATAAAGTGGAAATTTCTCCCTCGGGAGGAACTCGTCCCCAGTTGGGAACCATTGTTCTAGTTGAATAAAAATAGTAACTTCATCTATTTTGATAAACAATATCCTTAGGAATATGTTCATAGTTCAGAAAAACATAATGGACAGCAACCCATCAAACTGCCAGTGATAGCGTGACTCGAGTCACGATTTTTGGTGTTTTGACTCGATTCGAGTCGCAATGAATGACTCGACACACAATGGCGTAGCTAGAGGTTTGGGTCCGGGGGACAACACTTAGCTGAAGGGGGCCCATTGATCACCGTAGGGGGAGCCACTAGCGAACACTCAGAAAAAAAGTTTAGAAATTATAGTGAACCGGATGTCTATGGATGTGGATGTCTATGCTGTCTAAAAATACCGAAAAAAAACGAAAAACGCCAAAAAACAACCCACTGAAAACCAAAAGAATACTCAATATCAAAATGCCAGCTAAAGGGGGCCCAGTTTTTACATTTAGGCTTGCCCCCCTGTCAGTTACGCCACTGTCGATACTCGAGTCAGAGTCATTCTTACAACATCTCCAAACATTTGATTGACAAACGCAGTTAATTTGCACACAAAGAAATTAGCTGAGTTTTTTTACTTCAGTGAGGATTTGTATTGGCGCAAATTTTCTGTTTTGACTGGGTCTCTTAGTGGTGTCAGGTGTTATGCTTGATCTTCAGGATCAGGTCTTCCACTTGACAGAGATAAGCACTGGACAAGAGGTGAACATGGATTTGAATTTTGATCCGGCGGATTTTCAACTTTGTGATGGGTTTGGATTGGATTTGGATTTTATAAATTCTGCTTAACCGGATTTGGATTTGATAACCTTGTTTGAACTTCGTCGCAACTTTCAATTTTGTTTCGGAGCTGTAGATTATTGTATTTAATCTGTTGGTTTTCTTCAGAGGAGTTTCTCACATCCGTCAAAATTGTAGATCAAGTCTTCAAAATGTCCAATATTATAGTACTATAAGCCGAATATAGAGTATAAGTTAACTTGAGTTGGTTTCCAAGGTATTTATTGCTAATGTCTTTTTTGCGTTATGAGGCAAACACTGCTTTGGATTGATTGAATGATTTATTGTTTCATATGACTCAGCTAATAAACAGGAACAATGCAAAGAGCCATCGCACAATAAGGAAATCAGTTGTTAGTGAATATTACAATAAATGAAAACACAATGACAAAATAATTGATCAATTTATTTTGCCTGTAGTAGAACTATTTTTTCCTTAGCAGAACACGATTGGTGCAATTTTGGATTTGAATGGGATTTGGATTTTGAAGCTGTCAATTTATCGGAATTGGATTGGATTTTGAAATGAAATTTTCGGATTTGACTTGGATTTGAAAAACATAAATCCGTTTATCTGTGCATTGGACTAGACTTAGATTGTACTGGATCCGAGTTATGACGAATTTTGTTGATTTTGTATTGGATTCGGCCTGTAAATTGCTTCACAAACTTAGGATCAGGACTGGATTTGGACTGAGTTAATGGAAAAGAATTGCGTGATTTTTGTCATTAAAAACCTGTATTTTTTATTTTTAGACTTTATTTGGACTTGGATTTTAAACTTCTTAAATATTTTGGACTATCCGTGGACTGAGTTTTAAAATTCAGGACTGGATCTGGATCGCAAAATATGACAGTCCGCTCATCTCTGCCACCTAACACTGAAGTAGAGTTGAGTCTTTGCTTTTCACTGAAGGGCCAGCAGCGCTCAATACATATGGCCTAAAGTATGTCCAACCGAAATGCCTTACTGGACCAAATATCATGTCACTATCTTTACGAGGGCCGCACATTGAATCACTTACTTTCACTTACGCAAACCAATGTTTTGTTCAAAACTATTGAGAGCATTTGAATAATAACTGCAATAATGACGACGGTGTGGTACTTTTCATCACTCCCAAACTGTGTTGTCATAGGCTAGTTTAGTGCCAATGGAACAACAAGGGTATAGTAATAGTTAGAAATCAGTTCAGAGCAGGGGAACACATGAGTAGAAAACAGGTTTGCACCTTGCACCGAGGTGTAAGTGTACCCGTGGAAATCTACCAGTGCATGATACATGATAAACAGGCAGTAAAGACCATTGCATCGAAAATGTCGAATTTGCAATTATCAAAATAAAGACAAGTTGTTATTGTTTTGCACATGCACAATAATGAATAGCTTACTGGGTCGTACAAAACTTTCGACTGGGCCGCGGGTTGGACAACACATTATCGTGATTTAATGTGGTGTTTGCATATCGTGATCGTGGAAGTCGGTCTCATACTTTTACTTTGAGTCTTTTGCAAAGATGAACGAGTTTAGTTTTTTCAAATCCATATCCGATCCAACAATTTTATTTCAAAGTCCATTCCAAATCTATTAAACAAATCATGTTAAATTCATATGAGTCTTATTACGCTAGGCCTATATGTAATCCAACTCAAAGATTCGAAGACAAATAACTAGTTTGAAAACTAATTCAGGTTAACTAATGCTCTACCTTTGGCTCACAACATTTTTGTGCTCGTGTTGTATGATTTCGTCTGCGATATGGACCACGAGTCTGCAATAAATTATGATTATTATTATTATTATATTATTATTATTTTATTTTTATTAAAACGTCATAGCAATTGAGACTGCAATGACTTCAACGTAATCACTGTTAGCAGCAATGAGAAGCTCTCTTAAGCTCAGTAATAAGATATCAAAGATATCAGTGTAAACCAGAAGATTAACAGGTATACAACACAAACGACTCATCACACTAGGGTACACATGTAAATAATGATGAATGCACTACCAACATGATGAGCTCTTGCCTTGCGGCAAATTCTGAGAAATCTGCCTACTTGGTTCTTCTTTCATCCTTTTGCTATGATTCAAATTTGTACATATCATTCAGTAATAATTATAAGTCAAAGTAGTGACGTACGCAAGTGAATCCATCACAATTATTTGCACAAGGAAACCACTTTCGTGTGTACACATCTTCAGTCTTGCGGAGCCAGTGAGAAAATCTTACCAGAGAAATGTTGACACCAAAGCAGTGTGTGTGAAATAACACGCGAACTGTGGTTAGGAACAACTAGTAAGAGCGAAATAATTTATCTATTTTAAATTAAAAAATAACCTTCCTAGAACCTCTCAACCAACGCTTGCTGCAAGGTGAAAATCTGCATCTTTAGAGGTCTTGATTGGTCTTTTAGTGTTAGTGGTTGACAAACTATGCCCCCAAAACCGCAAATTATTTAACTAACGCCCTAGGGATTCAATAAAGGATTAATTAATTATTTATCGCTTTTGATAGTACAGTAAAGTACCAGCCGTCAGATCTAACTTTGAATTTGGTGAAAACAAACGGTTGCAGTGGCGTGCAGAGGTCTGGTGATGCTCGGGGCCACTGCTTGATTGGATGCTTCCTTCCAAATTATAGCATTGAGCAGTGGTATGTGGTGGTCATTGTCACTGGATATCAGTGGTGTACAAGATCCGGATTTGGGAGTCCAAACCGGCCGGATATTAGAATTGTTTTGGATTTGGATTGGCTTGGATATCGTTTCCCACCGGATACGGAACGACCGGATTATCCAAATTAAGTAACTTGTGGCAATGGCCATGCAAAGAAAACTTGGTGCATGAACAATAGTTGTATCAAGAAAAATCACAATATTTCGAAATCATATTAGCAAAAATCTTATTTTCTGGTTTCTCTCGGTGAAGTGGAATGCTACCTGCCTCTCGGATCTTAACTTTCAGACTGAGGACATCTCAATTCTCAAGCAACTTGTGGTTTGGAACTGTGTGAAGATGAGCATGATTCTATCGTTTTATTATGACGAAGCCCGGCGTTTTTCAGACGAAATGTGGCTCATTTTTTAAAAGTTTCATTATTAGAAAGCAAAATGTCGGTGTTTGTGAGACTATCACCAAAACGTTTTTCAGCGTTGAACGAAGTTCACCAGTGTATGTCTCAACAGCGTAGCTCACTAATCTAACTTAAAGTGGCCTTTCCTAAAAACTAAGCAGCCTAATTGTAATAAGCATGGTGAAAGCATCTTAACATCTTGTCCATGTTGTAGATTCAAATACACCTAAATTGGTAAAGAAAATCCGTGAAGTGTTAGATTTTAATAAAGAGTGCCGAGGTTGTTCGTTCTAAGCCTAGCAATAATGGAAGTTCAGTTTGGAAAGACTTTCAAAAGAAACAGAGATTGAAGTGAACATGGTTTCATTGGACAAAAAATTATGGTGCTCGCTTTGTCACTGTCAAATTGACGTAAAACAGTAGTTGTCATTGCATGGAGTCCAGCAGGTATGGGATGTCCCACACCACATAGAAAAATAATTGTGCACGTCTTGTCAAGATCAATCATAAGCTCATTGTGGCGAGCAGTTGGAGCCATGTCATTCACTGAATTCAAAATTGGCAGTGTCTTTTTGCCTCATGAGGCAAAAGCGCTGCTGGAGTTGTTTTGCTTTAGCCTAACACAATTGGTTAAAATGGTAACATGACAAATTCAGAACGCATGGCCTGCTTAGTTGACCACGATATATGTAACGGCTTAAATCTAATGGATAAGTGTTGTCATGGTTTCAATGCTAGCAAACTGTCAGTTGCTTCTTGTCTGTGTCAATTGTTGGCTAAACCTAAGCGTTAAATCATAACTTTAATCCAAAACCCTAGCAGTTGTCCTTTTATGTATCGTTCTTGTCACATGCTCACTTCATCCAATCGCGTCTGACAAAAGGCAAAATAACCACAGCTTTTGCCTCGTGAGGCAAAATAGACACTACCAAATATGGAGGCTATAATGTGCAATTGAGTGAGCCAGTGCCGGATTAAGGTAGCGCTGGGCCCGTTGCATATTAACAGCTCGGGGCCCTAAATTGAAAACACATTTGAACAAGTGAAAACTGTTAAATCATAAATTCTGTGGGCATCCATGTGAACACCATAAGACATACTGAATTTCGCTAAGTACGAAAAACCTGATCATAAATAGCAGCTGGTGGATATTATGGGCTACAAATAATTTTTTACCAAAAACGTGTATATGTATCTTTTTACTAAGGAGTACATCACTGCAGCACTCTTCAACCGGTGTGCACGGTGTACCAAAATATGCGTGAGGTGCGCCACTACAAAAGGGTACACAAGGGCGCATCACAAACAGGGGTGGATCCATGAGGCGGTTGGGGCGATTGCCCCCTGAAACCTACGAAAGTAAGTTTATTTAGCATGATTTTTCACAATGCAGAAATCAGCATTCGCGATGCAAGGCCATTTTATCGTCCATTGTTTTGTTAAATCAATGTCGTCCATTGTTTTGTTACATCAATGTTGAAATTTACTTCTTTCCTCTTACAGTATCGAAGCCGTTATGAGACTTGACTACCAAATATTACTGAAATCGTTCCCCCTAACCCTACTGGCTGGATACGCCCCTGATTACAAACTTGTCACACTAAACAGATACTTTTTACAAAAACTTTCTGTTATCAAAAATGAACCATTAACAAACCTATGACTTTCGGGATTTAACCTTGAGTTTGCACATTCTAAACCAGGGTCGG
>JGI24021J15306_10008333_pt1 | contig 12744 bp, 4 predicted proteins | sample Ectturendosymbi1_FD_15306 | JGI IMG/M metagenome (IMG submission 15306) | reverse complement strand
ATTTAGAATTTTTTACTGACTGTAGGCTACTTTCAGAGCGTCATTTTCGGATTTTCGCAAATTGATTTTTCGCTTTCCATTTTTTCCTCGCAACAATAGGAGAGGGGTCCTCAAAAGTGGATTAGCCTAGGGCCTCGCATCAGTTAAATCAGGCCCTGAACAAATGTCACGAAAACGTTATTATTTCCGTGCTAAAGCTAGTGGTTGCTGACTGCTTTAACGCTATCGTTTAAAAAAAGTATCACTAATAACACCCCATATATGGCCCTAACCAACTTCCAGTATCGTCAGTGATTAGCATGTAGCAAGAAGTTTGGCGTTAATTGTGGACATGGTTCTCAACACGTTTGTGCGTATGTTTCAGTAATAATACATGCTATTTTCTGGTACGGCAAACTTGTTTTCGGGATGAACCAAATCCGAAAATCAGCGGCGCAATCAAAAATATAAAAACAGTTAACCTTTAATGTCATTTCCGCTAATACAGCCACAGGAAAATCGAACAAAGTCTTATTGGCAAAAGGCTTAGACTTGCTCGTGTTTACCAATTGTGCATGTTGATCCAACAGATGGGTTCAAAATCTAGATTACAGACTTTCAAAGTTTAACACCACGCTATCACGAAATTGCTTGGACTTTTTTTACCTGTGTAGTCAAGGAACCAATTTCGCAATTTTTTTTGTGACGTTGCGCCGCAAATTAACTGAATTTTATTAACATGGCTGTTTAAAGTAATCGTCAGAAAAGACAAAATACACATTATTGAACCTCGAATCACCTACCGACTGGTGCTTTGCACTTACCAGAAAATATTTCTGCATATTGCCATAAGCACGACTCATTGTAACAAACTTTCCACGCAACACACGTAAACCAAGATAACTAATAAATCGTACCAACAGCTCACGCTTTAACACTCGGTTGCACGTCGATCAGATTTAACACAACCTGGCAAAAACATCAAGCTGATGTAAATTCCGTACCTTGTGTCTTTCCAGAGTGTCGATTCGCTGATAAAGCTTGCCGCAGTAATTGCAAGGGAGAAAAACTGCATCACCTTTTGGACATTTCCGTAAGTGGGAAAAATACCCGGAACGACTGTCAAACATATCGCAAAAAATAATGGAAATGTAATCATCTGCGTTGTAGCCAAATACTAAGCAAACACAATAAATGTCCAGAGATGCAGAGACGTTATTCAAATGAAACGAATCCGTATTTTCGTCTCTCACAGTGAACAAACATGTTCGATAAAGTGTAAAAATTATTTGAAACTTTTAACTAAATGTATCCGTTTTAATCAAAAATTACTTAACAGTTGCGCTCTGAACTTTTTCAGAAATAGAATCACCGACGCAGATGGTGTGTGTTCTGTGCAGCAATCAAAAACCTGTTCTGCGACAACATGCAGAACAATCTCGTCTGCAACGGTAAGGTTGGCAAAGAAAGGCCTTGGGCAAGCTCGATGTTCGATTGGGGAACTTGAAGTCGGTGCTTATTTCGTCGGAACATGTATTGCTATGACAGACTTATTTTTCATTTTTCCCCTAATGTTGCCTGTTCATTACTGCAAAAAAGTGTCAGCGACTCGCAATATTCTTTAATCAAATGGCGCCAAAATTTTCATCCAAAACCAAGCTGCAAGTTTTTAGATAGGACGAGTACTAGCGAGAGCTCAAAATCGTTTGCAATTCGGGAAACTCAACATTCTTCACATAGGATATATCGCAGTTTGAACATCAAGAGCGATTCAGTCTTTTTACATTTGACTCGCTTACACCTGGACCACTATCCGGAGTGTTGGCAAATACTTGTTTTACGCGCATGTGGTTTAAAGTATAGTCAAACTTCTGTCCTAGAATAAACGTCTGGTATTTAATGTTGTAAGTCGCATTCACCAGAAAAAAGAAAACATGGAGCAAATAATGCTCTAAACAGACTTGATACCTGGTGCTCAGTAGATGTTTTTTTGTGGAACCACGACGGTCATTTGCAACACTAGACCTTGAACATGTTTTATACGCACGTATGTGATTCAGCGTTTTTCCAATACGCTTTCCTTACTTCCAGGGCTGCGGAGCCGGTGCCTGGAGCTAGGAATTTGGCTTGAAGCGAAGCTGGAGCTCAAATTAAAAATCAGGAGCTGGAGCTCAGTTTAAAATGTAGGACCGGAGCTGGAGCTATAGTCATCTGAGTTACAACACCAAGACTGCAACAATAGATCTGCAAGTCTTTGACGTTTTCTTGGTTTAATCATTGCTAAGGTTGTGGCATCGTAGCTGGCAGGGTTAGTGTTACTTGTAGAACAATAGTTCTCAAACACTGTTCTAAGAGCCGCATGCAGCTCCCAAGCATCCTCTGTGCGGCTCTTAGCAGTCTTTCAGTAGCACGTCTAATATTTTGTGTAACAGACTTCGTTAGTGCAATAAAACAAAACGTGTCAATCGACTTGCGTCAATTTTTTAGCGCAGCTCTCTAACTAAATTGTAGATCTGGATTTGACTCGCTTCAGCGAAATGGTTGAGAACCACTGTCGTAGAAGTAAAACAAAACGTTAACTGCCACAACATCTTACTTTATAGTCAGAATGATTAAACCGGGTCTGTAGTAGTGTAGCGATCTAAAAAGAAGTGAGCTATAATGAGTAGGTATAAAATGTAACATCCATACCTTTTGTAGCTGTGTAATCGTGCTGTTAGCAGTGAGTATGATTACGATATGATACCATTGCAGATTTAATCGTGAAATGCACGGCACTCCATTGCAAAGTAGGTTATTAGAAACCATTAGGCTTACTAGCAGCAGCATAACATGAAAGTTACTACTAATTGGTGGCGAACTTGCATTGCTTTGCACAGCAGTACATTATCAGGAGGGTATAAAAAAGCAATGTAAACAAATAAGTTTTCATCTGTGGATAAAATTATATGTATTCAGCACGGTAACCAGTCCTACTTTCTCGTAAGCTTTGCAGGTCAATTTGTGCTTTACTTTGTGATTCATCACTGCTTATTATGAGTGCAAAAGATAAGAATTCAGAAGTTTTTAACTGTTTTAAAAAAGTTAAAGGTGAATTTCGTGCTAGAAGTCATACTACTTCTTTGAACAAAGGGCTTTTACACACGTTCGCATTTGTGTTAATGCAAATGAGTGCATGTCAGAAAGAACACATGAGAGAGGTAATCGACTATGTATTTCGCGCTCTTTGCATGGTTTGCCCGGGCAGCGCTGTCAGCTGGAATCGCCAAGATTGCAACAGGCAAAGCATGCAACGAGTGCAAAACACTTGGTCAGTTGGGACAAACAGCCTTTTTCTTGATTCTGGTAGCAAGAAATAACAAAAATCCCTCAGGCATTGACGGCAAAACCAGCGACTGTCTTTCCAGAATTTGTTTATATTACCGTTACCTTGAGTTACTTTTTCGCTAGTTACTATTCTCTGAATCGTCTAAACCTGTGATTGCTGTTTTATCACTGATTTCCTCATGGTAAGAGCGCTGCTTGCAAAAAGCTACCAGACTAAATTACTCAAAAAAGTTTGGTATATTCTCTTAGTTTTGTGTATACTTGATATAATTTATTTTCCATTCAACTTGCGGCACACCAAGACAATTGAAAATATTAATCTGTGAAAACGAACAGAAGCCGGAGCTGAAGCCATGCTATGAAAAAAGAGAGTTCCGGAGCCGAAGCCATTTTCATGAAAAGAGCTCCGGAGCCGGAGCTGTGTCATTTTTACGACGTCTCCGCAGCCCTGCTTACTTCAGTATGGCATTACAAAACTTTGATATGAGGAAATTCCATTATTTTATGTGCAAAGATACTCACGCTTACGATAACTACTTCGACTTTACTAAAGGGACATATTTGGCAGCAACATCCCACACTAATCACATTCTCGGGGGCCTTGAAAGCATTCAGATCAGATGAAACTTTTTATGCTCAAGCCTCGAGTTAACAGGGATTATATTACCCAAAAATCAACGCACCCTTGGTACTTTCTGCCACAAAAAGCGCAGATATGAAGCTGGGGAGCAGCACTGTGCTTTTCCTTTTTATGTTGAGCCAGACTCTTCTTATAATAGTACGCTTTGCCGCACTGGTCACATACTTCTTCTTTGACACTGTAACGAAAGAAGATCAAATGTAAAATCTGCATGCGAATATATTACACTAAAATAAGACTTTTTTGATATTTTACAGTCGTTTTTAAAACAATTTTTGTTGGTAAGAGCACTTCGTCTACATTCCTACCATAAAAATGAGCATCAAGCAACCAAATACAATATACTGTAACATATCAAGCTACCTTTTGTTGTGAGTAATGAGGTGGTTGGCAAGAGTACACTTTTGTACAAAAGCTTTATTGCAAACTTGACAAACGTAGGGACGTTCTCCGGTGTGTGTTCGTTCATGAATTCGCTTGTCTTTCAAGTATAGAAATTTCTGTGGGCAAAACTTACAAACGTGTTTCCGTTCCTGATGATTTCTAAGAGGAAAAAAATACAAACAAAAAATTGGGAAGGCTCCAGCTGCGTGAAACACGCACTGTGAACCAAACAGTTACCTGTAGTGCCGCCGCAACTTATACCTTGATACACAAATCACGTTGCAGTCGGGAAACGGGCATTTAAACGGAGCTTCACGCGGCAGAAGATCAGCAATCATGCCCCTTCTTGCCTTTTTTACTGTATTCTGGGTGATGCTGCTTTTTTCCTGATACAAAATCAATGAAAAAAGGCAAGTGAAACGTTTGCGTAAACACTGAAAATAAGCACACAAATAGTTGCTGGCTTCAAACACCTATAATCACAAGAGACGGAGACAATTAGTGTTTCCAATTCGGAGCAAAATTTTAAAACACGGGTTTCGGGTAGCTGAGAAAAGAAACCCGGGAAAACACGTTTTTTTCGGATTTTGAAATGAATGCGATTTTGACCGATAAAACTCAATATCATTGTGAAATTACTGCTGTTGGTCCCTGCGCAATCTATTAGCGAATCGTTAATTGAGTTAAGCACAGTTTTTCAATGATGTTTACGATACTGACGCCTGACAATCAAATTCAGTCTGTTTCTGAGTTTTGTGACAAATATACCCGTGGCTGAAAAAGCCCTCTGGTTCCACAAATTTGGGCTTGATTGTAATTAAGGCATGGAACAGTTTTTTGAAGGTTATTTGACCTCTTTTTTGTAGCCTCAAAAAGATTCATTTCCTTTTTCACAATTTGTGATCCGATCTCTTCTTGCGCCGGACTAGTTTTGTGGTTTTCACTCAAGGATTACATGGATTCTGTGCTTTGATTTCAAATGATTGATTAAGCTTTCGGTGCTTGATCTACCTGCGTTTGTCCCACGGAGCACAAATTGCACTCTGCTGTTGGTTGAGCCTTGTTGTATAAGAAATGGCACTATGCTTCAGATTTTCTTTGATTACTAACGTCTTTAAACTGAATGTGTATGATTCAAAATCTACTTAAAGTCGTTTCTAATGGAAACCTAAATATTTTGTAGAAAGTCATTGCAAACTGAAAAGGAACGAATCGATTTTGCAAAGGATCACAACTTGTATATGAACTAACACATTAACAGCTTATAAATGAACCAAATAGTAACTACGAAACAACGGCATACCTTTGAAGAACTACCTCACGTAGTAGTTATTGAATTAGGTTAGCGAAAAGACCAAAATTTGTATAGTCACTTATGTGCAAAATGACGTCACGATCCATCTAAACAGGTGAATTGAACGAAAATATAAACGGACCAACAACGAACGTACGACGGTCACCGAGCAAAATCCGCACCTCGTGCTTCATGATAATAGTTGGAAGTTCAAACGTGCTGATTTGGTCGTTACACGCGCCAATCTGCAACTTCAGTGTTATCAGAATTACTAATATTTCAATGCAACAGCAATTCTAGTTTTTTTTAAAATACCCGGGTTTGGTATTTGAAAACCCGGGTTGGAAACACTAGAGACAGTAACTGGTTCTCTATTATCCATTAATGCTGAATCACTGCCAGTCGTTAAGGACCACAAAGAGGCAGTGTAAGCATGAAATCAGCATTAAACCAATCAAAACATCTAGCACGTCTTGAGCTTCATAAAATTTCTTGCAACTTGGTTCAATTGATAGTAACAGCAATCACCCATTTGTATGAAAAGAGATGGAAGTGTATTGCAGAGTTAACTTTGGGCAGACAATCTGAATCCAGAATGACATTCTGATGAAACGGGAGCTGAAGAACTATGTAAGGTAAGCATCAAGTTGAACAGTCAGTCAGTCAGTGTGTAAAAAGCTGATTGCTGGTGTGTTAAGTCAGACGGAACTTTTCTGTAGATTCATCGATGACATAATTTGGGTAGCCACACCAGAAGAACCTAATGGACACATTTGACAGGTATACTGAATAACATATGACCTGAGTGCTGCATGTGTTGCTTTCAAACTCAAGGTTAGACAAATTGTCAGCAAGCATGCAACAGCAAAAATCACATTAATTGTTCAAAAGCATGCTAAATGGAAACTCTTACCTTTCAATTAAAATTGTTTCTATCATTGGAAGCTCTGTTGTTGTATGTTTTTTATAAGACAAAAGATGCTAAAGCATACGTTTTTCTAACCCAAAACCTCAGTTGGCCCATTAAAGTTACATTGCCGTGTTGGCACTTTGGAATACATAAGTGGATTTAAGGTTGCTGTTTAAGGCACTCGGTTTAGAAAAGATTCGCCATCACTGACCAATAATATTCGCTATGTTTTGCCTGTAGTTACTGCCAAACTTTTTTAACTTGGGGCCCTGAATATTTTCAAGGCTTTCATGAATACAGTGCAGCGTGATCATGATAATATTTAATCATTAATCAGGTTTTTTTAAAGGTGTTTTAGGGACCCGATTCGGGTCCCCAGAATTGAAAATTGGGTCCCTAAAATCAGCTGAAATTATCATCGGGTCCCTAGAGTCAAGAGAAATCGGGTCCCTACAGATTGATACTGGGTACCTAATATTTTTCTTTAAAAAAACCTGCATTAATTAAATTCAACATATATCTTAAACCAATAAACCTGCAGTGCCAAGTGTCACACCTCAAAATAAAAATGAGAAGTATGTTGCTAATGTTTTAGGAAAAGTGTTAACCTAATTTGCAAGTACTTTGACACATGCAGTAAATGTGAATTCCACAATCGTGTATGCATGCACTAACTTCAGGTTGTCCATCCTGGGACAGCTTTTCATCTTCGTCACCATAAACAATGTCAATGTTAATGCTTGGAATACTCAGATCCACAACAACTGTATCATAAGGTCCAGATTCTTCATCCTTACAGTTATCTGTGCAATAACAAATGCAAAAATGGAAATATTTTGTTATTCAACATTAAATGAAGAAAGTATTTTGCAAAGCAAAAAGCATACTGAACTACAAATACAACAACAAGTAAGTTCATGATCTTTGAGAGATCACGTGGAAGACTTGATCACGTGGAAGACTTGAAAATGATCTTTAAAGGTAGTGTCTATTTTGCCTCATGAGGTAAAAGCTGTGCTGGCCCTATTTTGATTTAGTGGTCATGCGACATAGTCATGCTAAGTAGTAGTCAAGTGGTCATGTGACAAGTAACATACGCAAAGAAACAATGAGCTACAGTTTAGGGTGGGCTTACAGTTCACTCAATGCAGACAAGAAGTCACTAATTACCTTGCCAGCAATAAAACCATGACATTACTCAACCATGCATGTCAAAATGAGCCGGTACAAATGTAATAGTCAACTGTCCAGGCCATGTATTCCAAACTTGTCATGTGACCACTTCAACGAATCTTGTTCGGCCAAAGGCAAAATAGTTCTAGCAGTGCTTTTGCTTCATGAGGCAAAATAGATAGTGCCTTTTCAGAAAATGTGTTGCAGCCATTTCCAAGGGTCATGATGGCAATTACTAATCTTTCAACACCAAAATCAACATGTAACATGTTTGCTGTGCAGTGTTCAAGATACTCGTACTTCAAACTCCTGCACTGAGCATGTGGTTTTGCACTATTTTCACACCAATTTGAAACTCTCTAACTTTCCAGCAGATTGTGCTAGAGAGCTGTTCAAATGCTCAAAAGATGTGGGAAGTCTTCTAGATTGCAATGAAAAAAATTGGGTGACATCATAAATGGGGTAGGTTTTAGGCCATTTTGGCTCAGGTTATATGGCCCTGGGCCCCAACTGCTAGATAGAATTTTTTGACTCAAGTTTTATTAAAAACTAGGCTATAATCTGAATCTTTTGAGCCTTTGATTAGCTTTCTATCATTTCTGGTTCATAAGTTATGGCCTAAAAACAACAAAAAATAATTGTGGGATGTTATTTGCAGGCAACATGGAAGGATTTACAATTTAATTATTGTAACTCCATACATCACCGCATTTTTCAGACTGTAAGGCACGCTTAAAATCCTTTAATTTTCTCAAAAACCAAAGGTGTGCCTAATGTACGGATCTGGTTGTGCTTTCTCATCTAGAGCCAATTATATACAGGGAAAGGTACTATTTATTTAACACCTTGGCTTCTGGTGGGTTGAGGCTAAAATCCAGCAGTTTGCATATGTTTTTGCACAGGAATGTCTCTGCCGACAACTGTGCTAGAGAGCTTTTGAAACCCTCAAAAGATTCGACAAGTTTTCACATCTGCAATCAAAAAATAATTTTGGTATTGTTTTTTTTTTGTGAGTGATGTCATAAGTTGAGTTGTTTTAGGCCTTTTTGGCCAACTTCATCTGGCCCTAGGTCTAACTAGTAGATGGTAGTATTTCGCTCAAGTTTTTTTTGGAAACTAGGCTAAAATCAGACTCTTTTGATACTATAGATGACTTGCTGGTGTTTTGGGTTCAAAAGTTATGACCTAAAAACAACAAAATTACGAATAAATCAAATATTTGATAATTATTTTGTTTATTTTAGGCCGTAACTTTTGAACCAGAAATGCTAGAAAGTCAATCAAAGGCTCAACAGACTCAGATTCTAGACTAGTTTCCATTGAAAACTTGAGTGAAATACTTCCGTCTAGCAGTTGGGCCCACTTCAGGTACCAGCAGCCAAAAATGGCCAAAAACCTACCTTACTTAGGATGTCACTCACAAAAAACTTGAAACCCAAAACCAAAAAATTTTTTCATTTTAAGCTCGAAGACTTGCTGAGTCTTTTGAGGGTTTGCACAGCTCTGTAGCGCAATCAGCTGAGGAGCTATGCAGTTGGTAAGTTAACCGAAATATCCCTGCATTTTCCCTGAGTTCCACATACAATATATTTGTAGACCGGCAGACAAAGTGGTAATTGCTAGATACGATTTTTTGTAAACAGACCATGATGTTATGTAACAAGCCAATAACAATTGCAATGAGCAGTGTATGTGGTTCCGAGAGTAGCTAGCACATACCACAGATCGCTTTACTCCGCAAGGCTCCTTACTACATTGGCGCACACTGAATCAAACACGTGCACAACTTTCATATTATTCTAGTCGTGTCGAAGGGATTAGACGTGTGTGACAGATTAAACTCGCTCATATGTACGGTAATCCAAGCGAGTTAAAATCTGTCCGATTTAACTCACTGGTGTGTTATCTAATGTTTGCTTCATTTCATGCACCTATCTATGAAAAAAGAACAGCTAGCATTAAATTTTTGATACTGCGCCTTATGGTCTGAAAAATATGAATCATATTTTTTCATACAATTAAAGCAAACAGGGGCTAAAATAACATAGGACTGATTCTGCCGATAAAGCAACACTGCTTTTGGGAGAAAGATCAACCATAAGCCTTTTATCTGACTTGCCTTCAATGCCATTTAATGCTTGAGCACAACCAAATTGACATTAAACATATGTTGGTGGACTCGTTACAATCCAGTAACAACGAATATATGCATGAAACCTTGGTGGGTACTTAGGAAATTATGTGCAATCAAAATGTCACGTTATATAAGTAGGCCTACCTTCACCTACCATGCACAGCTACAACATGACGGCAGCAACACTGCATGAGAACTGCTTAGTCATTGAGTCAGCCAACTCGTAACACATTACGATTTTACGGTTAAGGTTTAGGGCTAGTGTTTAGATTAACACTTTGAGAGCCGGTCTACGATATATTCGTACTTCGATTTCGGCCTAAGAAACAGCAGTTTTTAGTTGCTTTACCAACACCCTAGCTCCTCCACCAATTGCGCTAGAGAGCTGTTCAAGGGCTCAAACAGATCAGCCAGTCTAGTAGATTGCACTCGAAAAAAAATTTTTTGCTTGGGGGGTGCGGATTTTTTGTGACTGATGTCATAAGTGAAGTAGTTTTAGGGTCATTTTGGGTCATGTTGCCTGGCCTAGGGCCCAACCACTAGGCCAAAGTGTTTCGTTGAAGTTTTCGTTGGAAATTAGGCTCGAGTCCGAGTCTTTTGAGCCTTTGATCAACTGTCTAGCATTTCTGGTTCAAAAGTTATGATCTAAAATAAATAAATTAATTAATTATCTAATTAGTCAAATATTTTTACTAACTTACATCACAACTTTGAACCCGAAACCACAGCAGGTCATCCAAAGTATCAAAAGACTCAGATTGTAGCCTAGTTTCCAATAAAAACTTCAGCTAAATACTACTACCTAACGGTTGGCACCCAGGGCCAGGCAAAGTGGGCCAAGGTGGCCTAGAAGTTCTCCACTTATGACGTCACTCACAAACAAACCGCAGCCCGCAAGCAAAAAAATTTTTTTCGAGTGCAGACTAGAAGACTTGCCGCGTCTTTTTGAGACTTTTACCAGGTCTGCAGAGCATACCAGATAAATTCCCACGCAAAGCCACGTGCGTTTAGGCGTCTTTTTTTCCGAAAATCCCCGAATCCTAGCGGACGCCAAAGAGTTAAGGTTTCAGGGTTATGTTTTATGGCGAGGTCTTAGATAATGACTCTGACTTAAAGTTCTCACGCAGCATTGCCACTGTCATGTTCTGGCTGTGCATGGCAAGTGAGCTGGTGAAGGTACCTTGTGAAAGTAAAATTTTGATTGTGTGCAACTTCATATATACTAACCAGTGAACTAGAATGGGATTTACAATGGCACTCCATCACTAATGATTAAATTTGTGAAACTTTTTGCTTTCAGTAAGAAGTTGTCTTAATTGTTTTCAATAAGATGTTGTCTATGTTTTAAAACATCTTGAAGGAAAAAAGCTTTACTGTATATATTCTCAATGGACAGTGGTTGCACAATGCACATGTAGGTTATTTGCAATGTAATTAAAAATTATATGGAGAACCGTAAATACATGAGTAAATGCATCAATTTTTTACACTTTACTGACTTTTTCTGGTTTAGTCCTAGGTCTGACCTTACCTTGAAAAATTTAGCTGATTTAACCTTGCGTTTATAAGCTTGGAAAAAGCATGCAAGACACAATTATATAACATGTATATGATGTACACTAACCTGTTTTATCCATGATGCTCATAAAAATACAATTATCAGATCAAAAACTACTGTATACAAAAGACCTGAAATGCAAGATGATACTATAGTACAAAATTATCAACAGGTCACTATGCTATACCACTTTTCTTCATCTACTGAAAAATAGGTTGAAAGTATATTGTTTTTAAGTGGTGAAACGAAGATAGTTTAACTAAAAAAATGCATGTTTTTCAATTTTGAGTAAATCAACAATTTTACCTGGTTGTCATTAAATACACCAATTTAACACAACATCATTCTTATAATTTCTTGCAATCTCATTTTTGATGAACAGCATAAACTCTATCATTAAAAGGTTATCAAACTACATCAATATCCTGTTTGTCCTAGAACTTATTGGATTAATGAAACATGTAGGCAACAAGAGACTCAAGAATTTGTCCCTGGGCTTATTTATCCCTGTCAGATGGGACAGTTATGCACACATCTTTTTTCCGTGCCACTACCTGAGCAGCACTTTTGTTTCACTGAAACATTTCAGTCATGTATGTCACATTTGTATTAAAACTCACCATAACAGTGTTTTTTAGTCTATATTTTCAAACATTCTGACCGAAGTAACTTGATTTTCTTGGTCATTTCAAAAACTTTTCTGTCAATGACCAAAAAACACAGCTTTTGTCAACATTTTTTGACTCTTGTTTGGCTTTGAATTTTACATCTTTTAAATTTATGGGACAGTGGTTGAACTTTGAATGCATTTTCAAATTGGCAGTATCTAGCCATATGACACCATATGGTTAGCTTGTGGGGTTAACTGTGATCTTCAGCATTGACAGATTAAATGATGGGGGAACAAAAACATCCATGACATCAAAACTAAGAGAATAATGAAAGAACACAACATACAGGAGCCCTTGGATTGGTCAACATAATATGTTACATATTATATTGGAACAGCTCTAAAGTGCAGTGGATCTGTTAAAGCGATGATTCCCAAACGCCGTGCCGTGAAGGGACAGTGCTGCACGGCAGTAAATATAAAGCGAAGATCGCGAAGAAGATGATTTGGTGTTGCGCACAATCGTGTTGCAAACAAAGACAAGGTTTGTTACCTAAGGATAAGCGACTGTTAGCCTAATTGGTGCTTGTACTTTCTGACCTCTAGTTTCTCGGCTGTGAATTTCGTTACTTATTGATTGTATTCTGCTAGCTCATTATCTAAGACTGGTTACTTTTTTAACATAAGTTGAGCGCGAGTGTCGCCTCGAGTCTGAGCAGCGATCTGCGGACTCAC
>JGI24021J15306_10008330_pt1 | contig 12746 bp, 12 predicted proteins | sample Ectturendosymbi1_FD_15306 | JGI IMG/M metagenome (IMG submission 15306) | reverse complement strand
AGAAGATCTGACAATTTTTCATTAATAGTGTTTGGTGTCTACTGATAAATCGATTCAGTAGATCATTGTTTTCTGAAAACATTTTCATTCAAATGCAATAATAGGAGTTAGTGACCAGTTCATTTAGTGGTTAATAACTTTAATTATTGCATTTGGGTATGTGCTAAATTCAGGCATGCCATCTGTATGAGATATGGATGGACATAAATGGCACAACTAATCATTGTGCTTGCAGAGAGGAAAACTATGGATCACAGCCTTGTATGCAAAATGGATAGATGGATAGAAGTTATAAGCTCCCTTGATTGTAAGCCACACGAAATGATGAAAAAAATTTTATAAGTCGTGGCTGTACTTTGAAATCTCACATGAGCCACTTTTCTTCCATCTCTTCACCACCATATCTCGCCGGTCGATTAAGCTAGAGAGCTGTTCAAAACCTTTAAAGATGCAAGAAGTTTTCTAGTTTAGCTTTCAAAAAAAGTTGGAAAGTTTGGGATTTTGTTTTTTTGTGGGTGATGTCATAATGGGGTAGGTGTAAGCAGTTTTGGCTAAGGTCACCAGGCCCTGGGCGCCAACGCCAAGAACCAATTTCTTGACCCAATTTTTATGTGGAAACCAGGCTATAATATGACACTTTACAGCCTTGGGTAGGCCATCTAACATTTCTGGTTTAAAAGTTATGGCCAAAAAAACACTGTTTTTCCACAATGCAAAGAAGTGGCTTTTTGGTTTCCACTAAAAACTTAAGTCAAAAAATTGGCTCTTGGCGTTGGTGACTACAATGGTGCCTCGGCCAAAAATGTGCAAACCTTCCCCAATTATGATGTCACCCACAAAAACTCAAAGTCCAAAACTTTTCAATTGAAAAAAAACTAAACAAGAAGACTTCCTACATTTTCAGAGGGTTTCAGCAGCTTTCTAGCACAATTGGCTAGCGAGTTATGGTGGTGCAAAATGACGCAAGAAATGTGGCTTATGCAGGTCTTCACGAGATGTCTATCAGCTCCAAAGGTGTTCATTTGAAAAAACACATCAGGCCTACATATACTAGTTATATATCATCATACAATGCAAAGGACCGCACTAATTATATATTAACATGCAATGGTCTACCCAGCATTTTTGTTTTTATATATCTGTATTGGTTTGTTTCATTTCACAATTGCTTATATTTAGTAGTGCNAGTAAAACAGTTTTATAAAATGTTTTGCCTTGTTATCTTGATACATTGAGACATGTCATTGTTACACTTAGGATACTATATATCATTTCGTTTGCCACTAGTAGTGACCACAGCACAATTGGCCTTTGAGAGCTTCACTCACAGCATACAGTGCTATGTAGTGGATACATACTGTGTATGAACCAATGGCATTTTTGCTGAGATGAACTAACTTTTTTATGTTCATAGTTAACAATCTTTTCTCTCGCAGTCTTTGCTTTTGCGAATAATCATGTTCAACTTTTTATGCAAATTGTGTTTGATTTTTCTGCTTCCTGTCATTGCAAGTGGAAGATGCCCTGAAAAGTAAGTGACACCCATTGTTTTTAGGGAATGCAGTTTAAAATTTTGTAAAATATATTGAGTTTTTGTTTAACTTGTTACTGTGTATAACTTCTAAATACATCTACTATATAAAAGTTTTTGAATAGAAAAATGTTTTCGAATTTGATGTAACAGGACAATTTGTAAAAATATGAAAACATGTGCAGTCTTGTCTTATTGGGAAGTTGCTAGTGGTTGAAGATCTTTGTGATTAATGATTTCATCATCTGTAAAATTTTAGTTTGGTTGAAAATCATCGCAGTATCAATCCTGCCACATACAGTAGAATATGCAAACTGACCTAAAAAAAATCTCAAGAAAATTAATTAAAATCCTGCAAAATCCAACAAATGTCAAATCAAGATTTTTGTTGGACCTAAACCTTGGCCTGCACATGATTGCTCCCTTAAGTTTTTGTTATCTTGATATGCTTTTTCCAAAGTATGGAGTCAAGTGACTCCCTGGCCTGGATGCAGAAGGAATTTCAACAGACTGATCAAGAGGAAGTAATGTTGGGTGCCCATCACACCAGATTTGATGCCCCAGACATTTATCTGTGCAGCCTCTCAAGGATAATGTATACAGTATATATAATAATAAAACTTTCAAATAATTATTGATCAATCACAATAAAAGTCAGGAAAATTAATTAGCTTTACTGATAATTTTGTCAGTGTATGCAAGTTTATCTCCAGTACTGCAGAGCCCACTTGAAGGATATTCTAGATTAAACAACTTCAATGCAAAGTGATGAAAATAAGGGAAACTTTGGGTAATTTCAAGTAGAGCAGCAAAAATCTTACATTTGCTAAACTTTCATAGGATTTACAAACTTTAATCAGGCTCTACTGGCGCTAAAAACATAGAAACATGTTAAAAACTTGCCAACGTTTCAACAGTTGATACAACTGTCTTCATCAGGGCTAAAAAACGAAATGCCGTGACACGCGAGCACGGATGTTATAAAAAGTGTTTTTTTTAATTTTTTGACGTGTTTTTATGTTTTTAGCGCCAGTAGAGCCTGATTAAAGTTTGTTTATCGAATCCTGGCGTCTCCGAAGTAGAAAGATGTTCAAAGAAATTAAAGAGTCGTTCGACTCTGCTGTAGTTCGGGAACTCAGAAGCTATACCAAGACGAGCCTTTGCATTGTGAGACATAAAACTCATCTACATTTTAACCATGCTTGCCTAAAGCATCAAGTTTTACCGAAAAGTCTGCGCTCGAAACCGCTTCTTAACTCAGCAGAAGGGATGAAGATAGTTGTATCAACTGTTGAAACGTTGGCACGTTTTTGACGTGTTTTTATGTTTTCAGTGCCAGTAGATATGATTAAAGTTTGTTTATCGAATTCCTGGTGTCTCCGAAGTAGAAAGATTTTCATAGGATTCCATAGAAGTTTTTTTAGTTCTGTTTTGTTTGGTCACATATGCATAATGCAAAGACAACTACTGATGGTCTGAGCAGAAAATGTTTGAAACTAAAGTAAGGGCTGATCCTTTATCTCAAAAAAAATGCAGAAAGCTATACTTATGTCAGGTTTTCACTTTGACTCAATTTTTACTGTGTATGTGTTTCCAAACAGGATTATTGATTTCACTTGTGTTTTTGGTGATGGTTACAGCTTTGAAACTACTTTGTCAAGTGTTCATGCTGTTTTTTTTTGCATTTGTATATTATAGTGGAATTGTAGTTTTTGATTTCTGTATTGATAATGATTTGTGTTAAATACTGATTCAATATAATTCGCCAAAATTGCCACTTCAAGGAGTATATAAAATGATGACTTTGGCAAATAACACATTACTATGCACAAGCCTGCGCAAACTTCTAAACCATTTGTTAAAAAATGAACATTTGAGAAATGAAGAACGCCAAAAGGAAGTATTTTTGGATTACTATATAACATGGGTAGCCAACATGTTGATTGTGATTGACAAGTGTCAGTTGGTCGATTGCACCTGATTTTGCTTTGAATTGACAAGATACCTACCCACAAAGAACATTTTTCATTCAGTATTTCAGAAAGTACATAAAAATGAAAAAAAAAACATTTTGTGACATTTTGTACTTGTGACTTTGTTACCGATTGGTCAATCGTGAGTTACCAAGAAATTTTCTAGTTTATCCCAATCGAAGACAAGTTGACCACCCTTGCTATATAATAGCAAAGTGTTTATTTAAACACAAGAAAACACAGTCTTGTGCAAGAATGTGTAAAGCTACGCTACAACAATGTCCTTCTCTACTCAATAACAACTTCGGCACAAGTCAGGTGATAGCTTTTGTCAGGGGCGGCTCATCTAGACGGGCTGCAGCCCTCCCTGAAAAATGTAAGGCAAAAGATTCTACCAAAGAGCCAAACTCGCCTTAAGTCTGAATTTAGTTACAAAATTTCACAACACAATCATTTTTGGGACTTCCGAAACCATTTTGGTTCGACGTTTCCTAGGAATCCAACAAAACCAGTGTTTTGCTCGTTTCCAACGGCGTCGCTTATGCGATGACGTTTTCAGCACACTTGCCAATAACTTTGGCGATTTCGGGGCTGTCTTTGGCACAGCCCTGAAGGAAAGAAACCAAACAATTGGCTACAAGGAACATGATGGTATATCCGTCTATCGCAAAGCGTTTTTCTTATTTTGACAATGAATTTTTAAAGAAAAAACGAAGGAAACATGATCTTGACTATTTTTCACTACCTGATTTTCTTGGATATTGAATTTTATAAAATTAAGTTTAACAGTGCTTTTGCTAGTACTCTGGCGATATTGGCGGCATTGTATTCAAATCTAGTCGCCAATCTCAGGCTGCGAAAATACAGCCCTTCGTTTATCTGCAACACTGCAGCTTGCAAAAGTAAACTGTCTAGGGTTGGTGTTTGAAGATGTACAGCAGTAGTTGCTGGATATCATTCTTGTACAACAAAAGGTTTGACTGATTCAAAACATTGAAATGTGAAAATTTTGAAGCATGAGAAATCTGGCAAGCCTATAAGCATTCAAGTAGACCTTTAATTTTTTTGGTAAGGTGAACATTGCAGCTGTGATTGATTCAGGAAATTTTGTGTAAAATCATAAACTGTTTGAAATTTTTTGGAAAATTTAAACTTCATTTGAAAGAACATGATTCAAGTACCAGCTCAAAGAAAGTGACTCTAGCCTAGGTCTGCTACCATGACACAGTTTGAATAAAATGCTAAGCTTTGTCTTGTTAACAATAGCGCCTTAGTAGTTGAGCAGAATGGTCTCAGTTTTGTATGCGAGTGGTGCTGGGTTTGACTCTCGACTTTGCAGCTTTGGTGGAAGTGGTTATGCATCATACTTTTGATGAGACCAGCTTCTTTCTTTTGTGTTATGTTTACGCTTACGGGTTTGGGTTTGGTTTCATTAAGCTTAAGTGAATGTTTTCTTTGTATCAATAAGGACAACTGAAAATGCAAGTTTGATAAGATTAGGACTGCTGGAGTGACTGGAAACGCCACCAAACAGCCAGGGCGACAATCCCATACGTTCAACCAGGGATGAAATTTCGCAGCCCTCCCAGTCATTTTCACCACGAGCCGCCACTGGCTTTTGCAACTGTTATATCTAGGCTGCACCACCTGGCAGTAGCACGGCTAACTGAAGGGAAACTAAAACTGATAAAAGCAGTGTGTACGAACAATGTGGTGATGGGTCTGTAAACATGCATTGTGATGCACAATGGGGTGTGTTGCATCAGCAAGAATTTACAGTTAGCTAAAACTGTGATTGTAGCAGAGTAAAGGTTTGCAATGTAAATATGCTGGAACAGTTTTTGGTTGTCTGACCACTTGAATGAAAATTATTGCACTCATAGTCAGCAAGGATGGTGGTGAACCAAGCAAATAAAGGAGCTAGGTGAAAGACAATTTTACCAAGCTGTATAACACAGAAAACAATAGGCTCTCAGTTTGGACCAAGCAATATGTGATAATTTATGTGACCTGGTGAAAGGTGACTCAGATGAATTCTACTATATGATGGTTGGTTGTTTTTTTACAGATGCAACTGCACAACAGAGATGTACAATTGTCATGGTGCGGGGTTCATATTCATGATTAAGAGCATCGATAATGGCATTCGTGCAGTTGACCTTAGTAGTAACAGCATTACCAATGTTACATCAGTAAGTTCTGATATGCTGATTTGTAAGGGAAGAACATGTACAATGCTTGACAAAATATTATGAGAAAAATTTGCAGTGCAGATGTTGCAAAAATGTTCATTTTGTTTTCATTAGAAAGACATATGGCTTTTAGTGCTGATCACTTATTGTTTGAGTTATGAAGATGTTGTTTATTGAATATTTCATGGCCCAATATTATTTCAGTTATTTGTTTCTGGTGGTTTGTGCAAAGATTCATTTACTCATCTTGTAATGACATGTATCTTGTATTTTTCTTCTACCCTTGAAATGTGCTTCAAAGGTTTTTGTAGGTGCTGTGTTGATACGTTGCTTAACGAAGTGCATCATGGCTATTGCAAAAGATGTGTCAACAAAAGGTGGTGCCATATATTTAAAAAATTGTTGATTTGAAGCTTGCTGTATATAGCAAAATGGCAGAACCTTACCACATTAAAGATATATACATAAATAATAGCCAAGAAGCAGACCTTTCTCAATCCATTTAGTGTTTGTCTGAGACCACTTCGGACTTTTTTTCCCTGCTTTCATCAATCAAGGACATCATATTAGTTCAATTAAGACTTTGGCTGCCGGTCTATGAATATATCGTACTTGGAAATCAGGGGAAAACCATGGATATTTCGGTTGTCTCACCAACCGCATAGCTGCTCAGTGGATTGTGCTGGAGTGCTGTTCAAACCCTCAAATGACTCAAAACGTCCTTGAGTCTGCAATGAAAAAATATTTTTTTGTGTTTTTGGTTTTGAGTTTTTTGTGAATGATGTTATAAGTGAGGTAGGTTTCTGGCCATTTTTGGCTGCTAGTATCTTACATGGGCCCAACCACCAGACAAAAGTATTTCGCTCAAGTTTTCAGTGTAAACTAGGCTGGAATTCGACCCTTATGAGACCTTGAACAACTTTCTAATGTTTCTGGTTCAAAAGTTATGTCCTGAAATAAACAATAATTATCTAATTATTAGATAAATTAGTAAGTTTGTTGTTTTTAGGTCATAACTTTTGAACCTGAAACCTTAACAAGTCATCCAAAATATCAAAAAAATAGGATTCTAGCCTAATTTCTAATAAAAACTTGAGCGAAATACTACCATCTAGCAGTTGGGCACGGCTTGTTCTGAATTCTCTTACCCAAACATTTCGTGAATATGTAATTTTGTGGAAAATATTTTAGAATTAAATACTGTAGACCTCAATCTGGATTAGATATGACGATTTTATCCAGTTTAGGCAAAGATCCAGATTTAGTGATTATGGTTGTTTCTAGCCTGACATCACCTAAGTACTGAGTTATCGGTGAAAATCGCTTAAATTGAACACATTTACGACCCAACAGCAAAACGAATTTATTGATGTGTTTGCAATGGTACACCATACTGGTAACCGCCATATCCAGGCAGTTATGAACGATCTGAAGTTCATAATTTTGGATTGCTTGGCTGCGAAGAAGTCTGGGATTTTGGACTGATGCAGTGGTTTCTGCAACTGGTCCATAAGCAGTCACTCTATTTGGAATGTAATGCCCTCCAGACATTTTACCGGGTACAACACACTCGTGGATAATGCTCTACATACACAAACTCAACACTGATCAATAGACTGAAACCATGGTGTGGCTGCGTGCCTTGAACAGTATGTTCAATGTGTATTTCTATGCCTGTGTGTGACATAATAATTGTCTCTATGATTAGTCAAATGTTGCGCACAGTTGCAGCTGTTGCTATGATAATTGCATACGCTCGTTGTTGACAGTGAGCACTCTTGTGTTGCATGCTATTGTCAGGCTTGCATGAGGCAGAAGTCCGACATAAAATTGTGAATACTTGTGCTAAAGACAATAAAAACTGCTGGACTTATGTTAGCTGACATATTACGACTTTGAGTGATTGCATTTACTCGGTTTTTGTTTTATGACAATGTCAGCCACTCAGAAAAAAATAAAAAGTAGTGGTCTTTCAGCTTTTGCTCAAGACAAGTAAATTTTTGCCAGTGAGTGTTTGTCAGGATAACCTGCTAGTATGGTGCACCTTTAGAGCTAAGTTAACTTCGAACTATGCAGCCAAAGGTATTGTTGCAATTGTTTGTGCTTTGAGTTTTGGTATGTTTCAATTTTTTTCAGATTCCTGAAACTGATTCATTAACATTTTTGAATTTGTCAAGCAATGGAATCACATCACTGATGTATGATGCATTTGATAACCTTGATGATTTAAAAACTTTGATTTTAAGTAATAATTCAATTTCAAGTGTAACTGATGACATTTTTGAATGGAACCCATTGGAACTAGAGGTATGGGAGTGCAGCATTAACTCCTTTTGCAAAATTTCTTTGCAATTTTTCTATGTTTGATAAGGTTTCAGGATTGACGATGTATAGAATTATGTGAAATCGATTTCCTATCAAAAAGTTGCCAATAGATTCCTTGCTTATAAATCTCACATGTGAAGAGTAGTTACTTTAAAAGGTGTGTTTTTTTCAATTTCGTCTATTGTTATGCCCAACATGTTTTCCTCAAGTTAATTTCTCTTTGCTTTTTCCTACATTTGCCAGTTTAATTTGTATTGCTTTTTTCATTATGCTGGCTTACCACCTTTTTCAATCCTTGGGTTGTAGCTGATTCTGAGACAATATATATATCACTTCTACTATTCATCAATAATTTGAAATTTTAAGTGTTGTTGTTCAAATATTTAAGTCAAAGACTGTTACATTTCCAATGGTACTCTCTGAACCATTTTTTTGCTGTTTGGCCTCCCTCTTACAATATGTTTCAAAGAGGTTATATTCTGCTCAGTATTAATGTTACAGTTATCTATGTTCCTGTGTTTTCTTGCAAGCATGTATTGAATTTCAGTGAACTTTCTTATTTGCCAATCTATCCAATCTATCACCTATATTAAAATGAGAAGCAATGCTTTCTTTCTGTGCCTTGTACTTTCTTTGATAAAAACCTAAAGTTGCTGTGCCAGTCGTTCAAAGATATTTGAAACATAAATACCCCTTCAAGGGGACAGCTTGTTATTTCATTTAGATTTTTTAATGAAGTTTATGTTTCTGTAAGAAATATTCATTACTTAATTTGTTATTGCTGAAAAATTTATATTTTATTTTTAAAATTAATGATATCTGTATTTTGTTTAGGAGCTGAAGTTGGATCATAATAAACTCACCTACATACAACATTTCTTGTTGTATGATTTGGAAAAGCTCACAAAATTGGACTTAAGTTTCAATCGAATATCTTTTATCCACACACATGCTTTATCACATTTGAAGAATTTGAAGGAGTTGAACTTGGCTGGCAATCACCTGGCTACATTTGACAGAGGCTGGCTGAAAGGCTTGCATGCTAACATGTTTGAGGCAGGCCAATTTTTTCACATGCTGTTTAACCTGATATATTTTGATTGTTTAAAAGTGACATCAGGGCTGGTTTCCTAAGCTCTTATGCTACCTGTTTGTGCATGGTACCACACAAACGTGAGATTAATGTAACTTTAGCTAGATGATGTTTCAGTATTTTATGTGAATGTGTTAGTTACACCTTTGTTGCCGGGTGCATTTGCCTGTAACTCCTGTATTTTCGCACCACTTTGCAACTCCATAATTTGCTGGTCGATTTCTACTCGAGAGCTGTTCAAACCCTCAAAAGACTCGGCAAGTCTTCTACCTTGCAATGAAAAAATATTTAAAGTTGTGGATTTTAGTTTTTTTTGCATGCATGACATCATTAGTGAGGTAGGTTTTAGGCCATTTTGGCCAAGGTTACCTGGCCCTGGGACTCAACTGCTAGGTGGAAGAATTTCGCTCAAGTTCTTAGTGGAAACTAACTAAAATCTGAGTGTTTTGAGCCTTTGATTGACTTTCTAGAGTTTTTGGTTCCAAAGTTATGGTAATTTTACCACTGTTTGGTAGTAACTTTTGCAAAATATTTGTAATAACAAGTTACGGGGTTGCAAAGTGGCGTGAAAATGGCGGCTCAAAATGCATGATTTCAAAGTACNAGTGTCTCTTACACTTGCAGCAAACGTGTTAATAAATGCTTAGATTAAATAATTTACTGATGTTGATCTCAGAGCTGATCCTTTTCTCATCAGTATCTTGAGAGTAATAATGGGAGCAAGATGCCAGTTGCATAATGCAGTCTATTACTGCACTGATTTTGAGTTACATGGCTGATGTCATTGGGTGTGTAGCTGCTTTACTTAACATAAGTTTATCACTATAAATATCAGGCTCACTTTTCACAAAACCTAAGTCAACCATTTGCAAGACGTTTATTCCCTCTTGCATAGTTCGCCTCACTGTTGGTTTGGATTATTTGTTTGTTGTTTCCACTGAGATGCAGTTGATGCTGATTGTGTATGGGTACATATATCTTACTGTTGCTTGAGTTACTGGAACTAGCACCCATTTTTGTTGCTGCAGCATAGGATTGTTCTACCATTGATCTCATTGCCTGTTGTTACTTCAACTATATCTAGTCAACTGAGTCAGATACTAAGCATGCTTGAAAAAGTTTCATTGACAACATGATCGGTGCTGCAGTCAGGAAACCAGAATGCATTTTGAATAGAGTCTAACATTTTCTCCTTTGATACCTGATAGTTTGAGAAAAGAAAATGTACTGGGTACCAGTCTGGCGCAGTTGGTAAAAATGGTGACAGTCACAAAAACAGGCTGTGTTTGTAGACCAATCAAATGTGACCATCATTGCATTAACACATTCTCAACCAGTGCATGAGATATCTCATGCTTGTGCACCATTGATTGCTTGCTGTTTGTTTGCTTTCGCAACAACTGTAGGGCTGATTTTTGCACTGACATGACAACTGCAAGGCCAATTTTTGCCCTTTCAATGACAACTGCCAAAACATGCTAGTAGGCATGATTGACCTGCCACTCTTTCTTTTTTTGCTGAGACATTTTGGTCACTGAAAGATTTCAGTCATTTGTCTCACAGTTGTATTTAAAACACGCCATAACAGTATTTTTAGCCTACATTTTCAAACTTTCTGACATAAATGACTTGATTTTATTTGGTCATTTCAAAAACGTTTTGGTCTNTGACTGAAAAATGACCAAAAAAAACAGTTGTGACTAAACTACTTAGTAGCAAACGTATCAATTAGTATTGGGTGGTTTATCATGATTGATGTCTGTGGAAGTCGCAATTAGATCGCAGAGAGGTGTAGCCTAGTAAATTTGATTACATACAGATGTACCTAGTAATATTGAAAGTGTTAAGTCCGGATAAAACACCATATATATTTAACTGTTTTGCTTTCTAGAGCATCAATGTGAACAACAATCCATGGTCATGTGACTGTGCCATGGTCAAAGGTAAACAATGGATCACTAAAGCAAGTAATAAATGGATTAAAAAGCTGCTACGTAAACAGCTTCTTTGTAAGAGGTATGCATTAGATCTTATGTTTTTCAACTGAAACATCAGTTCTACTTACAATATATGTATCAATAATGTATGCTTTGCCTTAAATTATGCTAATCCAGATCATAGGTTTTTGAAATACTTTCATTAGATTGTTGTTATTTCATGTCTTTTTGCAGTGTACAATTTCAAGCTCCAGCTGACAAGTTCTAGTCCAGGGTTTCTCTGTTGGGACCCAATAGCCGCCAAGGGACCCACATGGTGTTTTGTTGGGGCCCACGAGCAGAGTTCTGCTTAACACATTTGCTGATGGTCTACAAATATATCACTCTTTGAAATTAGGCTATATTCAAGCAGTTTTCACTTGTCTTAGCAATGGCACAACTCCTCCGTGAATTGCATTAGAGAGCAGTTCAAACCCTCAAAAGACTCTGCAGGTCTTCGAGTCAGCAATGAAAACAAAATTTTTGGGTTTCAGGTTTTTTGTGAGTGACGTCAAAAGTGAGGTAGTTTTTTTGCTATTTTAGCACATGTTACCTGGTCTAGGGCCCAACCGCTAGATGGAAGTAGTTCACTCAAGATTTCATTGAATGCTAGGCTAGAATCCGAGTCTTGTCAACCTTTGATTCATTTTCTACCGTTTCTGGTTCAAGAGTCATAATCTAAAAACAACAAATTACTTAATTATTTGATTCAGTGAATTAAATGCTCATTTTGTTGTTTTTAGGTGATACTTTTGAACCTGAAACCCCAAAAAGTCATACAAAGTATGAAAAGACTCAGATTTTTGCGAAGTTTCCAAAAAAACTAGAGCAAAATACTACCATCTAGCGGTTTGGTCCCAGGGCCTGTGGAAGTGGATCACAAATGCATAAAACTACTCCACATTCGTTTGCACACACATTTGTTTCACACACTCATAAAATGCATTTTCTTCCATTCATTTTACGTTCTATGCATTCTTCCTTAGCTTTTTATTTGTGAGTTACATTGGCAGCAGCAGCAATGTTGCAATTAACTTTGCTGCACTATGTTGAAGAAACAGTATCATAACACAGAGGTTCTCAACCGCTGTGCAGTGAGAACTCGCATACATGCCACAACCCGATAAACCAAACTGAATTTAATAGCTTGTATATGATGTGTAGAACACATTATCCTAGGAAGCAGTTGTCCTATTGCAGTTGTCCTAGGTGGCAGTTGTTCTGGACCAGTTGTCCTGGTTGGTGATTGTCCAGGTGGCAGTTGTCCTGGGTGGTGATTATCCTAGGTGGCAGTTGCCCTAGGGGTCATTCCATATCAAATTTAAGGAAAAAATAAAAATATGTAACGCTATGCTTCAGAATTTCTTTGTTTTTGTATATTTTATTGCTTTTTCGAAATGATGACCAAAGAAAAAATAATTTTTTCAATATCTCATACGGTTCTCGAGTTACAACCTGTTGAAATTTTCACCACTAGGTGGAGATTTAGCATGTGAGCACTCTTTTTTTGCTCATAGGCCAACGCAAATTTGCTTGTATCTTCATAAGTACTCTACATAGATGCACAAAAATTGGTTTCTGGGGGTTTTAAAGGTCAAGGAATCCAAATCTGCAGTCAAAATAACAGAAAAACAACATTTTCATGGAGAAAATAGA
>JGI24021J15306_10008329_pt1 | contig 12747 bp, 7 predicted proteins | sample Ectturendosymbi1_FD_15306 | JGI IMG/M metagenome (IMG submission 15306) | reverse complement strand
CCAAAATGGCTTGATTGTACCAGGGGTGGCCAACAAGTCGATCGCGATCGACTGGTCGATCGCCGAAGCTCAGCTGGTCGATCGCGCCTGATTTTGCGTTGAATTGACAAGATAACTAAAAAGAACACTTTCAATCAATATCAATATTCCAGAAAGTACATAAAATTCTCCATCAATTGATTGGTCACGCATATTCTTTGGTGTCTCTTGTGGTGGCTGACCATAGGATAGCACGGCAGATGCCACGAGGTTTTGTACAATGTTTTCCTATCATTGCGTGACAATCATGATTAAGGGCAAGAGACAATTTGCTTTTATCTGTGCATCACTTACTAAAGGCGATGGTACGCTGTATTTGCACGTGCAGTACTCAAATTTGGCATTTTGTACTTGTGACTTTATTACCGACTGGTCGATCGCGAGTTAACAAGAAATTTTCTAGTCGATCCTAATCAAAGACAAGTTGGCCACCCCTAATGGACACGATAAACAGACGGTAAACCACAGATGCCTGAACAGAGGGGTATGGCAGGGCAGCGGGGACTGAAATGACTCTTTAAGCAAGACAACTGGTAATTGTTATGTCGATTTGGGACAAATTTCAGCTATTCACGCAACTCCGAAACTCATCATAATTCAACTATATTGTTTTTAGTTGGAATTTGTGAAGAACGTGCAAAAGCAACGGATATTTGTGACATATCTGTGTATCTGTTGTGAATATTTCAAGGTCAACAGTGTTAAATGGGTTTGATATCATCGAGTGGTGGAAGTCGATGTGCTTTATCAAAATCTCATCGCTTATGCTGCGTTGTACAGATGGTTGGTCGCTCATGGTTGAGTAAGCAAAACAAAATAGCCAGAAATGCTTACTTTGAAGTATTTGCAAGAGTGTTAAAAACACTACTGAAACATGAAAAATAACAACTAAGGGTTCTGAATACTTTCAAAGTATTTTCACTCCCTGCCGGTGTCGGAATGAACCCTTTTTATGCCTTATATATATTTCGCACGGTTTTAGACAGGGCAATGCAAACCAGTCATTTTTGGTCAAGAAAAACGCGTATAGCCTGTGATACTCTACTGCAATCGATCATTGCAAAAGTTTTGCCGAAAACTTCAGGCATTGTGGGACTACTTTTCCAACTAAAATAATAGAAAAATTCTGCACTGATGATTCAGATAAAATTTCACACTGTTTATCGTATCATAAGGACATTACTGTGAAGATATATGTGAACGTCAACACGTGCAAACAAAACCGTGCAAGTCATTCGAGTGGACGAGTCGTACAACACGTACGTAATTAATTTACGGGTTCTCACAGTAAGGACTAGACCTCCGACATCAAGAAATATCGCACACGGTCATATGAGTGTGCGGAGTCCATGGTTCAGTTCATTAACTTTGTTTGTGCGTTCGTTGATGAACAAACACCATGATTTAGAGACCATGGACTGATCAAGCCTTTCAGCAGGTACACGCTGTTTACAAAGCCTTTAGGCATTGCAATCCCGCAAAACCGTCTTGTTTTTGAAATTATTTAAGTGATTTTTGAATTTATTTCAGGCTATTCCATGGTATGTTTCCGTGAAGGGAGAGCATTAGTGTTAAAGGCTGTTTTAGAAAATTGAGCTGAGTTAAGCTTGCAATGAACAATTGAAAGAAAATATTAATTAGAGTCGTTTGGTGTTTCATCTCGGGACATATCTATTCCAGGAACGTCAGCGCCATTTGGTCATTGGAAAAGGCCTCTTGCAGCTACGTTATGCACCAAACATTTTCCTTTGTGTTGAAAAATGAAGCAGACGGTTGTAGGCAAAAACAGTACTAGATAAATCAGTGTCGAGATTTGAAAAATGCAAGGAGGAGTTTAATATGGGTAAAGGTTGGTGAAACTTTGCAGCATTTCGCCATAATTTAAAAAATATCGAATTCGGTCTTCGGTACTTACCGTCACCTTCACTCGCTTTGTTGGAAAGGGCGACAAACTCTTCATACTGATCTTTAATAGGTCTTCCTGCCGCTTCATACCACCCTTTCCACGCGTACTTCAGTTCATTGTAGTCGCGGGATGTTGCCATAATTGCAGTCAAATCTATGAAGCCACGGGTTAACTTTTCAGTCACACTTCGGCTATTCTATTGAAAGCACCATTCTTACAAATGACTAAAACGTGTTTTGAACAACTTATAGCTTTGGCAGTCTGCAAAAATTAGGAAAACAGGTGATCAATTTCAATACAAAATTCTATTTCTTGTTCTTTGAGCAAAACATTTGCAAGAATGACAAACAAAACCANCCAANACCCTTCATGTTGAAAATATTTAGGGAAATTGGCATCACATAAAAACCCTAAAACATTTATCTAAGGCAGAGCTTTTGGCTATTCTACTTTTCCCTGCTAAAATAGTCGATACCACAGGACAAACTAAACGTTTAAAATTTTTTAAATCATTATGTTGATGAAATTCGTTCTGATTGTGGTACAGTTAATCCAATGAGTTGAATTCCACATTATGTTAGGTTCAACGCTTCTTCTATTTAATTCCGATGNNATCAGCAATGTGTTGATTGTTCTGTAGATTCTCTGGAGTACCTGGATCAAGTGGAAGTTGTCGCCCNTCTGGCATTTCCGCTTTAGCAGTGCTGTATGTCGCTTCCATGGAGCTGGTAACGTTGTTGTACTNAAAAACAAAGATTACTNNAGTAAGCCATAGATCAAATAGATATTCTACGTTTTATAACACATGANTACTACATATCTATGTCTGCCGTCAAGTCAAGAACAAAAACATTAACTCCGTAAGAATGGACATCTTAACGTNGAGTATTGAACACAAAAAGTTGCTTGTGTTGAGCTTTACATTGAAATAAATGCTTTGAAAGAAAGTGTTATNTGCCACAAGAAATGAACATCTACTTANAACAGCATNAAAAAATTTAGCAAANAAAACAGAAATTGGCTNTTTCTTCAATGATTTCATGATGATTTNTNATAATTTCTGGATATGTGTGTACTTGCGAGAACGCTATCATGGTGTGCAGAATTACAGCCCACGAATGGATGACCAATAATAGCATCGCCTAACCAAAATTGCTACTGTTAAGTCACCAGTTATAGGAAGTCCTGACTCTGAGCGCTGGACATGACGTTAAACTACAACCAGTGATGAGGTTGCAGTTCGGTAATTATACAGTGTCCAAGAAAATGGAATACCATTTAGCGATCATTATGCTTAGGTCCACTCTGGAGTATCAACCCATCACATGGTCCAACTATAAGTCAAATAATAGTTTCTTTGAAACGCCAGGTTTATCTCTGCAGCTATGCGCAGTCTTATTATGGGGACCAATAAGCAGATGGGAAATATTTCTCCACTTTGGCAACCTGTGCAACGAGGTAGCCACGGGGGCCAAAGGGGCCATGCCACCCCAATTTCTAGCATATCTTGTTGTTTTGCGCTTCGAGAGGCGGTGTCCCAAACCAAATACTGTTGCGCGTTTAAAGTCAAAATATCTGGCTTTTCCAAAAATTTTGGGCTGACTACGACTCTGTCTGCAACCGAACCTGGACCCAACGTATTGGCCACACCTTTCCTTGAGACTCTCCAGTAGAGGTGCGCAAAATTGTTTCATTGAGAGCCACATTATTCTGTCAGTACTCAGCGAAAGGCCAGATTCTACACGTTATACTTTTTTAATACTTTTTTTAGATCTATATGTTAGGGCTGTTGCGCGTACAACCGAGATTCTGTACATCTATATTTNGGTGNTAAGATCACTATGNACTCGACTATCATACTGNATGTTTTTCGAGTAGAAGAAGTTTATGATAAGTCAGTGATNCTCGATCAATACAAGAAATACTACAAGTGTGCATTATGTATGCGAGGGCTGTAGTTTGCCCATGCAACCCTGCTCTAGGGAATACAAAGTGCGCAGGNACGTAACAAGGTTAGATGGCGCCCGGGGCAAGAAGAGAGTTTGTTCCCCCATATTCCAACCAGAGGTGTTTCATACTATATTGAAGAAAGTACTTGTGATATTTTCGGGACTTTTTGCACCCTCTGCAGTCATTTGGCGACCCCGCAGTGATTCGGTGCCGCCATAGTGCTTCGGCGCTTAGGGAATTGTGCCCCCTTGCCCCCTCGTTACGCCCCTGAAAGTGCGTTTAGCGGTCAGTGGCCAACTAAGTGACTGTAAACCTTGCCAGGGTTAGCTTTGGAATGTTCTCAAAGCGGCAATTGTCTCTCGTAGCTTCGTCGCACAAACGCACATAGTAAGTGCGCAGGTAATTTTTACAAAATGAGTAAACATATCAGTTCATTATAAAATTTCGAATCATTTGACGCTTTTAAATTAAATTTCTTTTCTTTTTCAAACAAAAGTGTTTGTTTGATAAATTGCTACATGCAAGGCTTTCGCAAGCATTCGGTCAGACATATGACTACGTTATATGCTTTGCTTTTTTTCTATCTTGTTCTGATCAATACAAACCATCTGTTTTCGATTTACGCAGCAATTTCATAGCTTACAAGAACAGACATTTCCCACTGGTGGCGGAACTGCTCTTTAAAATCGCTTAATTTAAGACTGTGAGCTTTCACTTTGAAATGCTTGTGAAATGCTGCTGAAAGATATCAAATTCACCTGTTAGTCAGGAAAAAGACTAGAACTGTTTTACTAACTGCACTGGGACGGTTTATTTTGAGAAGTAGTACTGTTATCAATAATCACTGCATTTCACATAAAACAAGCAGCATTTTAATGCATCAAACAGGCGTTCATGAACAACGATTTGCGTAAATAAGATACTGGTATTGCTTCTTGACAGAGAGTTTTGCTTAAAATAATCGGGTTATTCTGTTTCTTGAGATTTATTATATGAAACATGTTACTGCTCATCCATCCGCAAAACACGTTAAGCAAGGAACCAGGCTCGTAGCCAGCTTTTAAGGTTTGGGGGGGAAATGCATTTTTAGGGGGGAAATGTTTTTGTTTTTAAATATGTTGTAATAAAAAATGGTCTGGGCACAACAAAATTTGGGGGGGAAAATTTGGGGAACATTGCCCCCGAATGCCCTCCATCACTACGGGCCTGCAAAGAACTAACTCCTTTCCCATTAAATTATATCAGTGATGACTTTTGGCATACGTGCNAAGTGTTTGGCAAAATAAAAGAGTTATGAAAATGTTGCAAGCATTTTTATGCTTTACACAACACGNTTTGAAAGTAGAGTTTATAAAATAGCGATGGACATTTTGCATTGATTCACCCAGAACNATTTGCCGTGAACATCGAAAATCATGCAATATTTTTTACAAACAGATTACTATCACTGCAAAAATCTCCAACCATCTGACGTATAGACTTCGGGAAGCTTGTTTTTTGTATATATGAGATAAAAAAATGCTATTTTTGTACATCAAAATAAAAAATAATAAACTATTTCCGAACAAATTAATACATCTATTCGAAAGAAGCAAAGTGTTGAACAAATTTTAAAGATAAAATTTATCTCAGATTTTTGAAGTAACACAGTAACACGACAAATTCATACAGTTTGATAGTTGCAGAGCAGCTCCTTTTTAGTTTTTTTGTAATGCAAAGGTTTAATTATTTACCTGTTCTTGCTCCGTTTTGTCCAAATTAGCAGTGCCCAGAACTTTGATGCTTTCTATTTGTCTTCTGACAAGTATATCTTTAAAATAAGCATTCACAAAATGAATTCCGGACATACGTAAAAATTAATGAATTAGTGGCTCATAGTAAAACACAGGTACAAAGTCGTAATGAAAAATGGGTTGTGCAGACTTTCTGGCAAGGTGTGATTTTACGCGAAAATAGGCAACCCTGCTTGACTATTGCGTGGCACTTTTTAAACTATATGCAAAAGGTTCAAACCTGGTTTAATCTTGCAGCACTCAACAGAGATCTTGCAGCACTCAACAGGGATTGTCATGTCTTACGATCCAAATACAGTCCTGAATTTTTCAAAGTCGATCCAACTACAGTCCAAAATTATTTTAAAATGTAAAGTCCAAGTTCAAATAAAGTCCAAAAAATTGAACAAAATGCAGCTTTTCAACAACCGAAATGCCGCAATTATTTGCATCCTCTCAGTCCCAATCCGCGGTTCTGATCCTAAATTTTTGAAGCTATTTGCAGTCCGGACCCAATCCAAAAAATTCGTTGTATTGCGGATCCAGTCCAATCCAAGTCCGGTCCAATGCCCATATCTGGCACTCACTATGTGCCTTGAGCTAGAGATGAGGAGCTGCACTCAGTACTACTGAATCAAGTTGTGCTTGAAGGAAACAGAGTTGCAACATGTCAGTAGATTGTATTGTTTTGAAATGGAGCTTGCATATTTGTTTTTACTCGTGAACAGCTAATTCCGTTGGTAACGAGTAATAACGGACCCGTGTGAGCTGAAACGAGTGGTCGTCTCAAAAAATATGCACAAAATTGTGAAACCTACAGCTGGAGCTAAAGGCTTGCATAAACCTTGAGACAGCAGTTTGGTGCCACAATGTTGTGAGGCCAACCTCACTCACAAGAACCGGCATTTTTGCCAGCAAGCACGCAATTTCTCTACAGAGAAACAACTATTGAACTCACTAACGCATGAAATCCACCATGACGACGAAATTAGACTAACTTCCTGTTTTACGTTAGGTTAACTATTTCAACAATATAGCAGACATTTGATGACTAGCTAGTTGTACCTATCTTTTAATATAAGCGACAGTGAGTCGCAACTGGCGAATATACAGTGAAAGCAGAGGTTGTGAACTGAAATGCAACACCAATAAAGAAAAGAGTGAAGCATTAGCTGTACTTACCTTCTACTCAATCAAACCAGAATACTCATGGGGGAAAAAGAGACTAAGCCTACTGCATGTGGTGCTTCCTCTTTAGATTATACCACGGGGGCTTTACACTGGGAAAAATCCTTTTTCGGAAATAGCCTGCTTTTTCAAAACACAACTAAAACTCTGGGCCTGGATCCATTTAATCACATTTTCCCAAATGTTTAGTGAAATCACGTTTCGCTAAAACTTTTCCATGGTTGTGCCATGCTGTGATCTGTAAACTTGACCAAACGTTTTAGGGCACAATTACCTGAGTTAACAGTTCCTGAAAAAAAATCAGCTCAATTAATCCCGATATTTAAAAGATCATCTTTTGCCTCACATACCTTAGTTCTTTCAGTTATAACACGAGAAACCCTACCCACTGCGCTTCGGTGTATGTTCAACCTAGACAACAACTCAGACATTAGTTGCAACACTACGTTGACAAACTTCCTGCCTTAAACAGGGTTCTAGTAGAAAACATTAAAAGCAATGCAAATTTTGATGGAACTAGCAAGTTTAGCTCACGTGTGTAACAACTTTGAACAAAGCAAGTAAGCTAAAACACTGTCCAAATTTATTTTTGATAAACACTGATTTTTTGCATTTCATTACCATACAAGTACCAAACACAACATATGTATCTTTCGAGTAACACAAAGGCGACGCAATCGAATCTATCAACATTTTTTCAAGGTGCATCGCTTGTCTAAACCAAATCAGTCTTTCACCGCGAACTTGGCCTCCGGGCCTGGTTCGATAAGCAGTCAGCAAAAACTCAAATAAATGGAATTTTATATCTGACGATCTTTATATAATTTTCCTGCCCAGCCTTAATCCACTTATTAATTTTGCCTCAGTGCAATATTAAAAAAGTCATAAACTACTTCAGGACGATGTAAAGGTATTGCGATACAAAAATACTGCTCCAAGGAAGGGCAGTTGAACGTGTTGCCAAAACTACGCCAAAGACACGCTAAATTGATCGCCATAAAAAACTCCAAATTATCTCAACTTAATATGGACAAAAAGTGCAATCTGCAATAAAAGAACGACTTTTCAAAATGTCTGTTGAAAGCCTAGCTTACACCTCCGCTGCCATTTACCGCAAAACAGACTAGATAGCCTAAAAAACATGGGACACAGAGAAACAAGGTAAACTTTGCCTGGTTGTGTGAACTGACAAAGCAGAGTGGCAAGGTCATGGCAAATTTCTGTTTTAATTTTTAAGAATGCTTGAAAACCACGCTTTGACCAAAGAAAAATTTTGGTGGAAAAAGTCGTGCAAAATATCCAAAGAGAGCATTTCACAAGCTATACTGCATACAGTTCTGGCATTTTCCTTTCCGCACTCACCGCTAATTTGTGTTGTATCGGGAAAGCTATCTTTTGCCCGCTGTCCATATTCAAGAGTGAAGTCACTTGATTTTAAACTTTCGCTGTTCTGCAAAACCAAAATTAAGCTTTTAAAGCAGACAGTCTTCCAAAGCAAACCAAGGTCGAACGCTAAACTTTTTAATACAGTACGGCATTCTGCAGTACACAATTCGCAGGTCGGCCGGCTTACTGTACGCAAACCAAATATGTTCTGCTAATGGTCAGCATTTCACAAAAATTTTGAATGCGTTTGTGTATCTGTGAATACATACTATGCTATTTACAACATTACGTCATCTATTCATTTGTGATTCTACAGTAAGCAATCGTTGTACTTTTTCGATGATCCCTTATAGCTTTGGAAATTTGTTGAAACGTTGCAATGAAAATGCAAAAACAGGACGCTTCTGTGGTCGTATTGTGGCATAAATGCAAGATGCAAAAGTATGTGAGGAAAAGCAAGTTTTTTAGACCAACGCCAAAGACCTAATTGTTGCTTCGATTTGAAACAAAAGATATGTTTTGTCTCTTTTGCGTAAAATCTGCGTTTTACAGAAATAGTTCAAACATTTATGGAATGCACGACGATCTCAAGATAGCAACAAAAATCGTGCAAGCTCGTGTTCCAAGTATTATAGCAGTGGATCTTAACCGAGGGCATACGTTCCGTTTGGGGGTACGAAGAACCAAAACAAGGGGTACGAAGCACCAAAGGTTTACGGGATACACGCCGGGAAAATTTAAACCGGAATTTCTTTAACATTCATCGTAATTCTTTAGAGTATGACGTACCATTATCCATTGCTTATTACCTAGGGGGCTAGGCTGAGACTGGTTCGTTATGCGCTTTGATTGTTTAGCTTGCTTGTACTGGTAAGGGCTATCCCCTAACCTATTCCGTTGCCAGTTTTTAATTGAGTGAAGAGCTCGTTGTTAAATGTTAGTTGGCCATTTGTTTTAAAAGGGTGCTTAGGCAGAGTTGGTAAAGTCTGGGAGTCAAGTATATTATATGAAAATCAGTACATTTAATTTTTAGGAACCATGTCCAACAAACGCAAGTGGAATGAGGACTATGTTGGATGTGGTTTCACTTGCATGACAGAAAAAGATGGAACACAAAGACCACAGTGCATTCTCTGCAACATAGTATTAATTTATGCAAATCTGAAACCTTCAAGACTTAATGAACATTGTAATAATCGACACGGGGTGTGCAGTCGGGGAATGATTTCAATACCCTGAAAAACAGAAGGGCACAACTGATAGCCGTGGAACCTTACTAAAGGGATTTGCACCGATGGAAAACAATTATTGCTGGCATCTTACCAACTTGCATTCTTATGTGTCAAGAAGAGAAAGCCTCATACAGTTGCTGAAGAACTTGTGAAACTGTGTGCACTACGCTACTATCAATTAGTATTTCATTTGAGACAAGGGGTACGAGAGACTTTTATGAAAGCTCAGGGGATACGAATGCATAGAAAGGCTAAGAACCACTGTACTATAGACATAAATAATCAAATTGAAGTTGATCACTGTTATTTCTATAAATTGCAAAAGTTGTTCAGCTTTAACCACTGCTCGTTTATCAATCATTGGCATAAAATGATGCGTTGTATTTTCAACAAATGGCCAAAAATTTACAAGACAGCCTATTTTCAAATAATACACCAAAACAATTCTACGTCAGTTGATCCCAATACATCAGCCCCCATTTATTCCAGACTATGAATGCGAGTTCTGTTAGTTTGAGACCGTTCATGTTCTAACAGTTTGTTGAAACTGTTCAAAGCAGACATTCGCTTGTGAACATTTGTAAAACCTACTGACGCAAAATTTAGAACCTAATCTTTAGTCAAAGTTTTAGCATTAAAATGTCTAGAAACTAATTAACTCCATGTGATACATGTTCAAAAGCTTTACAAAAATGTAGAGACGTTAAGCAACATTAAACGCAGCTTCAGAGGATAAAAGAAAGCGTCAATGTTAAGCAATAGTCTCTTCAAAGTTTTGGAGATGTGGGTGTTTTTCAACCCTGTACGAACTCCGAGTTAGACAAGATCACATAACCTTCTTTGACTAAAGAAATGCATAACACTCAAAATGAGCCTGAATTCGCCCAAGTTTGAACGACCGCTTGTCGTAGAATGTGTCCAAATTCTATAAAATAAATAGGTCTTGATGGTGTCAACACACACAAACAACGATTGCTTCCGTCACGAATACTTCATGAATAATCTGTAATAAGAACTAACAACGGGCGAACATTTTTGCTGTACCTGTTAAGAGCTGTTACTTTAAACCTTTTGGCAAAACAAATTGGAGCCCAGCTTGTTACAAAAAAACTTGTGTAACAACATAGCCACACATTTCAGATGGGAAGAAATGTTGGCCTAACTGGCCTATAAACGATTTGAAAATTTCAGTTTTTGAATACATCAACAAAAGTTTCTCTCGCCCTTTCAACGTCACTTAATGAAAAAAAGGTTCTACTCTAGATAAATAAGCAAAACACCTCACTGTTCCTGATTTGGTTGCTTACCATTAGTTGTTGGTTGTAATCAGTTATATTGGTATTATAATTCCATGAAGCTACTGTTGCATCGTAGAAAACTTTTTCAGCTTCTTCAGTGTAATTTTGTGTGAAGCTAAAGGCTTTTTCTTGTAGATCTTGTGCACTCGCATGCCTGCAAAAGTAGCACAGTTGACGCGGTAAAAGGGCGGAGCTTAGTGAATAGCAGAAACGTCGTTTATATTATCCTTGCAATTGCACACAAAAATTTCAACAAAACTGTAAAACATTGTTCCAGTTGCACAGAAACTTTGATAACTACTAAAACTAATTTGTGTACAAAAAACTATGGCATGTTTTAAGCAAACTCAAAAGAATTTATAGAAGTCAAGTCAGTAGGCCAATTGTTGATGATCATGTATTACACCAGCTGGTATTTAACGCTTGAGAGTGTCAAAGACGCATGAAATTGCAGACGAAATTTTAAGAACTGAGTTGGAAGATAACATGGCGAGAGATTGACTACAGCCCTAAATGGTCTATTGGCAAGAAATGGCCAGTGTAAAAGTGTGGTTCACGGCGGTGCGACGTTTGCCGTACAGAGAAAAAACGACAGGCTATAGCAATCGAACCACCCAAAATCAGGAGATGAAATAGGTATTTTCATTTGGGTCGGCCACTGGAGAGCAAATCAGTTTACTGAGGGCAATTATATTTCTAAAACAAAGTAAAGTAAAAGTTTCCCCAACATCAAACAAAAATTTTGTGGAACAGTCGTAAGCCAAGCTAAATTTTTGGGGGACACGAAGAGCAGAACACCTAGCTTTGACAGCCAGCAAAAGTATTTGCGACAGAATCGAGACAAGTTAACATGTTGCACAAAGCTTAGTTCAAAGCTAGCTAGCATTTAGCAGTCCGGAGAAGCGACGCAATGTAACATAACACTATCCAAAAGACGTCATTGAGAAAAAATGAACAAAAACAGATTGAAGCAATGAGTAACGATTGTATACATCCAGGAATTGATCTACGCCAGAGGCACATCTGGCCCTCGTTATTAGCAACCGACATTTGTGAACAAAGGACACACAGAGCGAGGGTCCAGAAAGCAATGCTTGCGGTCACAGAATCTATGAACTTTTATCGTTACAGTATAGCACTCTCAAGTCAATTATACAGGCAATAGCAGCAACAGAAGTCACCATTCAGACAGTGCATCAACGGGTGGAATGTGGTTGCGAGTGAAAAACTTTGTGATGCCAGAAATGTTTGCTTCTGCTGGAAAGACAATATATGCCCCAAAGTGGAGCTTTGTTTGAAAATATGACAGAAAGGCTGAGAGATTTCAAACATTCATTAACAGTCTGTGGTACTGTAAAGTTGAGCACAAGGTACTGGTAGACGCACATGCAAGTGCTCTGCAGGACCGCAATCAGTTTGGTTTTAGGTTAGAAAATGACACGTGTGTGTTTTTACTCAAGTAGACTGCATCATCAGTGCATCATATTATGTAGACAAAAGCACCCCAGTATTTGCAGTTATTTACATGCATCTATCCATCTAAAACATTTGAAAGAGCCAATCACAATCTATTGTTAACAAACCTGATGTACCTATCATGGGCGTCAGAAGGATTTTTCCATGCTGGACAATAGTGGATTTTTTCAGGGGGTGGCCCACGGATTTCTTAAAGGGGGGAAAACAGTGGTAAAATTTCCTTTTACCAACTCGAAACTAAGAGAAAAATTTTTTTTCTACTAAAAACGTTAATAGGAACTTATCAAATTTCAAAATCAACGACGACGAAGACCACCCCTTGTCCTCCCCTTCCGACGTACACGGTACCTGTGTACATAGTAAGAAAATTTTTGAGTTAGTTTAGGAATCAGGCCCATGCAGGTGAGGTGGGGTACCGTATTTACTCGTTTTGTAGCCCGGGCCCTTATTTTTTTCAACCAAACTCACTACCGGGCCCTTATTCAAACGGGCCCTTATTC
>JGI24021J15306_10008328_pt1 | contig 12748 bp, 6 predicted proteins | sample Ectturendosymbi1_FD_15306 | JGI IMG/M metagenome (IMG submission 15306) | reverse complement strand
TTGGTGACTACTGACTAATCCGTTTTTGTGGTAGCTTATGGACATTTTGTGATTGTGGTGTAACCATAACAATGTTATGCAACTACTATTACGAGTGTAATATCCATCTGCAGCGTGAATAGGGTGAGGACTATTCAATGCAGTATGCAGATAACAGCAGCGAGGTTTCGGCACAAGTTGCACCTAAAGTAGCAGAGCAACGCCGCAGATTGTGCATCGGCGTTTAGGGCAGTGGTTCTTAACCTGGGGTAAATTTCATCTTCCAAGGGGTAGATTTACTGAACCATAAATTGCAGCCGATGTAAATTTTTATACATCATTCTAAACTGTAAGCGATTGTTAAGTTCGTATTTTTAATAAATGAGCACCACTGAGTGCATTGGAGGTAAACCTGGTAATCTTGTTTGATAAAAGGATAAGATATGTAAAAACGGTTGCAGAACATGTGTGGGTAGGGTCAGTGGCGCAGCGAGGCTAAGTGTCGCCCGGGGCCAACCATACAATTGCCGCCATTTCCACACCTCAAATTTGTTTACAAGAATTTAAAATGGAAGAAGATCATATTTCGTGCTTATAACAAATTGTCCCTGTTGGTTTTTAGTCTCCGGTAAAATGCACCACTCGGCTTTAATCGTTTACTCCAGGGTTTCTTAACCTGTGGGTCACGGAAGAATTTTAGACGGTTCAAGGCCATGCATTATTCAAATTGAGTATGCAAGTTGGACCCTTTAACGTAAACGTTGGTAGTTCATGAGCTGCAAATGAAATAATACGCTCTCTTTTGTCATTATGCGTTAAAGATTATTGCAACACGGAAATTTCAACGTAGCCTACCATACTGTGCGTAACAAGTAGTTACTGAAGACATTTTGAGGCAGACAGACTGCTTATTTTGCCATGAAAACGAAATCTAGAAACAGGCTTAGTGTGGAATGTGACATGACCTGTGCATCACCATGTATTGAGCCTCGAATATCTATACTGCTGATGGTATTTTCCGGGGGTGCAAATTTAAGTTGTTGTTTCTCACAACTAAGTAATTTTTTGAAAATTTTATAAAGCAATTGCCCGGTTGTCACCCCTCGTTGCGGCTCTGGTTTTTAACAACAAACAGGCACGGTCTTAGCGTTGATTGTAGGGAACGTTGTGCAACTGAAAGTTGTTTTTATTTCTGCTCCGTGCATGTGCAACAGTTATCGCAATGGATATGTTGTACAGTCGGTGGGCGGGGGAGGCAGACCCTGTGTTTGTTTGCTGAGCCACATGCTTGAAAAAGTTGAGAATGCCTGGTTTACTCATTCCAGGAGATCAAACAAAAATGTTAAGAGCAGTGATGGCGGCATACCTACTTTACAGATGTAAACATTTATGTATGCTAATATTTCGAGTAGTAGCCTATCCCCGTCTTTTACTATAAGTACATATGCTGCATATATGAGGCTATAATAATAAATTTAATAATATTATATCAATGATGTAAAAATGTTTCATTGTTCATTTCTCGTTTCAGTAGTGGTTTATTTCTCTTAGAATATATAAAAGGCTTCAAAATTTAACTCTGTTGGCATTTACGCTGGTCCCTCTTAAGGTGCAGAACCCATTTTGATAAAATAGGACAAATAGGCTTAAAATCGACGGAAATCGCTTTGGACAACTTACAGTAATTCAGTACAGCCATTGCTAAGTTGTGCAACTGTTAATAAAAGCCTTCACCACAATCATTCCCAAACATATAATTTGCTCTTACGTTAGATTTTCAGACTAAGCATCAACCCTCCAAACTCACCAAAATCAGTGCAACACCTTTTGTGAACTTTGCTTGTTGAAATGACTTTTTCTATGACTCCAAGTGTAAAGTGTACCGTTGAACAAAGAGTCAAGCTCTACGAAATGTACGTTGCCTATCGGTTGGTTCTGAATCACTCTACTTGCAGTTCAAACCTCCCATCTGAGCTCTAAATTACCCAAAGCAAACACCACCTGCACTATCTCGCTTCAAGAACGTAATCTTCCGACACCATTGCCATTACGCTATGCAGAAAAGCAGCAGTACTTTTGAAACTGAGCAATATTACCTTTGTAAATTTTTTCACTTCAACCGGCAAAATTTAATGTTGATAAGCCCACCTATGACTAGGCTACATCTTGTGGCACTTGTTGAAGATATCTCACTGAACATTTAAAATTAGCACGAGACATGCCAAGAAATGTTGCTCGCCATTGCCTAGGTGTCAGGTGATGTAATAATGTGCCGTTGGGGGGTGTTGCTAAGTATCGAATGATAAAAGAAAAAGGATTGAGCTAGCCTTGACTATTTACCGTGATTTCATGCAGGTTTTCTTTTTATCAGATTTTGAGTGGAGGGGCAATATAAACTTCGCACTATCAGACCAGTAATGTTTGCTTGTCTGCGGTCGAATGTCATCTCTGGCTTTTTTTCGAAGGAGTTTTGACTGGGGAGGGAAAACGGCTCAGGCTGTGGAAGAAATTGTACGGACTGGGCGAAAGTTGCCCTCAACGTAAGTATCTTAAAAAGCCCTAATTTCAAGACAAACAGTGGGGTACTTTAGCACACTGGATTTCACCCAAAATTTTGAGTAAACATGTAATTAATTTGCTTACTCCACAGCCCCATTTCCGAATGTTTTTAGCTAGCCTACCAGTCGACGACTTCTAAACAGAAAAACGTAAATAAGCTAGAACTTTAAAAATTTTATTTAATGATAATGAAGAGTTGGAACTTTTGAACCACTTTTAAAAACTAGTTTTTAATAAAAAAGTGCCGCCACACGGGGCCCCCAGCCCCCCCTTTGCTACGCCACTAGGTTGAGTTAAAACTGTAGTCATGAACCACTCACGTAAGATTTTTCGAAGTTGTATACACAAGGCGGCAAAAGGCAATACTGCAGCCAGGATGAATTCGGATAAATTCACTGAAATCGATTCTTAATGCTTTCACAAGCCTTTTGCTTCTGGGACAAGCAACAATCTGCTGACAGTAATACAATCCAATTCCGTCTTTTACTGAAATGCATGAAAGATCAGCCTTCCTATTTCTGCGACTGTTGTTTAGCTTCGAACTTAATCTTCCACCACCACGACAGCGGTCTGCCTAAATTTCACGCAGGATCTGTGCAACCACTGGTGTGTGTCGTCACAACTCTAGTTACCCGACCATCAAATACAACAGCACAGCCTATCGTGCGTTTGGGAAATATAGAATTCAGTCTGGAGAGATTCTAAATTATCGTTTAAAATATTGCTGGCCGAAAGTTATCCACTGCATATGTCAACCAAACGAACTTTAACGAAAAATTAACAAAAAACTAAGGGGACCAAACAGGGGGGCAGCCAAAAATCTGGGGGGCCATGGCCCACCCAGGTCCCCCTTAGAATCACCACTGTCTTTGTTGCATAAAAACAAAATAACTGCTAATCATTGCAGATTTTTGCAGGCTTCTTACAAATGAATGTTTTATATACTTCAAGCACAGTTTCAAAACCGTGATGTGGATGGTTCATCTCTTCCAAAAGTACATTAAATGTGCATTTTACTTTCTTCACTGACTTTTTGTTTTGAATTTGCATGTTTCTTAAACTTCTTTCTTGTCCCACATGAGAAATTCCTAAAAAGACGAAAAGCAAAAGGCATAAAAAATATAGTATTTCAGACCTTTATCCACTGCCGATTCAGAATGGTTTCGGACCAGTGAATAATTCGATCATGCTGTGGTCCACATAAAAACATTGATCTTTGTTGCATTCACGAATATGGTGCTTTCTAAAGTTTAATGATGGGCAGACTGAGTTGTCGGGATTAAACTGCTTACGTTATGCTATTCCCAGATAAGTTGCAACACAATTCAGTTTTGGACACTAATTCGTAACAAACGCGTTGGGCAAATAGCCACTTACCAGTAATTGCAAAAATGCAGAAACGAATAATTAAGGGTTTTCTTTACGTTTTTCTAGTTACGCTTAACCAGAATCGGATGAAAGATCAGACCTAGTGCTCGCCACTTTCATTTCTTTTCCTAACAAAATTTTCTTCCAAATTAAAATTTTATGAATCGAGTTGTTGCTGAAACTAATATGCCAATGTGTTAACTCTCAAATAACATTAATAGTTGTACGTGAAGAGTCAATAGTTATGTTACATAAAATAATGTTCTAGGATTGACGCAATTTCAGTGATCTCACTCTAATCATCTAATGAAGACTTAACCTTGCAGCAAAGGTGTCCACCAGTTCGTCCGCAGGCGCCATTAGTCTCAGCAGCCTGTGGTCATCAAATTGCACTACAAAGGACTGTGTGTTCTGTGATGAAGAATAAACTATGCAATAACGGTAAATTATGAAGCTGAATGTTGTTTTAAATTTCGAAAGTCAGCAACTATAACAGCTATACGGATGTATTGACAATGACTTATTTCAGTTAATAAATTCACCTTGAAAAACAAGAATTAGGCATAACAAAAACATGTCCATACAACATATGCAACATTTCCAAGAAAAGTTTGTTGAACATTAAGAAAACGAAAAGTAGGTGTCGTCTTACCAATTGCAGTAGATACTGTACATCGTGTGTTTGCTTAACATCATTCACCATACGCAATCAATAACAAAACTAGCGATTATTCTAGCTTGTGAAACAAACTACTTTGCTTGAATGAAGCGTTTTCCTGAAGAGCATAACTTTATTCACTCGTGTATAAACCTGAGTCTTTTTGTTTCAGATGTTCTCCAAATGGTAGATACAAGATTTTCTGTTTTAAAGAAAGTCCTAGAAAAATAGTTTTCCGATAAAACAAGTGCTATTGTCCTTTTTTTCACAGGCTTAAAATAGAAAAATTTTCTTTTGTGTTAAAGTAGATACAAGATTGGATCCATTCTACTTGTGCATTGAAGAACATGTCATTTGGAGTTGAGTCAAAGAAAGTAACAATGTTAAAATCAAAACAGGAAGAAAATCGGTTGTAAGGCTGCTGAAACAATTTGACTTGATAACAAGCCAACCGATGGAGCCGGTGACGTGCAGCGCTGCATTGTGTGGCTGGATTACAGAAAAACCAATACTCAGCATTGGCTGACGCTGAGATAAGTCTGTTTCAAAGATCCGAATCCGTTTGTTCGCTGTAATTTACATGAACATGATCTTACTCTGAAAGCAAAGAAGCACTCTGAAAGCAAGAACCGAATCCGTTTTCTCCTATCTTTGGTGTATTTACAAGGTGTGCAGTATGTATATTTAGTATAATTAATAGTATATTTAGTATGATTCATACAAACTTTAAAGAAATACACGTTTTTGTAACGTAGAAAATTGCCAGGACATCAATATTTCTCAAACATTTTTCCGAAGAAGCGTTTACAATTCTGAAGTTTTTTCTCCAATTAAATGTGAAAAAAACTGAAGTATATGCGAAACACGAAAGTTGAGGAAGGAATTAAGCAAAACGTTCCTTTCGAAATCCTTGAATGTAGGTTTCTCTAACGATTCGTTTCTTCCACCACAACAAAAAATACGCACAGTTTCTAGTTGCTAAAAAAACGTAGATTCAAATTGTGTAGTTAATACGGCAATGTCGCTAAGTTTTGGTTGTAGGCCATTCTCGTTGCGTCATCAAACAAGCATGTTCTTCATTTCCACTGCACGCAGCGCGTTACGTTTTGATTGCAAAATGAGCGGAAAGATTCCTTCTGCTATCAGTCTTATAGTACCAATGGTGTGTCCTATCATCCTTTCGGGAAATTAAGTTTACTTAGAGGAAATGAAATTATTTTTGTTGAGCTTACAAAACCGTTGTACTGAAACAATTGGACAATAAAGGGTGTAAAATAGACGAATCGAAAGACAAACTTACGACAGGATCGCCGATGAACTGTGGGATATTTGCTTGTTGTTGCGATAAGTTAATAGAAACCAGGGGCGGATCCAACCATTAAGTTTAGGGGGGGGCGATTTCAGCAATATTTGCTGGTCAGGTCTCGCAATGGCTTCGGTACTGTAAGAGAGATGAAATATACTTCACAACACTCCTTTGACAAAACAATAGACGACGAAATGGCCTTGTATCGTGAATGCTGCTTTCCGAATTGTGCAAAATCATCGTGAATAAAGTTAGTTTTCGTGGTTTTAGGGGGGTGATTGCCCCAATCGCGCCCCCCCCTGGATCCGCCTGATGGAAACTATGATTCCGTGCACTGAATGTGCACAGTACATCAAAAGGTTTGGGTGTACCTTGTTTGCAGTGGCTTACGATATTTTGTAAAGTTTACCGATGGAGTGCGCATAGTGGTGTCCTTAAAGCAAACAATGAAAACGTACCTTGACGCAGATCTGCATAAAAGGATTCCAAGTTATGTCTCTTGAAGTAATAATACACAGTGCTCTTTTCCAAAGAAATTGCAAATTAAAAACCCCTACAAACAAAGAGCAGAAAAGCTGCTTTGGAATAAATGTGGGTATGTCTCAAATCATATTTAGACTGTCCAGATGTTGAAATTATCTGGAGAGAGTTAATTGGATGACTATCAACTTTTTTGCTTAACCATCTATTTTTTATCACTTCTGGATAGACAGTTACTCACGTTAACTGATTACTCTTTTGTGGTCGCTTACGAACGAATGACAATTGCTAAGCGAAGTAGCCTCTGCCAAATGAAAGAACCTAACGCTTCTGAAAATCTCGCGCCAAAGTGTTAGTCATATACTGTATGTATGACTATAGGTCCTCGTATATGACTCCAAGTAAACAATAATAATAACTACAGTAGCTTTATTCATTGTGAACGTCAGGCTACGATTTTCTAAGTTTGCTCTTTGCAGAAATAAATTTGGGTTGGGAACACTCTGTGAGACTTTCTGTTATTTGGTAAGCAGACTTCCTAAAACCAAGGTTAATTGGTTTAAAATGAGGGAAACACTACATGCAAATGATCCGAGTAAGCGCAATGATGTACATAGCCAAACAGGTCTGAAAACAGACACTTAACTCTGTTTACACAAAGATAATGAAGAGGTTGTTTTAAANTTTGGCATTTGCTTGGCAANATCATAAATGGAAACATTATGATATCTCACATTACAGGTTGTACTTTGATTCTAATCGGTGAGGATGAGTTTACTGCTTGCTTATTCCTTATTGCTTGTTCCAGCTTGTACTCATGACTGCGAAAGAAAGCAACTCGTTACCCCGAGGGCTTTGTAAACTGCATCGGGTGTTAATGCAACTCACCAATGCTTTCACGCCACTTAGAAAAGCACACGGTCGCATCACTATATGGTTGTTCTCCTCTGTACCACGTACGTAGTGTCATGTGGTGAAATTCAGCATTTAAGGTAACAAATTACCATAGAAACAGCGTTTGAAAATTTTTATTTTCATTAACAAGTGTTTAAATGTTTTGTTTGCACGTTTGTATACTTTCTTTTCTGTATAGTAAAATTACACTAACCGCTTCCCTAATCCCCGGGCAGTGGACGAGGTGCATTTGATACGGCCTCACATCCCACAAACTAATAGCGTCCGAACGAATTTGTAGGTTTGGGTTAATTTTTGGATTTACTGAAATAGTGACGACCTTTTTCCTAGTCAAAGCGTAATTGTAGGTTCATCTGTAGATTCTACAGATCTGCAGATGAACACTCGTCGGCAAGCTACTTAGTGCAATCAAATGATGCAAAAAGTAAGGAGAAAAATATCAGTTTCATAAAGCAACAGCTCATCATGGTTTAACACAAAGCTTCTTTGAAGGGTACTTTCTGCGCGTGTTTCCTCCTATGTGGATATTTGCAAAGCGCATACAAAAGGGAGCTCAGAATAAATTTAACCAATTTCTTTACGTTGACAAATTGTCTGAAAAACATTTACTTGAAATCAATTTCCAAAGGCTGTCTTATCAAATAGTACACACCGTTATGAAAAGCGTTTTGCTAACTATTGGTCACCAGAAATTAACACCTGGTGTCAATTTGTTGCTCTTAAGAAAAAGTTGAAACTTATTTCATGCAGAATTTGCACCAAAAAAATCAAGTAACGTTTAAACCCGGCCTTAAACTAAACGCAATCTAAAAACTTTGTCAGGAATACTGTCTACTTTTCCTTCTATAATTGCCCGTTTCCTGATCATTAGCGGCACATTTTCCATCGTGCCACCACTGGCAAACACTTGTTGGCCCCGAGTCGACAACTTTTTGAATGGTTGGTTTGTTTCCGTGAAAAGCCAGAACGACCAAGATATCTAATCCATATATCTTTCTCAATATTTGAAACGATTCTAGCCAATAAACATTCGGTATTTGGATAATTTTCCCCAATTTCATCTTAATTTGCGAACGTTTGGCCAAAAACACGGTTTTCAAATGCTTCCGGAAAGCCGACGCCCTCCAACTCTTCCTGTCTCTTGTTGCTTTCCGTAGTCTGCAAGTCACCAAGTCACTGAAAATTGAATTCAGAACTAGGAAAACACAAATCTTGGTGGATTTTATTTAGCTCGTCTTCGCAATGCAAGACATTAGCCATAATCAAACATTAAATGTAGGGCGGGTCGATAGAATAGATAATCTTACTTCTTCTCATAACATGCTGTATTTCCAGGTTTGCTTCTCTGGATACCAACATGACTCTTTATAAACATTTTGTTCCTGCTTGTATAGTAAACCTGTATGAGAAAACCGTGACAAACAACTTTGTCGCATGTATCTCAAGATCAGTGATAAATGATAGGAACGAAGCAAGTCCCCTACTCGCCTTTTTATTTTCAAAAGTGTAGAAAAAATTCTACTCTAAGTCTGCTGCAACAGCTCGTATAACCTCTGCACAATTCGCTTGATTGAACATAGTCGTTCAATGCTTGCTTATCCCACGCGCAAATGACACCATCAAGTTCCATATGGCTGCCTTTCTTTGTTGCGCACACAATTTCTTATCTTGCTCTTAAATGTTTTGCTCGCGAGCAAAATGGACATTGTTTGCACAGGTTAAACTGATATAACGGGGTTACTGCTGTGTAATGATTTTCAGGTAAACGGTCACAGATATAAAGTTTATGGAATGCAGTAAAAGCNCATTTTACGGCCGGTTAACGAGTGTTGTGAACTCACATGAAGACTATGCTTCGCAGCCGCAGTGAAACCCCGAAAATTGANAAATGTTTCACTAATGCGTATCAAAGTCGTATTGAAATGCACTTTTATAGTTAATTGCTTAGACATTTTTGTGTGGAGNTGCGTTGGTGACCAACTGGCCACGGTGCTTTTTCTCCTGAGACGTTCACAATGTTTTTTCGTGCAAGGCAACGCTGCGAAAAAAAATGATTTTTAGTAAAAGAAAAGTTTTTTTGTGGCAACTCGGATAGAGTTTTATCCACGCTCAATTCTTTATGGATTTGAGCATTGTTGCAATAGAAACTGNTTGCGCCCTATTTCTTATGTGCAGCTGTGCTGATCATGCCATCTAGAAGATCAATGGTAATTTACGATTTTCTCNGGAAATGCAGCTTTGTTACATGTTTGTGAAACTTTTGGGCATATTTNTAAGATTAGTCATTGCAGTAGAACTAAAATGCGTTGAAGGAAAACAAGACAAAGAAGTGAAAACCTTTCTGGACAGCGGAAGTTGAAAAACAGTACATGACTAGAGTAAGGGTAGGGAAGTTTTTTGACTCACGAGCCGCATTGGACACTAAATATGACAGGGCGACCCATCGGGAGCAGATGTACAGATTTTTTGTGTAAGATAATATTAATGAAATTTAAAACGCCATAAAATGTCATCCTTTAAAGGTAAAAAAAGCATGACGAGGTTTATTGCACAATCTATTTAATAAATGCATTTAGTTAAAATTATTTTTTATGGCCAATTCTCAGAATTATTTTTTCTGTGGCAATTCTCAGAATATTTCTGAGGCGTTCTTCAGTTATCTTTGATCTGTGTCAAGCTTTCACTATGTTCTAACACTGAGTGTCTGCTCACACGACACACACACAGATCATGACACACGATGCTAACATCTATCCTCCGGACCGAACCAGGGATATCTAGAGAAATTGAATTTTCTTTCAAGGCGGTTAAACTGGACTGAAGATAGATCAATTCCTATGGATCAACCAATGTCAATTGCAACAGCTCTTGTAGCCACCGTCAACGTAGCTATAGAAAAATGAGCGAATGACTTGTTTGAAGTTATCCTGGATGATAAAGCCAGCTTGAGATTCAAAGGTTCTCACATCTGTGTACGTATTGTACACAAGAGTTCAGCGCGTGTTGAAATTTTTTGTCCGGTCCTGCCCCACACCCGCAGACTTCTAACCCGCACCCGACCCCACGCCCTCCATCCCGCGCACAAGTTTTCAGACTATGAGAGAAACAAAAAACTCCAGAATTTTTCAAGAAAATCGTAAAGGAAGCAAAAAATTGGACGCAGAACCACTAATGTGCAACGCCAGAGAAGACTTCCACGCACGATTGCTAGCGGTTCAGATAACACAAGATTTACTTCACCTCAGCAATTTTGTACTACATAATATTTACAATTTTTTGATTTGATAATCAATAAAAGAGAACATAGATTTAACCAAGAAACTTTGCAGTATCTTTGTGATATTGAGCAAGAAGATTTGGCTGCAACAAGAGGAGAGGATGAATCTACTCCCTCTTTCAAAGATAGCAGAATGGCTAAATTGCATGACGACATAGATGTCGATACCCTTGTAATTGAACTAAAACTATTAAAGAACATATCATCGTCTTTTGTACCTGATACCTTCGAAATCGAAACTGTACGTGATGTCGGCAAAGCTCTGTTTTTTACCCCATCATCATTTTTAATATCTATTTTTTACCCCATCATCATTTTAAAAGCCGCTCTCACCCCTATCTGATGATGTAATATGTGGACGCTCTCTTAGCTCTGTGCATGTTGTATTTGTGTACTTACTTGTGAATGAATTTTGTGTAAGACTAAGAACAACTATGTCACATTTTGTGCTCAAGTCAGTGTAGCGTAGAATCGTAGATAGGTAGGGTGTAGTGTAGATAGGGGTCGTTGAGGGCCTATAAAATATTGCATAAAATTGCTTAAACATGCTGACAAAAGTTAACGACGTCATATTTCAATACTTGTGACGTTACAGTTGCCAATTCAAACCACAAAAATTTTCTATAGATTTTTTTGACGTGCACTTGTGCCCCCCACTTTGAAAAAGGTTCCGCCACCTATGCTCTCGTCACCACTGGAGAATGCCTCTACACCCTTGTACCATAAGCTCTCTGCAGCATTGGATTTCTTGCTCATGTCTTTTTCACATGCATTGAGTCAACATTCAGGATGACAGGTGACAGGTGCATTCACGTGCCCCCCCCTGTTACGACATTGCTTGAGAGCAACCACTGCGATGCGTGCTGGGTGTGTTCAGCGTGGGTTTGGTAGGGAAACGCTGGTGCAAGGCGCAGCAGCAGAAATGCTGCCGAAGATGACCCACGACCCAACACACCACAGCTGAACACCGAGGGGCTCACTGCAAACAAGGTCGGCCTTATTGAGCAGCTAACCTATAAGAAAAAGGCATACATCGTCGTCCTGCAGGACGCCCACTGCACAACTGCACACAAGCTAGTGATTCCGAACATCTCACCAGCTGGGTCAGTCCTGATTAGGAAGCACGGTCATGTCACGCTCACTGCAAACAAGATCGGCCTTATTGAGCAGCTAGCCTATAAGAAAAAGGTATTCATCGTCGTCCTGCAGGACGCCCACTGCACGCAAGCTAGTGATTCCGAACCTCTCACCAGCTGGGTCAATCCTGATTAGGAAGCACGGCCATGTCACGTTTCTTCACGAGCGGTTGGAGTGGTCACTGGTCGATCACTCTCCAGAGCAGGTAGAGACTGAGTAGTTGTGCGTGTATGGCGCAGGATACAAAATCATTAACGTCTGCAAACCTCCACGCTCGCGATCCACACCAACGGTCATCCCCACGTTCCCACACCCCAGTCTATATGTTGGCGACTTCCACTGCCAACATGTCAACTGCGGCTACAACAAAACATCCCCTGACCATGAGAGCCTGGACTCCTGGGCAACATCCAACAATCTTGGACTTCTGTAAGACCCAAAGGAAGCAGCCAGATTCTTCTCTCACCGATGAAACTCAGCACCAACCCAGACTAGGTCTTCGCGAGTTTCAGCCAGGACATCCGACTGCCGGACAGACGTGTCCTAGGAAAGTTCCCGCGGTCACAACACCGGCCCTCCCCCATAACGCCATGAAGACTCAAGGTTCATGCCCACAGCGATCCGGTGAAGCGTTGGGACTTTCACAAAGCTGATTGGAAGCGCTTTTGCCTTCTTACAAGTGATTCCGTTGAAAGACTGCCACCTCCCGACACAACAAACATCGAGAAGGCATACCAAGAGTATTGCGAAAGCCTGCTATCTGCGGCCAAACAATGTATCCCACGTGGCTGTCGCAAGAACTATGCGCTGTGTTGGGACAAAGAGGGCGAAACCCTCTATCGCTCCTTCGTCCGAACCCCAGTGGGGACTGACTCTAATAGAGCCGCTGCATCCCTACTTTTCAGATTAGAATGGGCGCTGAGCAAGGACATGACAACGCTAGGTGAATACCTCAAGACTTGGAAGCTAAAGCTCAGCACCACGAAAACGGTGTCGGCAGTCTTCCATCTCAACAACAAGGAACTAAGCATGAGCTGAAAGTCAACTTCAACAACGAAACCCTGCCCTT
>JGI24021J15306_10008327_pt1 | contig 12748 bp, 4 predicted proteins | sample Ectturendosymbi1_FD_15306 | JGI IMG/M metagenome (IMG submission 15306) | reverse complement strand
GCAGAGTGTGTGTGTTCATACTATGGACTTCGTGTCTGCTAACAAACAAATAAATTAAATTAAATTAAATTAAATTAAAATTAAATCAAATTGGCATTTGATGTGGTTCTGCACAGACTGGAGTTGTGGACAGATATATCAAGCCACACCAAGTGGTCAATCAACGACATCTGCCAAGGCTTGAAGATCTGCTAAAATGCGACTCACATGCATTTCTGTGGAAATAACTACCAGCAGATTTTCCGTACAGCAATGGGCTCCCCAGTGTCAGCTGTAATCGCTAACATGGTAATGGAAGATGTAGAAACTCGGGCACTAAACTCTTTCATATCTGACCCGAAGCATTGGAAACGATACGATGACACCTCTGTTTTTCTTAAACAAGACATGCTTACCGATTTCTTTAATCATATCAATGCAGTTGAGAACTCCATCAATTTTACAATGGAAAAAGAAAACGATGCCTCATTTGCTTTTCTGGATACGTTAATAACACGACTGGAGCGTGGCCAACTTAGTACAAAGGTATATCGGAAACCAGGGCCGCAACCAACTGATATTTTCTGGGGGGGCAAAATGATGTAACTTGTTGCAGCACCTAACAAATACATACGTTTGTGAAAATTTCGGGGGGCGGCAATTGCCCGATTGCCCCCCCTCTGGTTGCGGGCCTGTCCGAAACCAGCACACACTGGTAAATACCTGGATTTTCGCTGACAGCATCCTCTTGTACATAAATGCGCAATACTGAACACGCTGCTACAACGCGCCGACAAACTCTGTGACTAGGAAAGTGAAAGACAGGAAGACATAAACCTCGTCAGATCAACTCTTAAACCAAACGAATACCCAGACAGACTGCTACATCGGAAGAAACCTGTAAACAAAACAAAGAACGAAGAACATGAAACAAGAGGGTTATCCGCCGTACTACCTTATCTCCCGGGACTTAACTGACAAAATCAAACGATGCTTGATAACCCACAAAATACAAGTCGCATCAAAGCCGGCGAGAAGCATGGGCAATCTTCTAAATTCCATCAAAGACCCCGTGGATATAGTCGCGACAAGGCGTTGTTTATTCTTTTGCATGCCGTGACTGCAATAAGCGATACATTGGAGAAACCAAAAGAAGCCTTGAAACCTGCCAAAAAGAACACACTACGGATGTAAAAACAAATGTTTCAATGAAAGTGCCTTAACGAAACACACATTTGATCTAAATCACGGAATGGATTGGGATAATTCAAAAGTCTCGGACTTTGAATCAAACTTTAGATACACCGATTTATCGAATCTTTTCACATAAATAGCGACGAAGACACAATGAATGAAAAAAGATCGGACTTGTTCCCCGATATTTGCCGGTTTATGTTACAATAGTCTACATTATAACTTTCTAAACTTCCTTCGTGCTGCCCACCGCTTGATTCGTCATACTGTTGTTTTTACCGTCTTATCTTTTAATCAACGTTCCCCGCCTCCTGCATAAGTTTTGTCAGCACGTTGCCACCTGGAGCGCACACATTTTACAACAGCCGTGTTCGAATCTCACGGCATTTATTTTTTATCACTGATGAAGATAATTGCATCAACAAACCGTTTTTATAGAAATAGATTTTATTTATGCACGGAGGTATCAGTAATTTTTAATATTACAGCACTCTTGTTTACACATGTCTTTAAAATCATAGTTTCATTTTTAGTGTGCATCGTGAACTCAAAACGCCAAATAAGTGTGTTTTGCTGAGTCTGCACAGCGTATTTATTTGATTGTGCGGCGCGCTTGATTATAAGCCGTCTTTCACTGTAAGCCGCACTTGTACATATGTTACCTAAGCCTCTGAGATAATTTAGCGTATTAGCACGTTTCGCGTATAATTGGCCACCCTAGGAATGATGCTTGCACCACTACAACTACCCTCTGTTCATCCCTCCTGTGACGGAATGTTTACGTGATGCGGAAGAGTAGAAAGAGAATCCGAAAAGAGTGGTCGACAAAACGTAGAAAAGGAAAGACCCCGTCATCTGGGATCTCTAGAACTGTCGGTAAGGTAAAGAAAAAAATGTAAGCCGTATGAAATGATGAAAAAACATTATAAGCCTCGGATTACAATCGAATGAAAACGGTACTTGACAATAAGGTAAAATACTGCTTGTTAAATTCAAACTATGCAAGTAAGATCCACTTCATTTGGTACTATGTGAGTTAATAACTCTAAAACAAAAAATTGCTTAAATATTTCGAAGTCAGACTGAACATTTCAGATTGTTCAGGACAGAGGGATTGATGAATTGTGACTTTGTATTTGTCGGGACGTACGTAAAAAGTGACATATTGTGGGATAGGAAGAGGGTAAAAAGTTAACAAATGACGTGACGTCATTCAAGGACGCCCCATACAAATTTATTTTCTGCTTTCTAGTTCTGCTGTGGAATCGGGTTGCTATCGGGGACGTGCAGCAATCGAAGTTTTTTCATTTCTGTTTTTGTTTTCTGCAGAAATATTCAAAACAGACTTTTAATCAGGGTGCAATAGAATGAGCCTTTCGGAGCATACTAAATGCTCTCTGACATGACTAGTAATCTCAGTTTACTGCTCTGGCTTCAAATTTAATCATTTGGAAGGTTTCTTTTTGCTGAGTACCTTTAATTGACGCTAAACCGTCAACACATTCTTGTTCGAAGCTTTTGCGTTGGGGTAATACGCGCTAGCTGATTGATAAACAAGTAAGACATTTCTTGGCAAGGCGTTTTTCACAAACTTTTCTTCGTTTTCGTTCAGTAATTGCGAGTTTGTATAGCGTTACTTAGTGAAATTATTTTTATGCAAACACTCTGGACCATGTAAGCTTTCTGGTGAAATTTTCTTTCAGTATACAACTTTTTTTCTGCCTTACATTCTTTCCTACATGTTGTGTTAGTTTGTTTTACTCGGTTGTATTGAAACTTCTCATGGTTTCTGTCTAAATAAGTAGATGCATGCAAATCCATTTCAAGTGTTCAAATACAAAACGCAGAAAACCTTTGATAGTGACGTAAACTTAAATCACAAGAAATTTCTTCTTACTTATCAGTATGCTTATGTTAGACTCTATACGAGGAAATGCGTGGTGAAAACTTGCGATAAACTTTTATTTAAATCCCGAACATGCCACTGATGTGCGAAAGGCATGGTAAAATGAAATGTCAAACACTATCGTAGGGCATTCAATCACCAACCACGAAGCAAGACAGACTGCATAGGAATTACAGTTGATCAAGAGCTAACCAAGCATGCTGTTATGCCTGGTATAGATGAAGAAATTAACTGAACAAGCAGAGTGCATGCGCAATGCAAAAACGGTGTTTGATAATATGGTTATCTTAACACCAGTAAGGAATTGCAATTCTGTAATCACAACTTTTGGAACGTTTCATTTCTTTCGTGAAAACATGTAATAAAATTTCAGTGAGCCGATAATACCTGTCATTACTGGAAGGAAGGGCGAAGAAAAAATTGTAGCCATACTAATTTAAGAAACAGCAATGAAGGGTCCGTAACATAAGTGTACTAAAGTGCAAATCAATTGCAACATTTTGGTATGAATTAGGAACTTTTATGATTCAAGGCAAAATATGTGTATATAGCTACAAATTTATCACAAATTTCTCAAAGAACATTCTTTTGACCATAAGCATAACCTTCTGCCGAACCAAAAAAAATTTCTCCTGGTGGAACGAAAAACAGAACTAAGTGAAATATTGATTTGCTGAATGGTGAACTTGTAAGGAACACAGGTATCCTTCTGTCATCGCTTTCGATCTTTGCGCACCGAGAATGGCCTGAAAATAGCGGCTGCACTCTACAGTAAATTTGTCGAAATCAGACTATCAGGGTAGTTTTGTTAATTTTTGGGACATATAGAAATATAGAAACTGAATTTTCTGAGTGAAAGAATAAAAACTGCAAGGGTGGACAGGGTGGAAAAAGTCGTGGAATTGACCGAGGAAATTTTTGAGATGGTATCTTGACAATTGTTCGGGGCCAAGGCTTTTCATTAATATCGACATGGTGATTCGGAAAGTGGGGATGTTTTTATTCTTTGGATAATTCTTCGGACAAACATTGGAAAATCCAAGAAATGTCAGTCGATTTACATCCACTTGGTGCGAAATACCTTGTTTTCGGTCGTCATCAGAAATTGGGAAAATTTCATATTTTTTAGGAGAAACAGCTTCCCCCCTCCTCTTAAAAAGCCTTCTCTTTGCGCCTACGAAAAATGCACATACCATACTGGAGCATACCATAAACTCAGAAAATGCGATGGCATATTCAGAATAAAACAGAAGCAATAAAAGCAAATCTGTTTGTTCACAAAACTTTCCACAAGCGCAAGCATTGCATGCTTTTCTCTTCTCACTAAGCACCATGTATATCACTTGCGGTTACGTGATTAATAAAATCTTTTGCGACAACGTGACGAGGCAAGTTGTCACGTAGTAAGCGTAGTTTCCGTTTTCTTGAGTACGCGATGCACAGCAGTCCATGACATGATGCTCTAGGGCGTATAGCGCAATCACATGGTGCAGCACGTGAAGATCTTCTGACATCTCGGTCTTATTCATTTCTTCATGACTGCTCAGGCGTCACGTTCTCCAGAACTTTTCATTCACATGGGCAATCAAAGAATTTCACCCTATATATATAGGATAGTGATTGCACAACATGTGAAACCCATGACCAGGTCGTTAAATCTTTCAATCTGATATTTAATTGTTGGCTAGAAGGCTAACTACACCCGCTCGGTACGGTCAACTGACAAGAGCAGTTGCCAATACGACAATCTGAGCCTGAAAACATGCTGATAGTCTAGCGTACTTACAAATAATTTTTGAAGAAACTCGGCATGTGCTTTGGTGCTTTTTGCTAAGGCGTAACCTCAGATACGAACAATATTATAAAGTCTCAATGCATTTCAATCTGTTTTGAATACGTCTGACTTTGCAGTGAAAGAGCAGCCTAATTTTCATGACAACAGTCCAATAACTTCCATTGTGAATCACAAATTCGAACACAAAAGCCCATAAGGCAGTAGATTCTTTTCCTGTTTTTATATTTCTTCACGTGTAAGTACCCGACTTCTCCAGTAAGTGCTTTGGCTTCCGAAGCAGTAACTACGAAAAAGTCCTGACAAAAAAGCTTCCGCGGAATCCACGCTATTGATAAACTCCAAACCGATAGCGTCGAACCACGCTAAATGCTGGATGGAATACTGGAACGTCTTCGGAAACCAGTTGCAGATACACATGTCGTACTACACACTCCGTAAAAGAAAATTGTTTCACTTCAGCACAAAGCCACGTTTATATTCTATTTTGTGGCAAAATGAAACTTTTTGCTCAATTGGTTGAGTTTGAAAACGTGAAAAAGGAAATATGGTACAATCGCAATAGTCGCCACCATGCAAAACTTACTTTTTTGTATAAAATAATAGGAGTGAAAATTATAGTGATTTGCTTGAATCAACAAAATATATTGGAACCCACGCAACCGGTAAGCAGCTCACTCACTTTAGCCAAAGGAAGAATCCCAGCTCACTCACTTTTCCTTCCACGAGGGCCAAAGGAAGAAGTCCCAAGAGGTATCAAGATATCTCACGGTTTTTTGTAACATCTGAAGTTCTCATGGCTCTAAATCAAGACGGAACCAAAAAACGTGGGAGGTGTAATGACGCCACCTGGTTTATGGTCGCCATTTGGGTCGCTTTCCGGAGTATGCAGCCAACTAGATTCGCCTCGCCAACCTATGCTAGTGTATTCTGGTAACATGCACGAACCATCGCAGCTGGCACTTCTCTATTTGGAGAATTAGCTCGAAATTCGAAATTTGATGAAATTCACATCTGTGCTACTTGTCGTGAAGTGGGCGACGCCATGAAATCTTGGCAAAAATCCCATTTCTGCCGCTTTCATTTGAGATAGTACTCTTTCTGTTATTGCCCAGCATTTATGACCAAAGGTGAGGACATAGGAACCAAGACCGATTAAAAAACTGACAGCTTGTTGGTGTTTGAAAGCTCTCAATTTGTGGACACAGAACGATGAAGCTCAAGCAATACTACGTTTGTTTTAACAATACATATTTTTATCTCCTTGTTCTTCCTTCCGTCTAACGCCCATAGAAACCCAAAGTATTTTAACTTCTAGGCATGCTGCAACTTATTGCCGCTTACTTGCAGTGAACATCGACTTGGATTTCTGAAGAGAAAAAATACCTCGGTCCATTTATTGATAAAAAATTCCAGTTCATCTCAAGCAGCTGCAAACATCAAGTTAACTTTGAAGACCCTATTTAGTAGATGCGAGCAGAAACAAATCGTCTGCAAAAGACAAACACCTGATCCTGTAGTTTCCAACAGTGGACCTCTGCTCGACGTGGCTGAGTCGACGACTTGAAACTGCAAAATTAGTGCCGATTTTAGGTCAAGAGATTTCAAAGTTCTTCTACATATACATCGATTTTACACCAACGTACAGGTCAAAAATATTTGAAAAAGTCATATACGTAATATTGAACGAATAATTAAGTAAATTCAATGTGTTGAGTCATTAACAATGCGATTTTCGCAACAATCCCTCCAGATACCTGGCTGTTACAGATTTGTATTAAAACCGTCTCAAAAACCTTGGCAGAAAACGATTTTATGTGCAGTTTACCTGCTGTAAATTTTAGAAAAACCTTAGTCTAAGGCTTAGACTTAGAAAATAACTACTCTGTATTGTTGACAAAACTCGAGCACAATGGAATATTAAGAAGAGATATTTTCAAACTAGTTCAGGTCAGTTTCATTATACTCGTTTTTGTCTGCTTTCGGAGTGTCACGAGTGGTCTGCGCCGCCCATCGCTTGCTTGCGCCATGGGTCATGCGGCTGCTTTCATAGTGAATGCTGGACATGGTGGCGAGTCAATGGCAGCACCGTCCTTGATCCGTTCCTTTGCACCCAACCATCAACATCGAGCACGAGGCAGGACCGGCCACAAGAACCGTTTTTCAAGTATGAGTCTTTGAGCTTTGGTGGCGCGTACTCTAACAACTGTACTCTTCAGTCGGTTTTACACTACTTTTACACTAATACAAACTTATTTATCTAACGGAACTCAGTATTTCCACATGAAAAACATAAAATCGTCTACAAAAACAAGTTCCCTGAAGGTACGACTTTCGGTCTTTTGTTCTTTCTGATAACTTTTCCAATTCCAATGTCATAAAAACTATACTTTTTCTGATGATACAATATGAGTACAGAGTTCCAGTAATTAGAAAAACTACAAACTTTAGATACCGTGACATGGCTAAAAAGTAATTGATCGGCTAACAGTAAAGAAACTCTTACTAAATAATTTACTTATAAAACAGTCTGTTTCACAAATAAACACATTGACACGGATTCCTTAATAAATGTAAACGTACATCGTATTGAAAGAGTTTTTAGTGACAAATATATTAGTGCAATTTTATACGAGAAACTGACGTCGAAAGAACACTATAAACCAATGGTTCTTAACCTTTTTTCTACCACGCCCCCATGAAGTAACTGTTCTTTGTTTCAAGCCCCACTGATTTTAAATAAGTTGTAAAAACAAATGTATTTATTGGTAAATTTAATGAGCAAACTTTCCATGTTGCAGGGCGCGTAAATGGAGCGCCCCCCGGTTAAAAAGCACTGTTGTAAACGGTTGTGTCATACTTTGTGTCGGTGTAATGTACAAAGTTCAGCGTTATAAGAGTAGCCAAGCACTTCGAATATTATATCATCGATTAAAATTCACCGAGTCCAATATAGAAATACTGCCTGGGGCAAGCTTCATGTTATCTACAACACTGTTTTTCAACAGGGGTTCCTAAAAACATGTAGTGGGGTTCTGGGAGGGTTTCTCGTTTTTGAGGGGAAATGATTTCTTGTTTCAGTCTGTTGATGCGCCATTAAGAAATTTTTTAGATCACTGTGCCGCATTCAGACTCCAAGTAGGCCGGGTAGTTATACAGGAGGTTGAGTGCAGATAGCGGAACAAGAAATGTTGATAGTTGTTTCGTCACTTGTTCACTGTTGTGCAATTAAGAAGAACGTTATTGGCGCATCACAGTTATACGATGTTGCCGATGTACAGTTCACAATACAGTAGACTGAGTAGAAAGGAAACTAAGCCTGAGTCTAGTAGTGAGTATAGACTGAGCCACACACCAGAGTTTCTGTTCAACCTTTGTGGAGTAAGGTGAAAACAGTGTGAAACCCAACTTCTTACTGTTCAGTCAAGCCAGGTGAAGCAAAATAGCATATTTACTTATGTGAAGCGAAATGATAACAACAGCGAAGGAGTGGACGGTCATGAGCAATGTAGTCCAAATGTTAAAAAGACACCTAATCCGAAGCAGACCAAATGTTGTTCAATTGCCAACGTTAGAAAATGGGACGACACATATTTGAGATGCGGGTTCTTTTTGCCGAATGTACAAATTCTGAATGTAGCAGCCACATTGCAAAAATGCAAGAACAACTGCGTCATTAAATTTCTTGCTTTTTAACATCTGTAACAACTGTTTATTTATTGAAGTGTCTAATACCGAAATATTTGATTTCTTCTTTTTTTCAGGCTTCCGTCACCAAATGTTTATCAGAGATGAGATGAATGGATTTACGTTTTTCAAATCCAAGTCCTATCCGACAATTTCATTTCAAAATCCAATCCAAGTCCAATTCCGATAAACTGACAGTTTCAAAATCCATATCCTGTTTAAATCTGAAATTCTATCAGTCGTGTTCTGCTAAAGACAAAATAGCTCCACCACAGTGTTTGCCTCATGAGGCAAAGTAGACATTGCCAAAAATACCTTGGAAACAAATTTAAGTTAAGTTATGCTCTATCTTTGGCTCACAATACTACAATAGTGGACACTTTGAAGACTTCAAGGTAAGCTCTATTAGCATCAAATGCAATGAAAAGCTCAGTTACGAAGTATAAGATATCATTATCAAATCAGACAAAACAAAAGTACCACGTACGGTATACAGCACAAGCGAATCATTAGCACTAGGCTACACACATACAGTATATAAAACGCTTCGTGCTATTGCGATTATGGGTCAAGAAAAGGGACAGAATCAATGAAAGACACACGAATTCCTTAACTTTGATGTCATGATGCATAAGAGAGAAGGCGTGTACCTCGTATCGCTGAATAGTATGTCAATGTTCCAAATACAAATATACTTTCGACGGATGTGAGAAACTCCACAGAAGCAAACTTACAGATTAAATGCAGTATCCTACAGTTCCGAAATATAACTGAAAGTTGGGAAGAAGTTCAAAACAAGATTATCAAATGCAGATCTAATCCAAATCCGGTTAAGCAGATTTTATAAAATCAAATCCAATCCAAACCCATCATAAAACTGAAAATCCGCCGGATTTAAATCTAAATCCATGTTCATCTCTGCTGCTTATGTTGTTGCTCAGGCAGGTCGGCTGTTCGCATCGTGTTGGATCTGATTAAACTTTTGCTGTCCGATGAAGTTCACCTCGTCGGGACGCTTTGATGTGTTTGGTCAGAAATTTCGCATCTGTGTTGTTTACACTTTCAATCATACCTCATGTTTAGTTTTTGATCGATGGATTTCGCATCACCTTGCTCAGAGTTTCTCAATTACGTCCACCCGGTCTGTTGGTTTGATGTATTTGACAGCGTTTTTCAGGGCACGCCCAATGCCCAGGCGGGTCTAAACCGAGTTTCAGTTTACAACTAATCCGAATAAAATTTTATTTGTTTAATACAATTACACTACCATTGTGCTCTTTTTTGCACCACGTTTGTCTGGGTGTTGCAAATCGCGCACGTCGGTTTTGCATCGGTGACAGCTCGTGACGTTACAGCGATTATTGAAAAACGGAATGTGACGTCACGGGTCTGTGCTGAGTCTTTCGAAATCAGGAAATGATACGTCCAGAAATATTACATCATTGCTGTCCAGACTTTATACATGGGCGCTGGAAGAGTGGAGGACAGGGGCAAACCCCTGGATTTTGATATTTGATATTTTGCTATTAACGTTTTAGCACAAAATGTTTTTCTCTTACTTTCCGAGTTGGTAAAATGAAAATTCACCACTCTTGGCCCCCTCCTGGAAAAAATCATTTTGGCCATCACCTGAAAATTTTCCTTTATTGCCCCTCATGGAAAAATCCTTTCGACGCTCATGCAACTCTGTTTACAAAAAGCAGTCTAAACGTTTAGGTGCGTGCGACATCATTTTCCTTCAATTAAACTGGACCAGAGGTTCCCAACCTTTCTCTGAACATGTACCCCTTCAGCATTTCGACAGATGAGCATATACCCCTAAAGTTTCTCATGACAAATAAGCTGAGTGAAATATCAAATCCACTGAAGTTTTAATAAAACTTTTATATGTTAGAATATTCGGAAATAAATATACTTTTCCCTTAAATGTACCCCTTCAGATAGACAAATGTACCCGAGAGGTACATTTACCCCAGGTTGAGAACCCCTGAACTTGAAATATCTTTGACAAACTGGGTAGTAAATCGGAGTGGATGCTGGTTTCAAAACCAAACCTCTTTCACAGCCGACTACTTACACTTTCGTAGCTAGTGGGCTGCTGCTAACTTTTTGTATAAACACTTAAGATTTTTGAAATGTTGTTCCGAGATTTGCTGCCATAAGGCAGAATGAGTTTCATATTAGATTATTTATAAAGAAGCAGTATGAAGCTTTTACCACGGTGCGACTACATATGTGAGCGTTAACAAAGGCCACTGATTCTGTATTATTGTTCTTATTTCAATTTCTAGTTGAGGTATTGTTTTCATCACTTACATAATTGCTTTGCGTATTTCGTGTAATTTTTGAACAATAGTTTTTAAAAATATACTGGGGTATCTTTTCTCTCCAACCACATTGCGAACATTGCAAATCATGGATCCACCAAAAGTATACGAATTTACTTGTTCATGTTTGAGTCATCGCATTGACTGCAACTTCACTTCACAGTTTCCATACGAGCGATCATATACCTCATTTCCTGCTTGCAGTTTGTACATTCTTGTGACACACATTGCATCGCTGCACTAATCCACAACTACCATGACACAACCCAGAACCGTCGCCAGAAAGTCGTCAGTAAGGGGGCTTTACATTTTGTGCAAGGGGGTTTGACATTCTAAAACTCGAAAAAAACTTTACTGATTGATGGTGTTTCATATTTCAATTTGGGGGGCTTGGAAGTTTATTTGGGGGCTAAGCCCACCGTGGCAACGGGACTGACACAATCCCATCTCAAGCTATCACTTGGAGTCGTATTAACGTATGGGCCTGAGGGGCAATTGCCTGGTGGCCCCACGAACATAAGGGCCCCATGCTAATATGTGTATATTAAGCGACTAACCACAAATATAAAAGAGTAGCGTCTTAAAAAATAAGTTTTGTTCTAACATGGATTTTGTTGTTGGCCTCGCCCTGAACCTGCCGGCATTTCGGGCTGCACTGCTTGCAGGCCTGTCGACTGCTTGTCTGGTGGTGGGTGATTGTGATCAAACGGTTGTTTTGTAATGTTATATTTGAATGTTAAAGCAGACGCCGTACTAAAGTTCAGGCGAAGGAAAGCCTATGTAAGGAGCCACCAATATAGTGACCGCGAGCAACAGGCCACCCGCAAATAGCAGATGGTTTGCTCGCTGGCCTGTTTGAAAAACAGCATTAACATGATCTGCGTCTTCACATAGATGAATATCATTAATATTTTTCATAATAACGTAGCTAAAGGTAAACTGAGCTATTTTTCACAGAGATTTGTATCAAACTGGCAGCCCTCCGCATTAATCCTTACCCAAGAAGATTCTCAGTTTCAAAAAGGTTGGTAATCTCTGGATGGACCGTTGTTGTTTTTCTAGTGTTACGTAGCGTACTAATTTAGTTTAAACGTGACAAATGCGCCTCTGGTTAAATGATATACTAACCATTTAAGTCCATTTGAAGAAATATGCTTAAACTAGATTCCAGGTGCGCGTAACGAAAGACATTTTGCAGTTGGTACGCGGGGTGAAAGAGTCTGAGTAGAACCAGTCTACTAGACTATAAAGATTAATTACAATCTTACTGAGTTACAAAGGACCTTGTCAGTTGTCTCTGATTTAGTATCGATGGTTTAGTGTTGCTTTCATCTCTGCCACAATGTCACCTCTCTTTCGCGTATGCCTGTGTTTATGGGTCTCGTGGTGTGTAAAAAAACAGCCACATTAGCCACATCCACCAGCGGTCTGCGAGTGTGGGGCCGAGGAACAAACAGCAGATCATATTTTCGTTGTCATTCAGAAAGAGGCCACGCATGCGAATGGCATAATACTAAATTAGTTCGCGGTCGTCGGTTAAACCAAAATATTCACGCTTGCAATGAAGTCACACACTCACTGACTGACCTCCACAGACGGCCAGAACACAAACGAAGGGATTGCAATCAGGGCCGGCACTAGCAGATGCGGGGCCCTGTGCAAGGCCTGGGCGCAGGGCCCAATGCAAGACCTAGGCGCGGGGCCCCTCTGAGCAGTGATTTTATGACGTCATCGTGTTCAGTCAAACGTGTTACGATAGTGGTAGAGCGAAGATATACAGTGCAGCACTAACACGAGAATTGAGCACGTTTGCTAACGTTCGAGAGGAAATTTGCTAGTTCTGACTAGAGCGTTCTTTGTTAA
>JGI24021J15306_10008326_pt1 | contig 12750 bp, 7 predicted proteins | sample Ectturendosymbi1_FD_15306 | JGI IMG/M metagenome (IMG submission 15306) | reverse complement strand
TTCCGCCAGTCCTATCTCTCGGGTGATGTCGATTGAGCTTTCCCTGCAGCATGACTGTGCGGCCCTTGATATGGTTTTGGACAGGGGTTCTCAACCTTTGTCCCATTAAGCACCCCCGAGTCATAAAACAATCAAACCAAACCCCCAGTTGGCTGCAACAACGCCAGATCAGGCAAAATTTGCACGGAGTGTGCAATCGGCACACATTTTCCTCTGGTATAGGATGTCAAAAAATAACAATACTTGAAAACTCAACTGTCATCCAAGTACCCCTGGAAATCTTCCCGTGAACCCCTGGGGGTTCGCGAACCCCAGATTGAGAACCACTGGTTTAGGACATTGCAGCCATTGGCCAAAGTCACCAGGAACGACCTTGTTTCTACAACTGAAAGTAGACCATTGGCATCGGTAATGGTTGTACGGTTCCATTGCACTGTGTCCTCTTTCAGCGCGGTACCTCTGAGACTTTTCACGATGATTTCACGAATGTTATCACACCAGTGGAGCAAAGTTCGCAGCCAGTAGACCCATGGTTCTCAAACTGTGCGTCGCGACGCTCTGGTGCGTCGTTTTAATTTAAGGGCGTCACACAAAAGCAAGTTTGCAATTTTATTCAATGAACTAACAACAGTAACATTCTCTGCAGTTTTATAATTTTATCCAAAAGACAATTATATGCTGACAGTAGATAGCCTATTTGCTATCTTATGATTACGTAACGTTTTATTACTGTTTACTACTAAAAGGGTTGCACAAGTTTTAATTTACTTTGCATCGAAGACTACAGTGGTCAGTTATAATGTTCATGTAAACAGGAAACTAATGTAGTAAACCTAAGCGTGACTCCGCAATTAAAAATAAAGAGTACAACGACAGTTATTTAGATTTTGTGTTCGCATTTGTCTTGCAAAACGGAGAGGATAAACCTCAGTTTGTTGTTTGCAGCAAGGTATTGACCAGCGAAAGCATGCTACCAAATAAGCATTAACGTCATCTAATATCATCACAACCGCATTTTGTGAATATAGCTAAGTGTTTTTTTTTTCAGAAAGTGAATAATATAAACAGGAAAGTGTCCACCATTGCACAATAACGCAATTTCCAACAAAGGCTTCAATAGCATCCTACCATGTTGCGCACAGAATTACGAAGTCTAACAAGCCTCACACCATTGCTGAGGAGCTAATACTGCCTGCTGCAATCGATCTTTAAGTACGATGTTAACAGTTAAAAATGCTACCGCTATCTAATGATTTGCTTGAAAATACGTGCATAATTCTGTCTTCTAATTTACGAAGTAAATTTTTGTAACGTCTATCCAAGCTCCCATCGAAATTTACTCAGTACTTTCTAAATATTTTATCAAGCTATGAATAGATTCGTGATCCTTTCGTGCAACCTACCCCATCGTCTTTTGCTCCAAGGGTCTCCACACTACGACCCACGGGCCAAACCCGGCCCGCGAAGACATTTTGTCAATAATGAAAAAAAGATATCTCCACAAAAACTTGTTGATTTTGCAGAATGTAACATATACCAAAACAATCACATTATGTAAAGTGTCCGGTCCTCGGAATATTGCGTAACAGTTTATGTGGCCTTTGGACAAAAAATGTGGAGACCACTGCTTTACCCTAATAAGACAAGAAGTGGTTATATTGACCTTGCCTGTGATGATTCCCTGAAAAGAATGTTTATTTCAGGAAATCCGACAATTTTCTGGATTTCAAAATGATGAATACCCAGCTTTAGCTAAAAAAGCGCTACGAATGGTTATTCATTTTGCTACATCGCATTTACGATAAACAAGGATTTCTGCCATGACCGTGATTAAAACAATATATTGATAACGAATACACCTTGAGAGGTAAATGCGGGTGGCAGTTTCGCAAATTCTTCCAAGATTCGACTAAATAGTGAAAATAAGCTCGAATTTCACAAGAGCCTCGAAGTTATTAGGTGTTGTTTAGGTAGTCCTGGCAAAAGAGGCGAGGCCCACCCACATCTGGTGGCGCGAGCCTGGCCCAACCATTCGTAATCAGTTCAAGTTGCATTCCTGCTGCACCCCTTTCAGGAGTGTTTCAGTTGGCAGACGAAGTCTCGTATCTACGATTGAAACTACCTCACTGCAAATATATTCAACTGAAGTTTCAAAAATCTTGATAAAGGATTTGATAAATTTGTTACAACAAGACGAAAAGTTAGGCAGGTTTATTAGTAGCCTACATCTGCCACACTAAAACCATGACTGCACTAGTTGAGTACGGAACCATGTGTTTGTATTAGGCTACTAATTTTTACTTTGTCTGATCAGTGGTTCTCAACCACTGTTTTAAGAGCTGCATGTGGCCCCCAAGGACCGTTTGTGCGGCCCTCAGCAGTCTTTCAATAAAACCTTTATTATTTTGTGTAACAGACTTCGTTCTGCTATCAATCAAAACGTGCCAATTGATTTGTGTTAAAAATTCTTTAGTGCAGCCCTTTAACAAAGTCGTAAGTCTGGATTTGGCTCTCTTCAACGAAAAGGTTGAGAACCATTGGTCCTGGTTATGCGGTCTGCATCTTGATTAAAACTGAAAAGTTTTCATTTTCGTAAATGTTGCGAATAGAACTTTATCTGGGACTGTTTGCAAGAAAGTTGTACCACAGTTGAATAAGCACGATGACGTCGTCAGACGAAAGTTCATGAAAATTGCCCCTCCCGAAATGAAGACCTGGTTGCGCCCCTGCCGTACAGTATTACTTTTGCAAGTCGTTTCAAAAAGAATTTTGATGTTACAGAAGCGTAGATTGCAAATAAATTCGCGTTTTTAGATTTTTATGCTGCAGCCCTTTGTAACATTGGTGTTACGATATGCGGCTCATACATAGAACAGGTTTGGCCACTCCTGCAGTATATAGCCTGTGTATATTTGCACCACAATTGGCAAGCATACATTGTCATAAAATAGTCACAAAATAAAGTGTTTTTTGCTGCAGGTGAGCACTGAGCAAATGTGCCTCTGACCTTGTTTGCTGCACAGTGTAGCGATTTCACTTGTCTCGGATGTCATTGTCATCCTTCAGGGAGGCATTTAGCGATCCACTAAGATATTTGACTTGGTCAGAAGACTGTACGCGTACACCAGGTTTTTTTTAATGTGCTTTAGGGACTCGATTCGGGTCCATAGAATTGAAAATCGATTCCCTATAATCAGAGAAATCGTGTCCCTACAGGTCCTTACCGGGTACCTAACATTTTCATTAATAAAAACCTGGCGTACACCATGTTGAAAAACATTCGATGGAGCAGGTTGTGTACACTTTTTGGGTCAAAAAAGAATACCAGTTCTTTCGTTGCAATTAAAAGCGGTTTCGTGTTCAACAGCATAGTCACCACAAATATTCAGAAGACACTAGAACACAGTCGTCGAAATGGGGGCATTCCCCTGGATTATAAAGTTTGACATTTTCGTATTAAAGTTTTAGCAAAAAAGTTGTGTTCTAAATTTCGAGCGTGTAAAATGAAATTTCAGTTTTGGCCCCACTGGAAAAATCCTTTTGACTAACCCTGGAAAAATCTACTATTGCGGCACATGGAAAAATCCTTCCGACGCGTATGCACTGGAACCCACTAATACTAGGGCAAAACACGCATATGTAATAATCAGCAAATATTAGATGATTCACAACTATATTCCCACAGTACACCCTAATCTGGCTGAACCCCGCTGTTTTGAGAATTCATTAAGGTAAACAGCAAATAAATACGGACGCTCAAAACTCACCCTTGCCTTACTCCGTTGGTTACAGAAAAGAGTGATGAAAAGTTATTCTCCCATTTCACTTTCATGGTCTGGTGCCTATACCAGCTCATCATCAGTCTTACTGTGCACATCAGTACATTGCGCTTAATGAGTTCAGCGAACAAGTAGGTTGTGGTTAGTTCTGTCAGAAGCTTCAGATGTCAAGTGACTTTACTCCACAGGTGAAATAAGCAAGGAATCAATCACAAATTTTAATAGGAAATTGATTTCACGTAAAACTATGCATCATCGGTCCTTACATCTGCAAGCAATGCTTATTTAAATAGAATCTAGCTTCAGATGTATTTCAAGAATAAAAATAAGCTGCAGATGTATTTAAGAATGCTGAAAACACTAGGGTACCCTTGTTTACATAATACGACGCAGTCTGTTTGAGTAAAAATATGCACATGCCAGTGCCATGTTGTGGCTTGAGACCAAACTGGCTGTCTGTTGTGTCCACAAGTGGTGAAACAGTGCTACCTTCTTTATCTATATTCTATGCTGACTACAAAACCATGCTCATACAAAACCATGTTTTAACAGATTACATGGGGGTTTGTGGCAGCTAGTATTTCCAATCCGGAGCAAAATTTTAAACCCCGGGTTTCAGGTAGCTGAGAAAAGAAACCCGGGAAAACCCGTTTTTTCGGGTTTTGAAATGAATGCGATTTTGAGAGACAAAAACTCAATATCATTGTGAAATTACTACTGTTGGTCATTGCGCAATTCATTAGCGAATGATTAATTAAGTTAAACACAGTTTTTCAATGATGTTTACAATACTGACGCATGACAATAAAAGCACACTTTCATCATTCAGTCTGTTTCTGAGTTTTGTGACAAATAGTCCCGTGGCTGAAAAAGCCCTTTCTGGTCCCACTGATGTGGGCTTCATTGTAATTAAGGAATGGTACAGTTTTTCAAGGTTATTTAACCTCTTGTTTGTAGCCTCAAAAGACTCATTTCCTTTATCACAATTTGTGATCGGATCTCTTCCTGTGCCGGAATAGTTTTGTGGTTTCATTTTCCATGGATTCCATGGATTCTGTGCTTTGATTTCAAATGGTTGATTAAACTTTTGGTGCTTTGAACCACCTTTTTTGTATAAAGGAGCACAAATTGCATTTTGGCGTTTGTTGAGCCTTGTTTTATAAGAAATGGCTCAAAGCTTCTGATTTTCTTTGATTACTAACGTCTTTAAACTGAATGTATTTGGTTAAAGCTCTAATTAAAGTTGCTTCTAAAGGAAGGCCAGATATATTGCAGAAAGTTATTGCAAACTGGAAAGAAACGAATCGATTTTTCAAAGAATCACAGCTTGTATATGAACTAACATATAACAGCTCATGAATGAACTAACTAGTAACTACGAAACTCCGGCGTACCTTTGAAAAACTACCCCACGTGGTAGTTATTTAATTAGGTTAGCGAAAAGACTAAAGTTCTATTACGTAGACATCTGTTATGTGCAAAATGACGTCACGATCCGTCTAAATAGGTCAACTGAACGAAAATATAAACGGAACAACAACGAACGTACGATGGTCAGCAAGTAAAATACGCAACCTCGTGCCTCATGATTACAGTTGAAAGTTCAAACGTGCTAATTTGCCCGCTAAACGCCCCAATCTGCAACTTCAGTGTTATCAGAATTAGTAGTATTTGAATGCAACAGCATTTCCAGGCTTTTTAAAATATCCGGGTTTGGTGGTTGAAAAAAAACAGGTTTCCGGTAGTAGAAAATAGCCAAGAAAACGGGTTTCAGGTTCGGGAAAACCCCGGTTGGAAACACTATTGCAGGGCTACTCAAATGGCGGACCGGGGTCCGAATCCGGACCTTTGGATGGTGACGGCCGGACCCTATCAGCCTTCAAAGGTGTATTCTGTACCCAGACGTTTTTATCCCAAAATCTTGCGCTTTTGGCCTTACTTCTACAGCATTAACTCCTCGCTAACTGTATAAGTGATTGTCGATCAAGCTATTGTTCAGCTATATTACAGCGCACACCTGAGGTGGGCTTGTTATGTTCACCTGAGGTGGGCTTGTTATGTTCAATAGCTCGTCACTAATGTCTATCCTGCTGCAGGGTTGCCAGTTTGACTTTTTTGAGGCCAAATTTGTAATTTTTCGCCTTTTTTCAACACCTTTGGCTTTTTTTTATTTTTGGAAAAAGCCGAATACAATTTTTTTTGGCTTTTTAACCAATTAGATTTTTTATGTCGATTTGGCAGATTCAAAGATGATTTTGGCAGATTTCTGGGCACTGGCAGATTTCTAGACACTGTTTCTGGACACAGAATGATAAATTTTCGTTGGAAACTCTGCACGAGAATTTATAATTTTTTTGTTTTGCTGTTCCATGCTTATAGAGTTGAAGTTTCAGGTTACTCTTCAGCAAAACCAAACGTTTCGAGAGGTTCATTAATGGAGTGAGCTTTATTCTTTTTATGTGTAAAATGTGTACATATTGCCTTTCAAAAGCGCATTTAGGTGTTGGTGTCGTTGTGTGTTTATCGCGTATTTGGCTTTTTTCGGTGCTATTTGGCTTTTTTTAAGGCTTGATCTGGCCTTTTTTGCTTATGATTAGTGACTACCTGGCAACCCCGTCCTGCTGGTGAAAATAGTGGATTCAAGGCTAGAAAATAGCGATGGAACCTTTTCTTTCCGAAAACAATGTCCTCATACAATTTTACTTGTGCACAATTATGAAAGATGCTTGAGTAAAGGAAGAGTTTTGCATAGATTTGGTCCTTTTGGAAAGAAATTTTGTTGTTTTGCGGAAAGTCAACAAAATGTGAAGAAAAGCTTAGGCATTTTCAGTTTTTTTAGGAAATCATAAAGAAAGGGAAACTACCAACATTGCCGAAGAGCTTGGCGACTTTACTTTTCGAAAACAGTTGCTGCTCTTTACTCAAAACCCCTTTTAGTGACAGACATTACCCAAATTTCAAATGAAGCAAAAGACACATACACATGATTGGATCAAAGATTTAGTAGAAACTTTATAGGTGCCGTAGCTCTGCTGGGCATCTTCACTTATATTTGTAGGCAACGACCCATCATTCACTGATGAAGGTGGTGGAGCGGAGCTCTGGCAGCTTGACATCACTGGTGTGGACGCAGCCAAAATTCAACTGGAATTAATTGAATTCCAATAGAATGTAGCAGTGAAAAAAATATTTTTGATGGCACACCAGAAAACTTCTTGTCAAAGGAACGTATCTCCAAATTTTTTTCCACTGCTCGTGTAAGCGCCGGCGCGCTTACACATGCCCAATGGTGAAAAGCCATCGGAAGCTTCATTTGGCCGATTACTTTCGCGCAAAGCAAAGCGCCTCAACACTCGCAAACTGTCATTGGAAATTTTCACTGTGTTTGGGTCTATCTGCTGCTGCCGGAGGGGCGAATTGTCCCCGCTACAAGCTACAGTAAATGTAAAACTCTGGCCCCCACACTTCGGTTTTAGTATTCTTTTAGTTTTCAGTAGTTTTTCTGCGCATTTCGGAGTGTTTTTCGGTGATTTACGGTTTTGGTCTAGCCATCCACATCCAGATTCACCCTCATTTCTCACTTTTTTTCTGAGTGTTGCTAGTGACCCCGACAGTGGCCAGTGGACCCCTTTCAGCTACGTTTTCCCTCCTGGCTCAAATATCTAGTTACGCCATTGACTGCTGGCAGTCCTCGCTTTAAAAAAGTACATAAAGAACAAGTTCCGCATCTGTATTACAAATGAAACCTTCACCACTACCTTTCACTCGCTGTCACTACCTTGGAACAAAAATGTAGGTAACTGCCAAGAAGCACAAAATCTCATTACTCCCACCAGCAGAACAATAAATACAGCTGACAACTTTTGTTAATGTCTGTATCCATTTACCGGATTTTGTATATCTATATATAGTCGTATTAAGTTCTCATGTTATGCTTTTTTTAGAAAAATCCAAGACATGTCACATTTGCATGATTTTATGGGAGTGACCGGACCTTGAAAATTTTTGGCATTTGTAATTGGACCCTTTCTTGAAGTAATTGATTAGCCCTGCACTAGTGGCAGCCGAATTGAAGTTAGATGAAACTAAAATAGTCCAAACGCTTACTATATACGATATATTGAAACTTTCACATGTTGTTTCAAGCAAAGTAAAATTATCAACTAAACTAACTTCATTGTTATTCATACGGATCCCAATTTAATCTATTTTCTTTCGCAAACATCCATATGAAATTTCCCAAGGACAAGATCGCGGTTCATTGAGCAATGAAAGCTGGTTCGAGTGTTCTGCTTTTAAATTTTCAAGCAGTGTAAGAGTGAAAGATCCATCTTTGTTCACAACAGAAGTACATTTCCTCTTTTGATGACTTCTACGCAAAATGTTTTTTCCTTTTTTGATCACTTCGACGCAATTTTGATGACTTATCTGTATTTTTTGATGACTTCTATTTATCTCTTTCGATGACTTCTAAGCAAAATGGTTTGAGACTGGTGGTGGTATCTCCCATAAAGATACATCTAAGAGAATTCTCAAACTTTTGTCCTCGACGCCACTTAACACCAGGTTGCGGAGCCGGAGCCGGAGTCGTAATTAGGAGTCGGAGGTTTTTGGGTGGAGTCAGATTCGCATTCCTAACAACACTGGGAGTCGGATTTTTTTGTCCAACTCCGATTCCGCATGCCTAATTGGATCCTTTTTACATCACACTCTTAAATTGGAAATTCCTGTTGAAATGGTACAATTTCTTTTGAAACTTTTGTTGAAACAGAGGTTTCTTGCTGTGAACCACGATTTCCATAGATTTTAACCGCCAAATTTCATTCCCTTTATGTTAAGGAGTTGGAGTCGGAAATTTTGGAAAGGTAGGAGTTGGAGTCGGATTCGGATATTTCACCTCCGAATCCGTAACCCTGCTTACACGTTTGCAATGCTATGACCGGAATAACTTTCGACATGATATTTTGTTTCGTGATCTTCCGTCTTCACCACCTGCTTTTCATCCAATATTGCTAACATTTGGATAATCTGCTGTATTGTTGGAGGACTAAGAAGAAGCATCTTTTGCTTAACCCAGCTAACACTTGGTCTTATGACGTATGGAAACATATCCTGTTATGCTTTTGGGTAATTCGCCCTTTCGTAGAAAAGGACAACAGACAACCTCAACATTTAAAGCTTTAATAAACAATTTCGGATCCCAACAGGAGAGGCCATACAATGGCAAACGCTGAAAACAAGCACAATAATAACTTGATAGAGAAACGAAAAAGAAGCAAACTGGCAGCGTGCACGGAGTAGACTGCTACGACCATTGAAACGACACAAAAAGGCGAGCGCTCCTAGGAATGTAATTGACAGCCCGGTGGACAATTCACGCATGGAGAGAATGTCACGACTACTGTAACTCTTACCATATTATCCCTAACATCTTTTGCTTTCCTTTGTGGTACCCCTGGGCTTCTCAGATTTATGCACCACATGATGTAACATTATAATCATGAAAAGTAACTCGAAGCGGAATATAAGCTGCTTGCTGTAAATGGTTCCAGTGCAAAAATGTATTGAATCAGAAGTAATCAGAAATTTTATCATTCTTACAAGAGACCGAAGGTGACTGCAACAACTTGCAAACAATGAACAAAATACCAACACTGATGAATGCGGTGCGCCCACACAAATGACATATTGTTCAACCTTGAAAGATTATGTACCGAAACAAAAACACAACACTTCCTGTTTCGTCAATTGCTGTTTACAGAAGATGCTGTTTTCATTTCACACAGCGAGCGAAACGGCCTTGAGTCACTAATGGACCGTTTTGCTGCTGTTGCGAGGCCTTTTTCTGGTCACAGTGTTTGCAAAGACAAAAAATGCTGTAATACACCAGTTGACGTGCACTGACACGTCCATATAGATATCATCGTGAATTGCACTAGGCCCGAAAAAGTCTCCCACTTTTGCTATCTTGGTGCTTTTATGTCCAACGACTGCTCTCTTGAGAAAATACGAACCTCCAAATCTTGCTTTAATTTTAGTGAAAACAAACGGTTGTGATCCTCAACCTAAATATCTAGTAAAAACATTTGAAATATTGAATGCAAAACAATTTGCGTGCTTTTGTGCGCCGCTGAGCACCCCATCCGACTTTTTTTGGCCGTTACTTAAAACCTGATGTCAGAATGTTTTCATTTCTCTTTCTATCTTTAAGTCTTTGAAGTGTCAACTATTATAGTGTTGTAAGCCAAAGGTAGAGCCACAGGTGTAGGAGCAGGCATTTCTCGGGGGTGGAAAGGATATTTTGTTCAAATTTCCGTAGATTGGCCCGAAAAACTTTTATGCGACAAACTTCCGACAAATTTTCTGTAGCTGTTGGTACATTATGTTTTCCTCTATCACAGGGTTTCTCAAACGGGCCCTCGCCCCTCCCTGGGAGCCACGGAGCGGTTCTCTGGGGGCCACGAGCGGAGGCCTTCACTAAGTAGTTTTGCCGTGATATTGCATAACCCAAGTGTCACGATATATTAAGTATTCGCCAATTAAACTTAGAAGGGGGGTTCATGGAAGTTTGAGAACCACTTCTCTATCATGTTGCCATAGACTTGAAAACTTAACCCAACTAAAAAAACACTCGAGATTGAGCAAGTACATTATCATAAGCCAGCTGGCTCAGTACTATTGAGCATCTGCCACACAGTTCTGATATTTGACGTTCCATTCACATTCCAGCTGTTGCTATCAACACAGAATCTCACACTTAGCTGAGGTATAGGCCTGAAGTTGCTTCCTTCTCTGAAGGACACATATGTGAAATGTGGTTTTTATCATAATATTTATATTATGACTATGCTGCGAGTCTATTGTCTGTTCAACTGGACAGATATACAACAAACTGTATGGCAGAATGTGTTCATGCAAACACAGTAGTTAAAATTAAGTACAAAAGCTTTTCTGCAAAAATGAAGTAAGTGTCTCAGCAAAAATGAAGTAAGTGCCCTGCAACATACTCGGTTACCTCAGTGTACAATTAATAAAGCACGTAAAAGAAATGCTTACTTTTGCCCAAACTTTGAAATGAGTCAGTTACTCATCAACTCCCACAGACTACAACACGAAGTTACTAGAAACAGTTTGTTGATTTTATATATATTTAGTTTGTTTTGTATGACATAATAAACTTGTATGTAAAACACTTAATGACGAAAAAGTGTCGAAACTTCTTTGCCCAATTTTTTGAGATTTTACCCATAATTTTGGCAAATCCAAATTTTTTGTGGGTACACTACGCTTACACCCCCACCTCCTACACCACTGCGTTCAAGTATCATTAAATAACGGGAAATCACTCCAGTTTTCTAAAATGTCTGGACAGTACAGTCAGTACTTTCATAAAGTTAACCGGAAGACACGTTGGTTGGTAGAATACACACTGTCAGAATTAACTGGAACGTACAATAAATGTTTTGCAGATGCAAAATTAATTGTAATGCGCAGTGTTACATCTATCAATCAACATGCAATATCGCTCATACCATCTTAATTGTACCTCCTGAAAAGAATTAAAACAGCACAGACTACTATGTACAGGCACTACGTTTCCTATGACGCATTGCACGATTTCCCTTGGCTGGGTACATTTCTTACTTACAATAGCGAGTTTACAGGACACGAACAAACAAACCCATTTGCAATTGATCACTCTATTTACCACTCTTGTTTAATCGTTTCAAAGTTCGAAAAATAGCTTTCGTGCAATAGCTCTTTCATTTTGCTAATCGCTTAAATAAATTGTTTGTTCTGAAAAGCTTCGTCCTGTAGGTGTTCTGGAAGTAGCTGGTTAAATACCACAATATGTGTGTGAAAAGTGTTTGGTAAAAGCTTAATTTGAAGACACCAGACTGAATGCGGTTGGAAGCATGACAGATCTTTTTTGTTTAAATTAGACAAGTGGTCGATGAATAGCAACTTTACCACGTTGATCGGCATCACAAACGGTCTTAACAAAATAGGCATCTTGTCTTGCTTTCAGAATGCAACATTTTAATGTCTCCATAACTAATGCATATATTCCATTACTTATTGTTTTAGATCAAAAATGTAGACAACTAAACAACTAAGTCCATTCCAAAAAGTTTGCCGTGAACGCTTTGGAACGAGTTTATTATGTTGCATTGCTTCCGCTTACGAGCTTTACTGCGGTTGCGAGTTTAACACAAAATCATCAATTGTCGCCACAGTCATAGCTTTTTCTTCATTATCAAAATCACCAAAAGCAACACGATAAACTGCATATGGACTAAAATAAACGTCTTGGTCGGACTAAAATTGAAAACCTTCATACACTTTCTTCCACGGATGCAGTGGCGAAACTGCGGGGGGCAAGAGGGGACATTAGCTCCCGGCGCAGTGTTTTGGGGGCGCCAAATTGAGGTCGGAATGTTACGTAATAATTACGAAATATCAGCGCATGGTAATAATTAAAATTTACAAAATTTTGAATGAAGCAACTGCTACCCAGTTGCGAAATCTCATCAAAATCACCAAGGTTCGCAAACCGAGCAGTTGCGAACCTTAGTGATGTTTGCAGGCAGAGCTTTTGTCTCCAGCAATCAGTGCCCGCATGTGGTTTGACTGACGTTCGCGTCACAATGCTTTCAGATACCTGAGATTACAAACTTTCCGACTTCGCTCTATTCTGAAGTGGCTTCACAATCGGACGGCAATTCAGCGTTCACAGTGCATGCAGTGCTCTCACTTTTAGGGATTTTGTCCCTAGATTGGAACTTTTGAGTCCTTTTAGGGATATTTTAGGGATTTGGGGATTTTTAGGGTTTTTCGAAAAAGTATGAAAATGTGGGAAATGAACTATCTCAGTTTATTTTGCAAATGATATTTGGTTCTATTTTTAACATTTATCATTCGCACTCCGATTTTATGCTGCACCACCACAGATTTAGGGATTTTAGGGATT
>JGI24021J15306_10008325_pt1 | contig 12750 bp, 8 predicted proteins | sample Ectturendosymbi1_FD_15306 | JGI IMG/M metagenome (IMG submission 15306) | reverse complement strand
TTTCTCTGCTGTTACTTCAGCCTTTCAAATTTTCACCCGTAAGCTTTGCTTGCAATTTTCAGGACTGAGGATGCGTAATTTTACGTGAAATCGATTTTCTATTAAAATTTGCTGATCGAATCCTTGCTTACACCCACCGTGGAAAATACATACTTGTACATGGGCCGTGTTCTTTCAACTCAAATTACCGACCAAATACTTGTTTTTTACAAAAATTTGCGGACGTTCGCCATTTTTGCTCCAAACACCTGCTCGGTCTTTTTTCTCGCCTCCGATTGTTTTATAAACTTATCATTTTTGTGACAGATGCAAAGTTTGCGAACACCTTTTGTGTCAAATTGCTTGGTTTTTATTTTTGCTTGTAAAACTTTTGAAAGCATTGCTCTTTGATGCCTTTCTTTGTTTTGATTTTATTAAGAGAGCTGAGTATGCCTGACCCGCACTTAAAAAGCAAAATATATAATTTAAACAGCGTTAATATTGACTGGTTCTTTGCTGTAGAAGAACTAATAGTTATTGTTATTTTCCGGTACGAGCATTTAATAGATCATAACAACACAGAGACTTGCGCGGTGCGGCGTCCAGTCTGAACCTTTCAAAGCATCGACTCCATCCAGTATTTTCAATTTTCACCTCTTTTTTCATTTGAAGGTGAACAAGCTACAAAGATACACTGAGTACCAGTTTCGAGTCAAAGCTGAGAACAAGTACGGTCTTGGTGAACCGTTAATATCCGAAATATGCCGTGCTGATTACCAATACAGTAAGTCGGCTGATATCGCCAAGGTCTGTATCGCACGCCGTCCCACAGTGACTAGTAACTTCAATTTTTATCTCAAGCTGTTCCTCGACAACCTGGAACACCAGAAGTGACGTCAGTCACACGTGATTCAGTTTCCATTGTTTGGAATGAGCCAACTCATGATGGTGGGAGCCCGGTGACCGGATATTGCGTGGAAAAGAAAGAAAAGAACTCTATTTTATGGCAGAGAGATGACGAAAAGTCAATATCAAGCTGTTCGTATACGTTCAAAGGTGCTATATTTTTAATATTTCTTCTTTATCCTAATTTGTAACTTCAACAATTAAAGCCACACACTTCGGGCTTGCTAGCAATTACTGTATGATAAAAAAGTATGAATGTTTACATCTTGTTTCTGCGTGGACTGATTGATGAATAAAATTAGCGAGCTACGGAATTGACTCGGCCAGCAAGGAGCAATCGCTCTTGTTTTTATATTACTTTTGATATTTTGCTTTTATTAGTTGAGCTGCTGTACCTCGTGCCTTTGTTGTATGGCACAGGCTGGGCTTCTTGTTTTATCTCAGTTCAGCAAAAAATCGTAAACAATTTTTCATTTTTTATTTCTTTCCATTTTCGGAAAGACGATTGTTTCTATTTGTATTCAACTGCTCATGTTTGGAAATTAGTGACAAATGAAGATCATCTTTGCAGTTCATATTCACGAAGTTCAGACCCTGACTGCATTTGTAATAAAATCGCTAGCCGTGACTTTTTTCAAAGGACTTTGGGATACAGTGGTTGTTTTTAAATTTCCAAGGCTTGTGATGTGCAAGGCAGTGTTATGGTTTGTGATTTCCGCAAAATATGTTAGTTTTGTTGAGATATACCTTCTGCTTTTACAACAGCTGGCAACCATGGCGACAGGTTTTTGATTTGGATTATGAAATGTTATACACGACGTACAACCACGTCTTTTAACTTAAGACCAAATTTAGAGTAACTTTAATACTCTGAGAGCATAAATTGGTACTTGAAAAAAATAACTGAACAGGTAAGTTAAAACTCCTCATTGGAGCGTTGCTTACGAAAGCCACACCCCAGCCAGGAAAATGTTGTCAGGTACGAATGTCGTTTATACAACCAACAGTTTTGCGCCAAGTTCAAAGTTTGTTTGCTTGAAAATCAACATTTTCTTTAGAATGATGTTTGGTGAAAGCGTCGAATTTGTTTTTTTGTTTTTTCAAAACCTTGCTCAGGAGTCCAGGGTGGTCCACCACCCTGGGGATTCTTTTTTTGTTGATTTTATATACTTGTAAAAATGTTAGAAACGACTTTTCCTGATTTTCAGAGACAAGTGGAATGGTGCCAGAGTTATTGTATTTCACAAGAATGTCCCTGAAAGCCTATATACAGAAAATATGGGTACCATACTACCCATCATTACCTGATGTGTAACAAATTTTGGGCACCTTACTACCTTAACATTTCAATGAGATTTTAAGTGCAAAACCTGTTTGGCCAAATGTGACCACCGAAACCTTGTATGTTAAGAGGCTTCCTACACCATGACTTGATATGAAGAAAAAACGGATCTAACACGCGCATGGCATTTTCTACGCACAAACAAAAATTCACCTCTAAAAAATCCCTTTTTTGAGGGTGCAGTGTATACAATTTGTATGCTAGGTTTGTTTCGCTGCGCGGATACGATTTTGTTGTGCAAGTGATTAAAAGTGGACGTCGGGAAGTTTCTTCTCAACTGATATCGTTTTTCGGTCGGCGCTTCGAGAAGCACTGCCATAAACCACGAGTTGCATTCAGTGCTGCTTGATCGAAAATCCTCCAAACCCCTGATATGAAAAAAATAACCAAAACCCTTGTGCTGCAGTTTAGCCTTGTTTGTGGCTGATACTTTGTAGGCCTACTGTAAATTCACTTCTGATCACGGGAGTAGCCAGTGGGAAGAAAAAAGCTGCATTTATTGAACCGTTGAGAAAAACGTTGTCGTGGACGTGTAAAGTCATGTAATTCATTCGAACAGACAACCCTTCGTCCCAACCCCAATTTTTTCTGGCTTCGCGCCTGCATGTGATGATGGTCTGTGTTATTTTTTCAGGTCTGCTGGAAGGCCTTGAATATCAGTTCCGGGTTCTTGCTGAGAATGCTGCAGGAATAAGTAAGCCAAGTGATGCCAGCAAGTCCGTTGAAGTCATCAGCGCGGTGGGAGCTCCGTTTGGTCTTGAAGTTACAGATGTTTCACGAAACTCAATATCATTAAAATGGAAAAAGCCGCTTGCGGATGGCGGAAGTCGCATAGCATATTATTTTATCGATCGACGCCATGTTCCTGATGGCAGATGGCTCAAATGTAACTTTACCAATGTGACCGAATGCAACTTCGAAGTAGCTGGACTTACTCCTAATGAATCGTATGAATTCCGAGTCAGTGCTCGCAATGCTGTTGGAACAGTGGGTGTCTTTTCCGACGTTTTTGGTCCCATTGCATGCAAACCGAAATACCACCCCCCCACTATTGACTTAGACAGCAAGTTCATGTCAGATGTGGTCCATATCCGGGCTGGAGACAATCTCCGGCTGGAGGCGTTGATTGGAGGGAAACCACGACCAAGTGCATTGTGGTTCAAAGGTGAAACTGAACTGGTAGACACTGATCACGTGACAATCGTTGATGCCGCGTCATTAACAACCCTGGTTGTTAAAGAAGTGACAAGAAACGACAGCGCCAGGTACACGTTGCTGCTGCGCAACGAGTGTGGTGAAAAGAAAGCAAGCATCAATCTTAAAGTTCTGGACACTCCCGGAAAACCGAAAGGTCCTCTGACGTTTAGTAGAGTGACTGCTGAAAAGTGCAACCTGGCATGGGAAAGACCGGAAGAAGACGGAGGTGCTGAAATTACACACTATGTGGTTGACAAAAGAGAAACAAGTAGAGTCAGTTGGGTTCCGTTGCCACAGACGATAACAAACACCACCTGCACTGCTCCCAATCTGATACCAAACAATGAATACGTCTTCCGCGTGGCGGGTGTGAACAAGTATGGCCGTGGACCTTTTCTCGAATCAAACCCCATCGTTGCCAAAAATCAGTTTGTAGTTCCAACCGCACCCGGCCAGCCTGAGGTTGTTGCTACTACAAAAGATTCCGTTACAATCACTTGGACAAGACCGAGCAGTGACGGCGGATCGAACATTACCAACTTCGTCATCGAGAAACGAGACAAACAAAGTCAAAGATGGTTGCGTTGTAACAAAGGTCAAGAAGTGACGGATTTGCGCTTTCGTGTTGTCGGACTCAAAGAAAAAAATGTCATTGAATTTCGTGTTGCCGCAGAAAATGGTGCGGGCCAAGGACCTTACAGCTCGAGCAGTCGCTATGTGTGCGTACAAGATCCACTTTTCCCTCCGTCACATCCTAATCATTTTCGTGTCACTGATATTACAAAAAACAGTTTGAGTTTTGCTTGGGGGCCGCCTCTGTTTGATGGAGGCAGCCCAGTCAAGGGATATATCATTGAAGCAAGTGAGAAAGTTCCCGGTGAAGACGCAACCTGGCGAAAAATGCACAAATCAAATCACATCGTTACAACCGAATTTACAGCAAATGGACTCACCGAAGGTCACCTCTATGCGTTTCGTATTTACGCGGTAAATGATCAGGGTGTAAGTGAGGAAGCCAGTAGTCTGGCAGATGATGTTTTGGTGAAGGACGTTATCGAAGAGCCAGAGATTGATATGGATGACATGCAGAGAAGGACAGTCAGCGTCCATGCAGGAAAACCTCTGAGCTTGGACGTTACAGTCCGTGGACGTCCTGCGCCATCAGTCACGTGGTCGAAAACACCACATGGTGAAGATCTAAAGGCGAAATCACATATTGACAGCAATGTTGGCAGTAGTAGGTTGCAGATTGACAAAACCGACAGATACGACGCTGGAAAGTTCACAGTTGTGGCCGAAAATGTAGCTGGAAGAAAAGAAGTGAGCATAAATGTTCGAGTGTATGATACTCCTGATAAGCCGGGGCCTATTGCGCTTCGTGAAGTGACTCGCGACTCAGTTACATTAGCTTGGGATGCCCCTGAAATAGATGGAGGAAGTGCCATACGAAGTTACGTCGTTCAAAAACGAGAGGCTTCTCGTCGAACGTGGAACACTGTTCTCGCCAGATGCCCCAAAATGAGCTGTAAAATTGATAGCTTGGTTGAAGGAGTCTCATATTTTTTTAGAGTCTTGGCAGAGAACGAGTTTGGCGCAGGTGAAGGGAGAGAAACAGAAACTGCCATCAAGATGTCTGAGCAACCTTCCCCACCGCTGTCAATCGAAGTTATTGACGTTACTGCGAAGAGTGTATTGTTGGGATGGCAACGGCCCGAACTGGACGGAGGCTCACGCATCGACAACTACATTGTAGAAATTATGGAAAAAGGAACTGCAAAATGGGTCAAAGCTGGCGCCACAAAAGACTTGCACTTTCAAGTGAAGGGTCTGAAGGAAGGGCTGGACTATTACTTCCGTGTTAGTGCGCGCAACGAAAGTGGACTCGGTGAGCCTGGAGAGCTGCTCTCATCCGTGACCGTCAAAGAACATCTTTTGGCTCCATTCATCGACATGAGCAATCTACCTGAAAAGACTCTGATTGTCAAAGCAGGAGACCCTATCGCACTCAGCATACCCATATCGGGTCGCCCCGCTCCTTCAGTTGTTTGGACCAAGCATGACAAAGAAATCATAGAAGATCTTCATCGAACTACTCTAACCTCAACAGAATCACAGGCATCTCTTGAAATTCGGGAATCCACTGCAGACGACCGTGGTGATTACAAGCTGCTGCTCTCCAACACATCTGGGGCTTGCAGCCAATCGATCCACGTAGTAATATTAGACAAGCCGTCGCCGCCGCAAGGGCCTCTTGAGGTTTCAGATGTGTCTGCAGATACGGTTGTTTTGACTTGGAAGGCACCCTTGTACGATGGTGGGGCGGCCATCAGCAATTACGTGGTTGAAAAGAGAGAATCCCAGCGCCCTAACTGGGTTACTGTGAGCGACACTGTGACACGAACAACAGCAAAGGTGCCTCGATTAAACGAGGATACTGAATATGTCTTCCGTGTTATGGCACAAAATCGATTCGGAACGGGCAAAGCAATCCAGTCCGAATGCGTGGTCGTAAGAAGTCAGTTTGGTTTGCCTGGGGCTCCAGGAACACCACAAATTAGTTCTGTGACTAAAGATAGCATGACTGTGTTGTGGATGGAGCCAGTGAACGATGGCGGTGCTGAGATCACTGGCTACATTGTTGAACGAAAGGAGCCCAAAGCGTCGAGATGGATACGTGCCACCCGCTCTCCTGTGTCTCAAACTCGATTCGTGAGTACAGGTTTGATTGAAGGCGTTGAGTACATACACCGCGTCATTGCAATAAATGCAAAAGGTGAAGGCAAACCAAGCAAAGCAACAGCATCAGCTACCTGCCAAGAACCAGTGGCGCCACCTAGTGCACCGAAAAACCCAGTGGTTGTGGATATCACTAAAAACACATTGTCAGTTGCTTGGGACAAACCTGATTTTGAAGGTGGGTCCAAACTACTCGGCTATTATTTGGAAATGCGCGATGAGAGCACCTGGTGGAAGCGGTGTAACGCAACACCTATTCGAATAACGGAGTACACAATAAAGGGTTTGCCAGAGGGAGGACAGTATCACTTACGTGTACTCGCGCTGAATGCAGGTGGAGTAGGTCAGCCTGCCGAGATCAAAGATCCAGTGATCATAAAAGACATGAGTGGTCCGCCTGAAGTATTGGACGAATTTGAAAATACTGTAATTGCTCGAAGGGGAGGCATTATCCGGCTTCGGATACCATTCAAATGTCGGCCATCACCACAAGTTCAGTGGAAGAAAGTCACTGGTCACAAAGTGGATTTAAATGTCCGAAGCATGATGGCTCTACATGAAAATATCGCTGAACTTGTCATAAAAGATGTGGATCGCCGCGATGCTGGGGAGTACCAAGCTTTGCTTATAAACAAAATGGGAGAAAAAGAAGTTAAGATACATGTGAAGGTGATTGGCAGACCGGACGCTCCAGAAGGACCAATGCAGTTTGGAGATATTGCAGCAACTTCATTGAAAGTATTGTGGAAGCCTGTTCTTAACGACGGTGGAAGTCAGGTTACCAACTACGTTTTGGAACGTCGAGAAGTAGGAAAAACCGCATGGCTGACCGTCGATTCTAAAATAAGGTCAAACCACTTTGTAGTGAAAGGACTCACTGAAGGAGTTGAATACTACTTCAAGGTATACGCTGAAAATGCTTTTGGATATGGTGATGCTTTGACATGCACTAAAGCTGTGGTTCCAAGGAACCCTCTCTTTCCTCCCCAACCTCCTCAAGTTGTTGAAATAAACGAAATCTTTCGAGATCGCGTTTCTGTCTCGTGGAATCGTACCAGAGATGATGGAGGATCACCTGTCACTGGATATTTTGTGGAGAGACGAGAAGCCACGTCAGATAGATGGGTTCGCGTTAACAAAGTTTTAACCAAAAGTCTATCTTTCGTGGCACAAGGTTTGGTGGAAGATGCCGAATACCAATTCCGAGTTATAGCTGTAAGTGATGTTGGTGAAGGCGAACCTTCTGTTGCAACGGAACTTGTTGTTTGTAAAGATCCCTTTGACAAGCCATCACCTCCTGAAGATATTGAAGTTCATCACGTTGCTAGAGACTCTGTCACTTTGGCATGGAACAAACCCGTGTTTGACGGTGGGAAGGGTATTCAAGGCTACATCGTGGAACATCGTGAACTTGGAATGAGCGTATGGAAACAAAGCAGCAGTGACGTCGTTCGTGATAGAATTTATCAAGTAGGAGGACTTGATCCAGGTGCAGATTATGAATTTAGAATTTCAGCAGTTAATGAACTTGGAAGGTCACGACCTCGGATGATGGAAACGTCTGTGATGACAAGGAAGGTTTCAGGAGAACGACCCGAAATTGTAAAACCTATTGCGACTGTCACAGCCATCCGCGGGTCGAATGCGACGTTGTCGTGCGCCGTGACTGCGAGACCACTCCCTGATGTAACATGGATTCGTCATGGTAAAGAAATCAAGAGTGGTAGAAAACATAAGATGTTGTCAGAGGGGCAGACAAACTCACTATGTATTGACAATGTTTCTGATGAAGATGACGGCACATATCATATGTTTGCTAAAAATGATGTTGGCACTTTGGACTTGGAAGGATCGCTGGTCGTGGAAGGTTCACCAATTCTAGACGAAAGGTCTTCGCGATTCAAAGGCCAAGTAACTACCAGAAGTCAGCAAACACTGCGCATACATGTACCATACATAGGAAAACCTCAAGCCGATGCAACGTGGTTTAAAGAAGGAAAACGAATCGAAAAGAGTGAGTTTCATGAGATGGAGACTACTGACAGTTACGTTCACTTGGTTGTTAAAAACCCCATCCGACAGAAAGATAGCGGGAAATACACCGTTAAACTGAGCAACGTGCATGGCAGCAACTCTTACGCAATCGATGCCAACGTACAAGATGTTCCTTCGAAACCTCATGACATCCAAGTGTCTGAGGTGACATACTCTAGCATGGTTTTGTCATGGAAAGTTCCGCATGATGATGGAGGCGCTTCTGTATCGAATTACATCATAGAAAAACGAGACATAGATGGAGAAGAGGACACATGGACTTTGGTAACTTCAAACACCACGCAATGCCATTTCAGGGTTAGCAAATTGATGGAGAAGCATGCGTACTACTTCCGAGTCTTTGCTGAGAACTGCTTTGGCGTTTCCTTGCCACAAGAAACAGATGCGCCCATTGCAGCCAAGCCTCCTCATGATGTTCCTCAACAGCCAAGCCAGCCAGGTGTCAGTGGTGTCTCCAAAGAAGGTTGTACTTTGGCATGGAAACAGCCTAAACACGACGGAGGAAGTCGCATAACCAACTATATTGTTGAGCGTCGAGACAACAGGCGAGTGCGCTGGATGAGGGTGAATGACGAAACACTGACGCAGTCTGTTTGCAACGTCACTGGATTGGTCGAAGGTTTCGTTTATGAGTTCCGCGTTATTGCGGAAAACTCTGCTGGTCAATCAGAGCCTTCAGAAATATCAGAAAAAGTGGTACCTAAAGATGATATCAGAATTGTTGGGCCAAAGTTAGTTGAATCTCTCAGAGATCTTGTGGTGAAGCCCAATCAGAATGCAACCTTCAGCTGCAAGATATCTGGACATCCGAAGCCTGTTGTGAAGTGGTACAGAGGAGGAAAAGAACTATCCGGTAGCTCGAAGCACCAGATGCACGAGGGAAAAGGAAACCATTATTCGTTGGTGATATCTGAGGTGACAGCAGCGGATGAAATGCCTTACACTGTTCGCGCGATCAACCAAGGCGGATCTGTGTCAGTCACAGCTCGCCTTGATGTGCAACTCCCAGCACAGGTCAACATCCCGAAGCATATGATGACTGAAGCGACCACATGCAAAGTCCATGAAGTTGTGTCGCTTAAAGTCCCAATACAAGGCAAGCCCACACCAGATGTGACGTGGACAAAAGCAGGCAAACTGGTCAATCCAGACTCACACCGTCATTTCGTTACCACTCCCTCGTTCACCTCAATGACCATTACCAATGCAGAAAGAAGTGACTCTGGCTTCTACAACATCACAGTCAAAAACAGGTTCGGAACGCAGCAGGGCACAGTTGAACTTCAGGTTGGTGATGTGCCGTCTCGACCGGATGGTGTGGAGGTGAGTGAGGTCACTCGTGATTCGCTTAAGCTTTCGTGGAAAGAGCCATCTGACAATGGTGGCAAACTCGTGCTGAAGTATGTTGTGGAAAAATCTACAGCGTACAGTGACCGCTGGATGAAAGTATCATCAACTGGCACGACCCACTACACTGTCACTGGGTTGTCGGGTAAGACAAGTTACCAGTTTCGAGTCAAAGCAGAGAATGAATACGGCCAAAGCAAACCCTCGCCAGCTTCTATTTCTGTCACGACAAAAGAAGATAAAATGATGGGAGCCAATTATGACGACATGGTTGATGCAACTGAAAAGTTCGTTGCCGGGGAAACCCAAATCCATCAAGCAAGCGTTTTGGATAAATACCAGATTATGGAGGAATTAGGCCGCGGCGCTTTTGGGGTCGTTCATCGAGCACGTGAAATAAGCACAGGCAAAAACTGGGCAATCAAAATTTGCCGCTTTGCCGATGAAGCTGATAAAGTTCCTGTCCACCGTGAAGTGGAGATTATGCGCAAACTGCAGCATCCTCGTGTTCTGCAGCTTCACGAGGTTTTTGACGTGAAAGGGGAGATGAGTTTGATCATTCAGTTCGTTTCTGGAGGTAATTTGCTGGAAAGAGTGACCAGCTTGGGTTTCAACCTGACGGAAAACACGTGTGCATACCTTATGAGACAAATATGTGAAGCTCTCGCATACATCCACTCCCAGAGAGTGGCTCATTTGGATTTAAAACCAGATAACATTTTGTTTGTGACACGAACGAGTAAAAAGATCAAACTGATTGACTTTGGCGTCTCGAGGCAGCTAAAACCTGGAGAAGGTAAGTGTTTCCTGTACTTTTTGATAGATATTTGCATAAATCTAGAATGTTTCAAACCTCATTGGCATGTTCAGGGTTGAGGATAACTTATGGCACCCCGGACTTCTGCGCGCCAGAAGTTGTGCAAAACGACACGGTTGGATGCCCAACTGACATGTGGTCGTTTGGCGTCATCACCTTTTTACTGCTCACTGGAGTGTCTCCTTTCCGGGGAAATAATGATGGAGAAACAGTGAAGAATGTTATGGAGGCAGATTGGACTTTTAGTGAAGATGATTGGAGCTTTGTTTCAGATGATGCATTGGATTTCGTAGACAGGTAATTAGTGTTATTATTTGGGATTATTTGTTGTGAAGTAAACGTTCCTGATGATAATGTGATTCTGATTGACTACAGACTCCTGGTGAAAGATAAAAAAGAGCGGATAAATGCTGAAGACGCTCTTCAACATCCTTGGCTGAGAACTCTTCATCCTGAGATTGACGAAGACCTGATCAGTCAGCGCTCAATTGTGATTCCAACCACCCGACACAGGAAATTCCACCTGGCAAGTAAAGAAAACGATCTAACAACTGTGCGAGTGTCACTTGGAAGATATGCTGCAGGGGGATCGATCCGGTCTTTGACTGGAAAATCTGTTGCCAAAGTAAAGATTGAGCCGGTGGATGTTACTCCTCACTTAATGCCAATGTACCACGTGCATGTCAAAGAAGGCGACGATGCAAAAATCACGTGCCGAATCGCTGAAGCAGAACATGACGAAAAAATTACGTGGTGAGTAAAATGTAACCAATAGAGAGAGACACTGCTAAATGTTTTGTGCTTTTCAAAGTTTTTTGAATGGAAATGTTTTTTAATCTCTGTAATCAGGTACAAGGACAATATCAAGCTGGACGATGAAGAAAAATACGAATTCTGCTACGATCAACATACCTGCACTGCATCTCTGTACGTTAAGTCTGTGGAAAGGAGTGACGAAGGAACGTACAAGTGCAAAGTTGAGAACGCTTTCGGGCCAAGTTCTCAACAATGTGAGCTTTGCATTCAACTCAAATCTGGGTGAGCATAAAAAAATGACGACCCACAATTATTTTGAGACACCTTCCTATTTTATACATTTCTTTTACAGGGAATGGACCAGGACACGTCGTAGTATTTACATGAAAAAACGCTCAGGGTATACAAGGCGTTCAACCGACCAGCTGAGAATTGCCAAGGTCCCACCTGAGTTTACCTTGCCACTCTACAATCGAAATGTTTACGAAGGAGATTCAGCAGTTTTTAGCATCACAGGTAAAATGTAACTACTAATTTCAGAACCAGCCAATAAGGTTTAGAAAAATACAAAAATTTCTGCTAAACTGTTGCGATTAAAAAACGATGTTCCTTTCCACTAGACGGCGAGCTTTCATCAGAGCGTATGACAGACAAGGGCGAAATCAATAAAACGTACGCGGCAGAGATGGACGGGTCACATTTTCAGACTCCGCTCCTGTTCCAAAATTTTTGGATCCGGGTCCGAAAAATGTTCAAATTTGATAATCCGACTCTTGTTCAGACTTCGGATGCCATCGATGCAACCGAAATCCAGCAATGTTTTCATCAGAAATGATATGATATGCATTAAGACCACGCAGACTCTTGCTAGTGCCGAAAATAAAAAGTTACTCCGGGTCCGGGTCCGAAAAAACACGCAGAATCCTGCCTGAGTCGACTCCGGATCCGTGGCCGCCTCAGGCCACCGTTTGGATTTGCAATAATTAGTTCCAAAAAACTCATATACGTTATTCCACAAATGCAGAAAATATTTGTCGGGTGATGTAATTAGCTTTAATTGGGTAAATGACTTTCTAACTAAAATTGATACCCATCAATGACTTGTGACTGGGTAAGGTAGGCTTATGATTTGTTGTAAGACCCACCGCACCCAGGGGCGTAAAGAGGCGAGATGGCGGCCGGGGCAGTAAGCAAGTTTGGTGCCCCCGTGTTCGAACCTGATGTCTTTCGGAATCAAATGTACTGTCCTGAAGGAAGTACTTGTGACATTGTTGGGACTTTTCGGCGCGGCGCCCCCCTCATTATGTCCCTGACCACACCTGAATCTTGGTAATTAACTCTTAAATCAATTTCAGTTGTCTTCTAAGCACCAGATGCTAGATTCTGGGAACTGCCAGCATAAGCAACCAACAAATGTAGTAAGTCAAAAACCGAATTTTTTGAGCAGTTCATTGATCTCTCCACATCAGTGATAAAACCCTATTCATTTAGCAACTACTAAGCAAATAATGCCAAACAATTTTATCTAAATATGGACCTGCACACCACAGAATTACAAAGTATGAACAGTGCGGTAGCAGCCCAACTCTGAACCCCCTCAAAATGCTTTCAACCC
>JGI24021J15306_10008322_pt1 | contig 12753 bp, 3 predicted proteins | sample Ectturendosymbi1_FD_15306 | JGI IMG/M metagenome (IMG submission 15306) | reverse complement strand
TGCTGTTCGCGCCACATATATGTGTGGTGTTGTTCTTCACGCACATCCCGTTCGTGGTGAATCACACAATCAACGCAACACCACCGGAGAGGTTGCAACAGCACCAAGGTGTCAGTGGACATACGGAAATCTCCCAGAACGCAATACAGACGCTATAAAGTGGCAATGAGGACCACCTGCATCAAAAATGTCAAATTTACGATTATGAAAATAAGGCCAGGTTGGCAATATGTAGCCAACTTATGCTACAGCAAAAACCTAAACTGGGCCGCACAAAATCTTTGGTTGGGCCGAGGGTTGGGCACAGCAGAATTCTATCACCTTTTTCGGACACAGGCATTTCGCACAAGAGCCTTTACTGTTCTTATTAAAATAATGAAATTTTCTATAGCTGCATTTATACTCATACTATGAAATGCAGAACATACATGATTAGGGGGGGGGCAAACAATAATTTTGATAAAAATCAAAGTTTGTGCTTGAAACACGTTCTGGCAGCGTGATAGGCACTATTACAGTCAATCATGTTCGCGGTTGTAAATGACCTGAACTGAAGCTCACCGCGTGCTCAAAACAACGCCAGGCTTATTTTTGACTTACAACTTCAGTACCGCATATCCATTTTCATATAACATCATCACAAAATTGACTTTATTCAGCAAGATGGACGATTCAGCACCAGAGCTGTGTTTTCATCGTTACGTGGCTGTTTTTATCATGTCCTCAGCAACGTTGCGCCATGACAAAATGCATTTACTGTAATATCATCTTTTTGTTATAAAGCAAAGTTTGTGGAAATCGTGAAGGAGATATCAAACCACTGTGCCAATATCACTTGGTGCCCTGCCCTTCTCTGAACAACATGTGGCATCCATGCTTGAAAGCAGCAACTTTCAGGACACTATTCAACTCTCAATTGATACCATAAGAACGTACGATAAGACTGTCTGGGACCAATGCCGATTTTTTCATTGCCGATAACCAATGCCGACATCTTTGCATTACTCAAATTACAGTTAAATGACTGCACTATGCGTATTAAACCAAATCTTAAAAGGGAATACCTCAACTGGAAAAATATACGAAAATTTTTCATGAAAATCATAATTTAATAATCAAAAGTTAACACTTCGAAGTCGCGACGAAGAACCGCACACTGAATTGCGCGGAGGCGTGGTCACTAAAACAGTTAAACACCACATCGCAACCCGTGATCTGTTCGCTGTCATTCATCTGCTTGCTGCACGAAAACCAGGGTTGTGGAGCGGGAGCCCAAGCACTTTTGGATGGCTGGAGCCGGCGACTGAAATTTGAGTTCCCGTTCAACAGTCTTAGTTTGTGGGGCAAGCGAGTTGTTTAAATAATACAATGGTCTTTAGTTTTCATTGGACCAAATCGTCCTGGAGCCGGAGCCAAAATATTTAGATGCCTGGAGCTGGAGCCCGAAATTTGAGTTCCGGCTCCACAGCCTTGACGTAAACTCACTAATTCAAATATCGTAGCAGGGCGCTGCGCCGTAAGGAACACGACAGAAATTAGCGCTAACAAATAAGAGTAACATCTTGCGTTTCCACATACTTAAAATAAATTTATATCGTTGTTTTATGGGCAAATATAGCCGATATTATATATGGGCGGAATTTTGCAGATATGATAGATGGGATTGATCGCAATATCGGACGAGCTCTAATTGAGACATTCGAAAACGTCATGCAATTACGGTGATTTGTAAAGCTTTGTACATCAGCAAAATCCAAGCCGTAAAATTAGACGTCACAGTAATCAACAATTATTGTTGAATACAGCCATTATATAGTAATACGAACAACAGGTTTATTAAAACTAAGAAATACATCAAGTACTTTACCTTTGCTTTGCTTCATGTTAAGATTTCGAATGATTGATTCAATACTGACTGCTTTGTGTGGCTTACGAATGCTCTTTTCGTCTGTTGTTTTTACGCTGGGCTTCTTATTTTCGTGAGTTTCGCACGCCTGTACTCCAGTAAAATTTTCACAGCAAGTTTGTTGCGGAATATCACCTGTTACGTTGCTTAAGTTTTCAGTTTTAATCTTGACGTTTTTAGAAGAATGATCTTCAACTTCTGGCTGCTTATTGGAATCGTTCATGCTGGCACTCACTGCTGTTGAAATAGGCGGTTCCGCATTCTGCTCATTTTGTTCTGACGAAGGTGTATCCGAAAAGTTTGTTTTTCCTTGCGACGCAACAGCAGAAGCAATGGTATTAACTGTTGGTGATGGAGCATTTTGTGTTGCAGAATCAGTGTAGCCATTGTCCATGACTTGCATCTTTGCAGAATCCGGTTTACCAACATTGCTGAATGGAGAGACGGCAGCAACAGGATTGCGATGGGTTTGTATGGTTTTCACCTGGGCTTCAGCAAAATTACAAATTTTTAATGGCATAGCAAAATAGCTCTTTGAATTTATGGACTTCCGGGCAGTTTGCTTTGCTTTTGCTGAAATAGGTGGTTCCACCAAAACAATTTTCATGGTATTTGCGTCGATGCACAAGGACTTGGAAGATCTATGCAAAAATACACCTGGTTAAAAATTAATCCAAAAGCAGAGAAATCAAGTATAGATGCAGTAAGCAAAAGCAGCAGATAGAGTTGAAAAACCCTGAACAGCAATATCACAGACAAGAACACACAAGATATGCTCAATTTATTTGCAACCTACAATGCTTGTGATGGATACAGCTCTTGAAGATCTTGGACTGCAACAAATGGTAAACCTGAAAACAATGCACGATAGGTAATTATCTTTTTCAAAAATTGTTTTACGTAGATAGATCTAAGAAAATCTCACCACTTCAAAAAGTTGTTAATGAAGCTCTTACATTTCTTGGTTTACCATGCTGAGATTCAGGGCTAAAAATGGGGAGAGCAAGTTTCTAGTGGGAATTTGTATTTCAGAGATAAACATTTGAAACAAGTGCCATCCAAATATAAACAAGTCAAAGTCACATGGAAAGTAAAACATAGCAAACTGCCACAACTTACCTGTTCCATTCATGCTTTCACCATCTAGTTTAAAGCAAACACAGACCACGCCTACAGTGCTGTTGTAATGACTTAGTTGTAAAATAAATTGATTCCACACATCAATTAAGAACTTTTATTACTTTAAGACTGAAGCACTTACATACAAACTGGAGTAATGGAGTTTAATAACTACTATATTGCTTTTCTAGATTCTGATCACTGAAACCAGACAGTATGACTTACCCTATACACAGTGGCGTAACTAGAGGTTTGAGTCAGGGGAAAAAAAACTAGCTGAAAGGGTCCCACTGGCCCTGCAAGGGGCCACTAGCAACACTCAGAAAAAAAATGAAGAAATGACAGTGAATCCAGATGTCCTGGATGTCTATACTAGCTAAAAAAAACGAAAAAAACATGAAAAATACAAAAAAACAACCTGCTGAAAACCAAAATAGTACTAAAATTTAGTGTCAACTAAAGGGAGGTCAATTTTTACATTTAGCTTGCCAGGGGGGTGCCCCCCTTCTCCCCATTAGTTACACTACTGCCTATGCACTGTCATTGTTGAGTAATGCATATTTTTAGTACAGATATATATATATTTTTTCATAGTCTCTTCATCACTACATTGCTTATCACTAACACATAAAACTGAAATTACTGGTATCCGCTTTTAACTGGAAGTGCAAAAGCAGAGCATGTGACAATCTTAACAAAACTACTATTTTGAAATATGTGATTTTAATGTGATTCAGTAAAAGTAAAATTAAACATTCAGACTGCACAGCTAAAAAAGCTTGAGGGACATCTACAGTTTGGTAAAAGTATCTGCTGCACTACAACAAAGTTGTGTGACTGATCCACAACCACATGACTGATCCACAACCACTGAGTGAGTTGTAACAGTGCTTTCAGGAAATAATGTAACCTTAATCAGCCCAACAAGAAAAACTCTGGCTTAGGCCTGCCAACATTTGCTAGCACCCCAAGAATGTAAAAATACAAATCTAAGAAAAACACTAGTATACTATACAAAAACACCAATATAGTCTACTCTTATCGAACAATAAAGTGGCCTTTTTAATGATATTCCACAAAATTTCCAAATCAGACATGGAGTGTTTGGATCAGGCAAGTGAAAAAAACACAAGAGCCATTTTTTACTGGAAACACCCCTGTATAGCTGGTTCACAATTTTGCCAGGTCATTGTCATAGTCTCAGAATCAACACGTCATCGTCATCAGTAAGAGCAGTTCACTCTTGGAAACAGTAGTCTCTCAGTCATTTGTGTATGATGTTACACCAAAACTAACAAATCAACTGACTTCCTGTGGTTGTTAATTTGTTTGTTGCAAGAGCTAGACCAAATGCAAATAGCATGCACTTGACATTGGTTTGCAAAACAAAAATCACAAAACCATACATTGTTACATTTGCTATCATCACTTGAGGGTAAGAATTACTGTGACCAACCCTAGCTCATACCATGATGTCATAGCTCTGCATTCCCATGCCGGCAAACATTACACAGTTGTTTATGCCAACCTGAACAACATGCTAACTACTGGTAAGGCAAGTCTTGCTAAAAATTTCCTAAATATTTTTAAATCAATCTATATCAAGAAGCTTTAATACAGTTAGACTAAAAATTTTTTACAAATCTATACCATCTCTCATCAACAACGAACTCTTGCACTGCTGGCCTACTTAAACATATTTGCGTACTATGCCTACTTGATCACTGTTTCAAATTAAACATTAATACATATTGCTGTTTTCAGAAGGTTGCTTTAAGAAACAACTTATTTTGCAATATGCTCCAGATCAGCAGTTCCTAAACAGGGGGTGCGACCCCTGGGGGGCACGAGCCCTTATGTGCCCTACAACATGGACAGTTTGATCATGAAACTCACCAAGAAATACATTCGTTGAAGAAATACATTTTACAGCTTATTTAAAGTCAGGGAGGCTTGAAATAAGGGACAATTACTTAAGGGAAGTGTGGTAGAAAAAAGGTTAAGAACCACTGCTCCAGATGGACTAATTTCCAAAGAACACTTCCAAACACAAGTGAGCCATTTGAACCACTAGAGCACATCAGAAGAACTCATCAGTTTCTTCCCCAGGGCTCCTATGCAATTTTGAATGCAAATTTCCATACTTTTTCAAGACCTTTTCCAGACCTTTTCTGGACATAACTTTTCTAAATGACATACCTAGGTCAGATTCAGGCACTATATAATAGTTAACAGTAAAATCATCAATCTTGGAATTAAAATTATGCAAATGCATTTCAAAATAACAAGTCTACTTTTCCACACTAATAGGAAAAAATTTTCCAGACTTTTCCAGGCTGAAAATTGACCAAAATTTTTCCATACTTTTTCAAACTCCATAGGAACCCTGCTTCCCTCATGTGATATTCTGGTTGGCAATGCTAAGAAAACTGTTAGCTTTCCCCTGAGTCGTGACTGGCTAGGTCGGCCAAATCCTCAAGAAACTGCAAACAGTAATGCAAACATGAGAACTCTACCATGATCACTGCAAAACTAACAGACCAAATTTGCAACCAAAAACTGACTATAATATCATACAGTCGATGCGATATCTCCAAACTACGGCCCACAGGCCAGTTTTAGCCCATTTCATCTGGCCCACGAAGGTGTTTTATCCAGCCACAAAGATACACTGTCAAAATTGAAAAAAATATTTACAAAAAAGTTGTTGTTTTGGTAGAATATAACATACCCTGAAACAATTACGTATGCAAGATGTCTGACTCTTGAATTGTTGTGTAATAGCTTGTGTTGCCCTCAGACAAAAAAATTGAGACCCCTGATCTAGATAGACCATCAACATATCAAAAACATCACAAGCAAAATTAGACAACTTCCAGGATACAACACATCACAAATGGCAAACTGCTTGAGAAATTGAACTTGAATGCACAACATGTATAAGAAGCAATGGAGAAAGGAGCTTCGTCTTGGCTCTCAGCAATGCCAATCAAAGCTATTATTGGGTATGCCTTAAATCAGGGATCTGCCAACTTTTGTTATGATGGCCCAAACCACCCTTTCAGTCATAAAGGGTACATTCATATTTTTGTAGGCCAAATTTTGAACTTATGCTGTATTCAGTTACTTGTTGCATGCAATGCTATGCTGATGTCACAAACTGTATGATGACAAAAATAGTGCTTTGTCAATGCCAAAAAATCAATGTTCCATAGTAGATACAATAGCCTAAATTTTAGCCCCAACAACTGGCGCCAGTCTGTAGCTCTTGCATATCATTCAGCCCACAACAGAAAGTGCTGCACAGCCCAAATAAGTGCTGAATGGTCCACAGTTGGGCTGAAGTTGTTTGGCGACCACACTTAAATTTACAAGAATTGAGGGATGCCATCTCCATGAGATATTGGTAGGCAATAAATGGCACCCCTATATGCAAATTGGGCAGATACATATCAATATGACAAAGTTCAGTGAGAGACTACAAGCACAGGTTATGAGANAGATCCGCTAGACTGCTGATAGAACACATACTTCTTAAGATCTCAAGACAAGTTTTGAAAGAAAATGTAGGGCTATGAAACAGCTGCGGGAAATCATTCTTTGACGTGAGGATACTTTTTAAACCACACACCTCAGTTTGGCTTTTTGCGTTATGCTACACATTGATTGATGCTATGGGGTCTGAATTGCATTTTTGTGATTATGAGCTGAACCACTTTGTTTGGGAATTTATGACTGCAAGTTTTTTTTAAGGAAAATGTTAGGTACCCAGTGTGGATCTGTAGGGACCCGATTTCCCTGATTCTAGGGACCCGGTTTTCTCTAAATCTAGGGACACAATGATAATTTTGATAATGCACAGCTAGGTTAAGGCTGCTTTAATTAAAAGAGCTCTGTTAAAGTGTCAAATGCATTGTTAAAGTATTTTTGTAGCAAAACCTTTGTGTACCAAATACAATCTGAAGTAATAACCAGTGCAAACATTTTACGTTAACAATAACATGCAGTAATACGACCAAATAGAGCAGTGGCTTAGGGCACACCTGAGAAAGACTGTTACTAGGTCAGTCAAAAACGGTTTAAAGTCATACTGCATCAGCGTAACTAACTGCCAACAAGTACTATACATCAGTATGACACGCAAATGAGTGTAAACTCTATTCAGTTTACCTTTCACTGAACTTTAATAAAATTAAACCTTGCAAACCAACTCAACAACACAATCGTTCTGCACCACGTTTCACTGGAAGCGAGGCGCTGAACTAGTAGATAGGCAGATAGTTCTGACTATTGCATTCATATGATTAAACGCCTCACGACTCATAGGCCTACCTCACGAAATCACCAGATTTCAACTAACCAATGAGATACGCGACGTGTTTACTGAGTCACCACTGCGCAGTGAGAAAAAAAGGTGCCTCTTCACCCTCATTCGTGATCAGAGAAGAGAACGAAATGCCGCCATTTTATTCAGGGCAAGACGCGTCACAGCAACGCGAACAGCAGTCACTAGCGCTGATCGTCGGCTGATGGTGAACCAGTAACCACGCAGGCCGCATTCAATGTTGTTGCATCGTTGCGCAGGCTATGGGTTTACAGCAAGACCTGGCTAATTTGCACCACGACGGTATGAATGATGATGTTACAGCTGTTAATTTAAGTGGATGGACTACTAGCACTAGAAAGTCTACAGTGGAACACGCTTAGGCTTAGTATTGAAAGTTAGTTGTTGCAAACAAAAGACAACCACAAACATTACCTTCGCACCTCTGAAGGATTGCTTTTCTTCGGCAGGCTTTTCCAAGTTTCCTGTTTTGTCAGACGCAATTGGCGCGAAAGCTGAGCATGACAGCACACAGGCTAGCTGATGAGATTTACAGCGCCCTAATGAAGTCGAAAGCACTGGTAAGAAAATTAAGTCACGCTAAGCAGAATCAAGTTACGTAAGCACAGGTGCTGTAGTCACTCGCTGGCCGTACCGTTTGGAGCGATAGCATCTGTAGAGGAAATGCGTAGGTTAGCCCATTGTGTGGGCTACGTAATAGACTTACCTTATAACTCACGAAGCCCAGCATCGCAGATGGCACAGTGAAACAATGCAAGTGACCGCCATTGGCTTTCGTGTACAGTAGAATGATTTTCCACTGCGTGAAGTTAGTAGGTGCTAAACAAGTCTCCCCTGTAACGCGTTAAGTTGTTTTTTTGCAGTTTTCACATCAAAAACTAAATCTTTAAAGCATCGCATCTTAAGGTCTCAGTAACCAAATCATGCACCAGCAAACTAGCTGCTAAACCAAACGTACAGTTTTTCTGGAGTCCCCTCTGTACCTGCTAGTACGCACTAAAAGAGTTAAGCTCGCCTCACTTTTCAGGGTTAGCCTATACGTTAATCTTCTACTTCAGTTACTACCGGCTAAATAGTACTGTTGGTTGATCAAGCACTACCAAAGCTGGTAGGCTCAGGCTGGATTTGGTCGGGCTGGAGTCATACCGAAGACTTGAAAAGCGGTACTTGCGGCCTGTCCAGCCTCGTGGTCGGCGCTGATAGGCAGTGCTACTATTGGCTCGTCACCAGATCAGCATGATTAACTGCGAAAGCAGCCCCGTGGCCAACAGCGGAAATGGGAGCCGCAAATCACTAGTAGGACTGCAAAAGCAGTAGCCTACAAAAATCGAGCATAAACGAAACTGAACTGAGCTTCACGTGTTGATTATGTTAGCACTTGTTACCATTCACTATTATTAACACAAAATAGGTCATATAACATTTGCCGCTTAAAATACCGTTTGATGCCCATGTATATGTTTATGATAAATATTCGTACATAGGCCTACCCCAAAAAACAATGATTTTGCGTATGTTGGTGTAGCCTACGCGTGTCTACTGTGCCATTTCGTTCTTGAAGTTTATCCGTAAACCATGCGTCAGCTACATTAAATTAGACTTGCATCCCGAAGCGCAAATGGTGCAATTCAACCAGGTGATCATGAGAACATTGGCTGTCCCCTTGTTCTTTTAACATTGAATGTAACGGTTGGTTTGTAATTTGTTTGCTGGTCGTTTCGTCAATCTCCTATTTGACAACTCTAGGGGAGGACGAGGCAAACAGGACAATTACAGAAAAAAACGTTATTTTTGCGACCGCATTAATCGGATTTTGTTGATTGTTTTTTAATGTAAAGGTGTAGCCTGGTTGGTAACCATAATCAGTAGGCACATCGAACATAAAATTCTTTTGTATTGGCACAAATCACAAATGAGTTTTTTCAAAAATGGCCCGCTTTGCCTTACCCACAAGACAAAGTGAGACATGTCATTCGCTCCAGTACTTGCCAAATCATTAAAAATGCATTTGTCAATAAGTTTTTATATTTCAAAAGTACTTTTTACAAAAGTTTCACGCACTCCATCAAATCTTTCTAGTGGAATTTGGCACACCAGCTGCGTCTACTTAAGCAAACCAATGAAAACGGCAAGCCTGGATTGACTTTAAACCAGCCGCACGAGCTATTCAGGTGGTCTTAAATCCGAGTGATGTGTCAGAAATTCTTCCATTCAATACCAGCTTGCTCTTTATTTGCATATTTTCCCCTTTCGCTCTTTGTCTAGCAATTAGGAACCATTGCGAAATGAAATATTTGCAACTTGAAAGCTACAATCGAAGATCATGACAGTAGGCATATAATAAAAAGGTTTCATGGTGAAAAGCAATTTCATACCAGCTAGTCTAATCATAAGAATCACAAATGATAGTCTGGAGCAGCTATGTTCAACCGATATTGCTCTTGCAAAAAAGATGTTACTATCTTCACCAAAGCCGCACACTAAATGACATGTCTATGAAGGCCGTATATCGAAAGACTTAAAGCTATGCACTGAAAGCGTTCGAACCTTAACTGCGGTGGTAACGACAACTTGGCACCTCTAGCCACTCCGTCAGTGTGACTTGACTTTTTAGGCAACGTTAGTGCCAGTGGAACAAGGGTAGAGATCAGAAAACCAGTAAAACTTTTTGCACCAAGGTGTCAATGGGCATATGGAAATCTCTCGCAACGTAATACCGACGTGATGTAGTGGCACTGAGGACCTCCTGCATCAAAAATGTCAAATTTATGATTATCAAAACAAGCAGAGGTTGTCAGTGTGCAGACTAATCATACTACTGCGAAAACCCAAACTGGGCCGCGGTTGGACGTAGCTGGTCTAGAGGTTGGTCCTACTTCACCCCTGACCTATAACCTCAAAATGCCCCAAAGCAAAGCTTTCAGAAAATAACATCCTATCTTAAACCCAAAAAGTCGAAGCAAATAATTTTGCTACTAGCAAGAGCTTAACACTTTCCGAGGTAAAACCCAAACAAACAAAATCTTTCGTGTAACAACTTGGAATTGTTTGTAAACCATGCTTATGACAAAATACGCGAGAAAGACGTTTTTCTCCACTAATTCAGGTTTTGTAGCCTGCGCAACAGAACCTGTAAAAAAACTGGCTCCGTCTCTGTTTGGCTAGGTAATTCCAATTTACCATTCCCGCTGAGGAAATACTGCTGGGCCTAATATGCAAACCTGGTAGTAGTCAGAATTTGTTGATTAGTAAATGGTACAGTGCTGTTTAGACATGTGTCATTAGCTTGCAGTTGTTGGGAGGACAAATAGCACGTGAGGGGCTGCACATTCATAATTGCAATGCAAGCTTACAGTGAAGGAAAATTTGTTTGAGAAACATGAAGTGAAAGATACATTCTGCAAAGTCCTTGCTCAAACTCCTTTTGATTTTCAATATGACTGAAAGAGCGCATCGTAGTTCCAATTACCCAATGACGTCAAAAGTCATCATATTTCCAAAACTCCACCAACAATTCCCGGAAGTACAAGAAATACAATTTTCACTTCACGTTAAAGCATTAAACATGAATTAGAGTGGCCGGCACCACTAGTAAGCCCGCGCTTGTGTAACACAGTAGGCCACCGACAGTATACAAGGAAAGTTTTCATTGGATTATGGAATTCCCTTTTCACAACTTCGGATCACTATATGTAAGCACCACGACAGAACGCATCCACGAAACCAGTTCAGTTTTTCTACAGGTTAATGTAACTTGTATGATTAGATGCAAGTGCCTAAGCCAATGATTCCCAACATGGGGCGTACGCCCCACAGGGGAAAGTTTGATTTTTAAAGGGGCACTGACCGGATATGTGTGCAAATTTTTCGAACTAATTTTAACGTACTTCAGGTTGGTAAGCATATTGTGTTTTTGATGTAGACTATGTTTAGAATCTTTATATGACCACATGGGGCGATCAGGATTTTAGACGCGACAAAGTGGGCCATAGGCAAAAAAGGTTGGGAACAACTGGTCTACACCTACTTGAATGCGCCAAACAAAATTCGCTGCACTGATCCTGTGGGTTAGTGGTACTGACGTTGATGCGGAGGGCGAGTGATAACTGACTTACACAACCTAATTTTCCCCGGTTTATGCCAATAGCGTAGGACAAAAGATCCGTCTACTAGTTTTGGTGCGAATAATCCTGTCCAGTGGCGTACCCAGAAAGTTTTCATGGGGATTTCATTCGGTGGGATGTGGTGGTCATTTGCATTTGGTGTGCGCTGTTTGTGACGTCACAATTTGATGTCATGTTTCCAATCCAATGTTTTGGCGAAGTTGTCGACATAATATGCATATTCTTCTACACCAGGCCTGCACAACTGAGAAAGCTCGAAGGGCCAAATATTCAACACCAATTTGCCACGAGCCGCAAAAGTCTATTTCATTTGGATGTAGAGATTTGGTTGTAGTATGGAAGAGATTCTGGAACGACATTTACTCGATGTCGAGCTTGTGCAAGATTTCGTACAATTGAGAAAGCTCCCGCGGGCCGTATGTTGTGCAGGCCTGTTCTACACGCACCACCCTTAGTTTATAAACTATCAGCGCTCCAAGTTAGGATATCGGAGGAAAATAATCTCAACGCTACGACACACCAGTTCATAACTGCAAAAACATCAGGCTTCGCGTTGAAACAGCGGAGTAAAACACACTCATCACCAGTGGCGGCTCGTCTAGACGGGCTGCAGCCCTCCCTGAAAAATGTAAGGCAAAAGATTCCGCCAAACTCGCCTAAAGTTTGGATTTAGTTACGAAAATTTCACAACACAATCATTTTCGGTACTTCTGACACCATTTTGGCTCAACGTTTCCTAGGAATCCAACGAAACCAATGTTTCGCTCTTTTCCAACGACGCCGCTTACGCGATGACGTTTTCAGCGCACTTGCCGATGAATTTGGCGATTTCGGGGCTGTCATCGGCACAGCCCTAAAGGAAAGAAACCAAACATTTGGCTGCAAAAAGATGGTGGTGCATCCTCCTATCGCAAAGCGTTTTTGATATTTTGACAATGAATTTAGAAAAAAAGGAGGACATATGATCTTGACAGTTTTTACTACCCGAATTTCTTGGGTACTAAATTTTATACTTAAGTTTAATAATGCTTTTACTAGTACTTTGGCGATATTGGCGGCATTGGATTCAAATCTGGTCGCCAAGCTCGGGCTGCGAAAATACAGCCCTTCGTTTATCTGCACCAGTACAGCTTGCAACAGTAGGCGAAGCTGATGAGCTTTGTAGGGTTGGCGTTTGAAGATGTACGGCAGTAGTTGGTGGATCTCATTCTTGGACAACACAAGGTGTGACTGGTTTAAAACATTGAAATGTGAAAATT
>JGI24021J15306_10008321_pt1 | contig 12753 bp, 10 predicted proteins | sample Ectturendosymbi1_FD_15306 | JGI IMG/M metagenome (IMG submission 15306) | reverse complement strand
AGCGAAACACTTTGGCCTAGTGGTTGGGCCCTAGGCCAGGCAACATGAGCCAAAATGATCCCAAAACTACTTCACTTATGACGTCAGTCACAAAAAATCCGCACCCCCCAACCAAAAAAATCTTTTTCGAATGCAGTCTGCTAGACTGGCCGATCCGTTTGAGCTCTTGAACAGCTCTCTAGCGCAATCGGCGGAGGAGCTGGGCATTGGTAAGGCAACCGAAAACTTCTGTTTTTTAGGCCGAAATCCAAGTACGAATATACCGTAGGCCGGCTCTCAACGTGTTAAATCGCTTAATTGCATAGTTAGCTCTGAAGGAGTGTAAAGCGCACTGCTCAGATGGTGTGAAACCTGAGTGCCATTTATCCACAGCCACTGTTGCCGAAATGCCTCCCTTCAGTGATGTGCCAAAGTCAACACCGTGCGTTCAACTTTCAGGGTCTAGCACACTGTGTTCAGTGCGGTCTAGTCGTGTTTCATCCCAACTAGGGCGAAGCTTTGTCATGAAAGTAGAACTTTTAAAGTTAATTTTATGGCATTGGGCAACTACCAGACACATTCGACTATGTTTAACACCTTTGCACCAGATGTGTTAATTTATCTACAGAACAAAAGAAATGTGCACCTGTACTGTACACCATCCTTGACCGTTGGATTGAAGGTGTGGGTTCGAATCCCACTCCTGTCACCATGATGTAGCAGTGCGGTGGCTGCTACATGTGGCGCGCTAATAATGGTGTTCCTGGGTGGGTGCCAGTTAGGCCGCTGGCCGCAACAATATCATCGTATGCACGATAGTGCTTAATAGTTTCCACTTGCCCACATGGTGCAAGAGAAAAACGCAGGGAGTAGACTGAAAATTCTGTGTGTGCATACTTAGTGCTGTTTCCACGCGAAAAACGCACATGAATGGATTGAAAAAAATGTGTTTGTGCACATCACCTTTCATGTGGTAGAACCAAGTACACCGCTGATGTTGTGGAAATGACCATGCCTACGACGAGGTTAAAAAAGTTGAGAAACACTGTTAACTTACTTCTATTTTCAGAAAGTTCTGACTTTTATTTACTCAGTCACTGCAACAAAAACTTGATGTGCCTGATGGCATTTACTTGTTATCAAAACTTTTTTTTAATTTTGCAGCCTGAACATGTTCATAAAAGATGTATATATTTTACTTCTAGAAAACAGCAATGTGTTACAATAAGTTTCAACTGTACTTGTAGATACGGAATGCGTGCCTTTATTTCCTATTTAACTTTATACTCACATACTTTTGCTTTCCTTTGATACTTTTGGTACTGGCATACATACTTCTACAGGATGTTTTTCTACATAACAGATATAGGGCTATATACAAATACAGATCTGATTTCTATGATATACCGACTATGGTCTTTTTCTCTTGAAAATTCGTATATTTACATATAAAAACCAAGGCTGCAACCAGCCGATGTTTTTGGAGGGGGCAAAATGATTGCAACTTGTTCTTGTACTTGACAAATAAAAAGTTTTTGGTGCTTTCAAAATGTTTTCGAAAATTTTGGCGAGGAAATTATCTACGTTACCCCTTCCTTGGTTGTGGGCCTGACCATAACTATGAAGAAATACTATAGGTTTAGCGACTGAAGCACTTGTTTGCGCTTCAATTATAAGGTAACTTGGTAAATTGGCATAAATATGGTAAACACTTAAAAACTTAGTATACAATGTGTTTTCACAATGAAATCCCCCACGACCACAAGTGTTAATGTGTAAAATAACTCAGAAAACGTTTTCCATGGAGAACAACTAAGAAGTTTTGAAAACAAAGTTATCACTGCTTTTTTTTAGTAGACAATAATTACTGTCTATTACAAATCTACATCCATATCAATAAGAGATGGACAGAATTGGCTGCCAGTACTGTTGAAACACTATTGTTGCATATTGACAACCAACATAAGTTTATCTGCAACAGGTAAGGACTGGATGAATTAACATCTACTGAGGATCATATTCTTGTATTAGATGTGATTCTGAAGCACTCCTATGTAACTGTCTTGATCATCTAACAGACTGCAACCCCTTTTAACACTTTGAGAACCAGTCTACGATATATTCGTACTTCGCTTTCAGCCTAAAAATCAGCAGTTTTCAGTTGCCTTACCAGCGCCCTAGCTCCTCCGCCGATTGCGCTAGAGAGCTGTTCAACGGCTCAAATGAAACGGCCAGTTGAGTAGATTGCACTCAAAAAAAAATTTTTTGGTTGGGGATTGAGGATTTTTTGTGACTGACATCATAAGTGAAGTAGTTTTGGGGTCATTTTGGCTCATGTTGCCTGGCCTAGGGCCCAACTGCTAAGCCAAAGTGTTTCGCTGAAGTTTTCATTGGAAACTAGGCTTGAGTCCGAGTCTTTTGAGCCTTTGACTGACTTTCTAGAGTTTCTGGTTCAAAAGTTATGATCTAAAATAAACAAATTAATTAATTATCTAATTAGTCAAATATTTTTACTAACTTGCATCATAACTTATGAATACGAAACCCTAGCAGGTCATCCACAGTATCAAAAGACTCGGACTGTAGCCTAGTTTCTAGTAAAAACTTTAGCGAAATACTACCACCTAACGGTTGGCGCCTAGGGCCAGGCAAAGTGGGCCAAGGTGGTCTAAAAGTCCTCCACTTATGACGTCACTCACAAAAAAACCCGCATCCCCAAGCAAAAAATTTTTTTTCGAGTGCAGACTAGAAGACTTGCCGCATCTTTTGAGACTTTTACCGGGTCTGTTGAGCATACCGGACCAGAGAAATCCCGGCATAACGCCACGTGCGTTTAGGCGTTTTTTTTTCCGAAAATCGCTGAAACCACGCAGACGCCAAAGAGTTGAACAGGTACCCCTATCATGACTCAAAATTTGCTGACAATTTGGCCATCAACTCCAAACCATGATAGAAAATTATGAAACTGCCCAAGGGTACTAACAAGACAACCTGGTTAACAGTTTTTTTCAATGTCCTAATAATTTCACTTTATTTTTTGTTTTTTATAATGAAACAAACCAGCTACACTCTGCTCTTCAATGCATTTTGGGGACATCAACTTTGACAATGAATTATTCACACATTTTCTATAAAATTGGATAATGTGTTTGATGTTGTGACAAGCACATATTTCTATGAAGCAGATATAGAATTATTCATTAGAATAACCTAAGATTAATTTTTTCAATATTTTTGAAATTTTGTGATTCTCACATTGCTCAACATGAAAGAAAGCATTAACTAGATATTCCCATAGGTTTTTGTTGCATTACCTTCATTTGAGATTGAAGTGCTTCAGGTTGGCTGATGACATCATTGTGAACCATGTTTCCTTGATCCATTTCCACAGGGATACAGTTCATTCAGTCATTCAGTTCATGGTATCATCTGTTGAATGCCCTTTGCACTAGATACCACACCAAGTTTTGCTTGTCACAGCAGCTAGTTTTATATGTAAAAGTTGGAGATTTTCCGTGCTGTCAGTAAATAAAAATTTACTTCCACCTAGTACATAGTCACATGCGTAGCCAATACACATACACAAACTATACCTTGTTTTTGTGAAATGATACAGAATTTAAAATAAGCATTCCACGAGTTTTTTTAAAAAATTAGCAAAAACTTGATTGCTTCACATTTATGTTCAACTCAGACCTACACAAAAAACTTTATATAAAAGTTGGACGTTTCCAAGCTTACGAAAAATGCATAGCAATTCAAAGCCTAACACATATGCAATTAGGAATATGGCCTTAATAAAAGACAGTCTAGAGCAGGGGTCCCAAACTTTTTTCTCTGAGGGCCACAAGAGCTAATATACAACAATTTGAGGGCCAGGTGTCTAACATGATGTGATATTTTCTGAATATGTTGCATTATACCAATAAAATTTTTTTGTAAGTATATTATTTTTCCATTATTGACAAATGTCTTTGAGGCTGGATGAAATAGCTTCGTGGGCCAAATCTGGCTCATGGGCTGTAGTTTGGAAACCCCTGGTTTAGAGTAAACACAGGTATTGAAGAGTAACATAGACAAATGCTAATTATGTCTTGATTTTATTCACGAGCAGAGTAAAAAATTGAAAAAACATCAATTTTTCTGAATGCTAATAAAAATTAATTATCAAGCGAACAGCTGAAATCCTATACGTTATTTATACAAAGAAACTGATAAGAAATGCTGGAAATATTAAACCACAGACAATGTTCAGCATGATCAGAAAAGGATCAACATCCAGTTCTGCAATGAAGCTACAGCATTACAATCTGGAAATAGAGCAAAAATATAAAGCTACCTGAGGTAGCTTCAATTTCCCACTGGAGAACTAACATTATGCAAAAATAGCCTAGTACAGTGTTTCCCAACTGGGGTTCTCAGACCACTGGGAGTCCGAAAAAATATTTTTGAAAGTCCGATATGCAATTTTACAAGGTGAGAGTTTGTATATTTTTGGATGTACTTTTTTTCAAAACAACCAAGATTTGTGAAAGCTTACAAGTGCTATAATTCAAAAGAACATTATCCAGCCTAATTATTCCAGTTAATGCTACTAATTTATCAATTTCAATGGCAAAATGTGTGCATTGCTGTTTCTGCTTACGCTGAGGTTACCATGCTGAAGTTGGCTGTTGATGCAATTGTAAGCGATTGTGATGTTTAAATGTTTTTGGTGCAATACTTTACAGGATGTGTGCTGTGCTGTCAAAAGGTAGAGCAGTCAGCACTTAGCAGTTGAGGATTGACATGGCAGGAAGAAACAGTGAAAGAATTTGGATGTGTATTTTCGTGTGTGCAACAAGAATTTCTGCCTATTCTGACATGCTGCAAGCTTCCTTGAATGGGTATTTCTCAGATGGAGATCTCAGTGTTAGTGAACAGTGTATAACACAGGGGTCTCAAGCGGGGGTCTCAAACATTCATTAGACAGTTTAATTAGTATGCAATGTTAATTTATTGTGTGATAAGTTCTACAAAGTCAATAACCTTTTTTAGTAAAGGTGCATAATATTATCAACTGGTTTTATCCAAAGGGTTTTCAACCAAATTGTCAAAAGGGTCCGTGTCACTCAAACGGTTGGGAACCACTGGTGTAGGGCTTCCCATGCTATTTTCAGCAGATCTTTGTGAACTACCGTTTTTGGTTTCAAGGACTAAAAATGATCAATGTTGGCGGGCCATGATTTGTCCCTCACTGGCATAGCAAAACATTCTTGTTTTATAACATCTTTACACACTGTAAAACCAACAATAGACAAAAATAAATGTAAAATCTACTGCCCTAAGATTCAGTACAGCTATGCATAGTAAGTGGTAAACAAGCTTTGCAACAATAGCATTTCACTCCGTAAACAGTAATCCTACTACAATCAAACACATCAAAAAGACCTTTCACAACCTATAAACCAGAACACACTAAAATGGCTAAGGCTTTGCAAAAAAGTTTACAACTCACACAATCATCAACAACCAATACAATTCATGTTTCCAATTCCATACCAAAAAGGCTATTAGTTTGGTAACATACTAACCGAATTTTGTTGCTTATTTTGCTGAAATACATATTTAATTACATGATAATTAAATAAAGAACAAAAATCTTAACATGAAAGGAAGTAACACAAGGGTATAATGCAACAGTAACTATGTATCTCATCTCAACTCCACACAAAATCAGCAAGCAACCACAAATGTAAAACAGTTATGGTTTAAAGATAATAGCTCTTTAGTTAGATGACAAGTATAAAAAATGGTGGGACAACTTAAAGGACAAACATAAGTAGTCATTGTGGGCTTGTGTATCACATCCACAATTTTTTTCAGTTGTGCTGCATGCCTTTCTATCTGTTATTTCTTAATCCCTGAGACATTTTGTTCATTTGTCCAAAATAGCTTAAAAACCTTCTGTTACTTTTTAGTTACTAGGACATTTTAGTATGACTGAAAAAAGCATTATGACCGAATTGACTTAATTTTTTCAGTAATTTCAAAAATTCTACAAATGGCCAAAAAATCACTGAAAAAAAAACAGCTTCTTATTTTTGACATCTCAGCACATTTAGTACACTCAGCTAGTTCTTCCTTTTTCATGGAAGTTTTCTGCTGTATTGTCATAGCAAAATGATGACCAAAAAGAGATTGCAAAGAAAGTGGCATAAGTTTCCTTCAGCTATGTTTCACCACTTATTCAAGTAGATTGTGGTGTCATATATTTGTGACAATAATGAGGACAGTACTACACTTTGGATACTGCCCAAAACCTGCAAAAACTATCTTGATTGTAAAAAAATGAAGAGCTACTAAATAAAGCCAAATACCGTTTTAAAGACACAAACATAAAAATCACACATGAAGATGAATGCCACACTTTTGATTTGTGGTTGGAAAAAATTCATTGAGGAAAAAGGCCATATATCGTGGAGGATATCAAGCCACTCTCAAATTTTGCTGAAGACAATATTCAAGTAGCATAGTTGACATTCGCCAGTGGAATGTTCTAGTTGGAGCCATTCTTAGAGAACAGTTCCACAGACAAGCAACCTTGTACCATTGGAACATGTTTAAATTACAATTTATTCTAACACTCATAAAACACTTTTATGCTGAAAAATACAATTGATAGCTTTGCCTCTCAGGCATGGTAGCCTGGTTAACACGTTCACTGCCAGTGTATGAATATATTGTACCTAGAATCCCGTATGAGCTGCTATTTTCACGCCACTTTGCAACTCCATAACTCGCCAGTTGATTGTGCTAGAGAGCTATTCAAACCCTCAAAAGTTGCAAGTATTTGAGCTTGCAATGAAAAAAATTGGGGGTTTTGGGTTTTTTGTAAGTGACGTCATAAGTGGGGTAGCTCTTTGGCCATTTTGTCTCGGGTTACCTAGCCCTTATGATGACCCCACTTATGTCACTCACAAAAAAACCAAAACTCCCGATTTAAAAAAATTAAGGATGTACTCTGTAAGTTTTGCACATTTTGGGGAGAGGCGCTGATTAGACTAACAGCCTCACATGCAAATTGAGCACATGCACATCAATGAGGCACAATATAATAGAGGACCCTAAAAAACAGGTCATAAGAGAGGTTTGCTGGAGCGCTCAAGTGGAACCTTTATTTTTGTCAATCTAAGACATTAATTTTGAACAAAGAGTAAATACTACTGATAAATTCATCTGCTGGATAAAAATTCATATTAGCAGATACACTGGACTACAGCTGACTATGCAATAATTGTAGGATTCACCCATGCTCATAAGGGCTAACTCACAAGGTTGCATATTTCTGCAAAAATGTTGTGGGAACAGTTCTTATAAGACATACTTTAACACAAGGATAGCATCAGTCTTATTTCCACCTGTCCCTTCCACAGATCTACGAACATCATGAAAAAGGCAAGGTTGATATAACCACAGATTCATTGACATTGAAAAATCATCACTGAATCCTTTTATATTTGCGAGCGATGGGATTACACAAGAAAACACCAAGGTTAACAAAAGATTTAGCTGAAACGTACCTAAAGAATACAAAGAACCATACGTCTCTGATAAACTCCTTTAGAAAAGTAACAACCTAAGTCTTTCAAGGCAAAAGGAATGATACCAACCTCTAAGATTTAGGGACATTGATTTCAGCCTAATTCCTAGAGCTGTAATTTATGACAAGCTTCGGCCAAATGTGCCCATATAATAGCTCATATCAATATATGACATTTAAACATAGACATTGAAGCCAATATGATTGCTATGTCTTCATTTTCAAACTTACATTTATGCTTATTTAGCACTTGCGATTTGGGTTGTTTCCCTACGCTGATATCCACAGTTCCCGGGTGGTCCCACAGGTGCCACTTTTTTGGAGAACTTTGCAACACTGTGAACTTACCAGCTGATTGGGCTAGAGAGCTATTCAAACCTTCTACAGATTTAGGAAGTCTTCTAGCTTAGATTAAAGAGATTTGTTTTGGGATTTCTATGGGTGATGTCATAATAGGGGCATGTTTTCACCATTTTGGCCAAGTTTCCCTGGCCCTGGGTGCCAACCCAATGAGTCAGTTTTTTGGTTCAAGTTTATTTTGGAAACTAGGCTACCATCTGAGTCTTTAAAACCCTTGAGATTTCTAGCATATCCAAAGCCAAAAGTATGGCTCAAAAAACAAAAACTGGGTAACAATTCAAATTCCACAAAAGGTAACATTGGACATTTTGGCTGAAGGCCATAACTCACATATCAAATGAGCTATGAGAGCTGTTTAAACCTTCTATAAATGGGGAAAGTCTTGTAGTTTTGAAGAAAAAAGATTTTCAGTTTTGGAAGTCAGAATTTGTGTTTATGTTGACATTGGATTAATAATTAATCATGAACCTTTGCTCTAGGCATGACTCTTGGCTTGGCCTCCATGCCAATGTTTTAATTTCAATCGTGGCATTTGTTCTTCTGCATTTGTGTGAGGCATGAGTCGGCTTGTTCACCAACATATTTGTTTGTTGGATTAAGTTCTGTTCTAAGACTGTTTAAACTTTGAATAAAAAGTCTTCTATACTGTAGTAGTGTCAGTTCAATTAAACGGTCTTACACATGATGGCGGCAAGTCTGAATGAATTAATGAAACCAACGAAGTTTGATGTCAACCCGTCTTCTCCGAAAGCAGCGAAGCAGTTTAAAAACTGCTTGTGAGTATTTACAGACTTTGCACAGAAATGTTATCAGATTGCAAGGGCTCAAGATGAAGATGTTCCGGATAAGCTGCGAATGCTCTTTGCCTACATAAGTGCATATGTTTACAAGATGATCCAAGACTGTGCTGACCATGAGACGGCACTCTCAAAACTCAAGAATTAATGTAAAGTCTCCGAATGTGATTTTCGTGAGGCACACTTTGGTTACGAGGAAGCAAAATCCTAAAGAATCATTACAGACTTTTTTGAATGAGCTGCTTGTTTTAAGCAAAGCTTACAACTTTCAAGATGTTACTGCTAAGGTTTACAGGAAGGAGCTTATTCGTGATGCTTTTAGCCATGTTTTGAAATCTCATGAAATTCACTAGCATCTATTGGAAAATAATGAGCTAACGCTGGATCTGGTGTTTGCCATAGCCAACTTATTCCATGTGGTTTTGGGGCATTCCACTGCTTACCTCTCTCATGAAAAAGTATTTCTGCTGCCAGTTGCTCCTGGTGATGATACATACATTGAAACGCTACGTGGTTCTAGTTTATCATGCTCATTTCCTACGTCACATAAGTGCTCTTTTTGTGCTAAAGCTTATCATGAACGTGACCACTGTCCTGCTCGAGATGCTATTTGTTATTCATGTAAAAACAGGTCATTTATCACGGGCCTGTCGATCCAGACTTGGGTCTAAGTGCAGTGGTAACCTCTCGATTTTCTGGGATCAGTAATTCTGTCCTTGTGCATAGCAATGGCTGCCTGTTGTGGAAACCTGCTAAAAGCATCTATTCTCATAATTGTCGGTGGGAAGTCTTAACTGCATTGGTTGACTCGGAAAGTTCCTAAAGTTATATCACTCGTCGATTTGTAGCAAACTCAATTTGACGTTATATCCCTCTTCGCATCAAGTTTGAATGGCATCAATGTCTGTGAAGGTGAAGTCGTTGGGATTTTTTCTAACTGATATTGTTGTTAAAGGTAACAAGTATGCATTGATGAGATTGAATGTTCTCCTCACACTCTGCTGTAACATTACCCTTGGACTTGATTTTCAAAGTCAGCACCAATGCGTTATCTTTGAATTCAGTGGTAATCTTCACAACAAGTCATCTTACACGATGAAACCTGCGCGGTGGTTGTAGCTGAAACTCAGGAAGTTAGTTTGTTTTCTAATCTAACTGCTGATGTGAAGCCCATTGCTACTAAGCCCTGACGTTTCAGTCATGAGGATCGGTTGTTTATCCACCAAGACAATGTTAACAAGATGTTAAGCGAAGGTGTTATCAGACCAAGCTCATCCCTTTGGCATGCACAGTTACTTATTGTCAAAGATGAAGCTAACCGTCACAAGAAAAGATTGTGCATTGAGTATGTTGCTCTGCATTCAATAAACGAGCTGGCACCTTTCGTTGTTGAGTGTGATGCGTCAGACGTTGCTGTCTCCGCCACTTTAAATCAGCAAGGTCGCCCTGTGGCTTTAATGTCACACACTCTTCAAGTCAGTGAAATAAAGTCTTCTATACTGCAGTAGTGTCAGTTCACTTCAGACATGATAAGAGTATGTTTATGCATATTTGTTTACATTTGGATGACAACATCAGGTCATTGACGCCAACATCAAAAGCCACTTTTTTGACTCGAGTTTTTATTAGAAACTAGGCTACAACATGAGTCTTCAAAGGGTTTGATGGACTTTCTAATGTTTCTGGTTCTAAAATTATGGCCAAAATATGCAAATTAATTAGGAAGTCCCTGCTAATCCCCTAGGGCAAAGGGTCTTGAACTTTTTACACCAGCAGACCAGTAAAAAATGCAAAAAAGTTTTACGGACCGGTAACATAAAAAATCATAATCAATGCAATCGAATAGATTATCACAATCAATTTTGTTAACCAAATCTGTTATATATGATTTCATTTTGAGGATCATCACTCAGAAAAATAATATAGTCAAAGTCGTAAGCTAACCCCTACAAATGTTGGCTTATGTCTAATAACTCTTTAGCAATAACATCAACAACTATTCCCAAAAAACCACTTAAGGTCTAAAACATCTCTGTATCTCTTTTTTGCACAAAGTGCATCTCTGTATCTATTTTTTGCATGAGTCTGTCTTGTTTCTCAGTACAAAGATATTTGTGCAAAACCCCTGTAGTGATGTGTAAGCTTGTTCAAATGGCAAAATATATTCGTCAAATATGCAAGCTTACTTATCCACATTTCATCCAAAAGAAATTCTACTAATGTTGCGTTCCTTTTTCTTAAATAGGTAAGTGCAGTTATTGCTGCACACGTGGAAATGTTGATTAATGACTTCAATGAATGATTTCATAACTTGAAAGCAATGAAGTTACCGTCTTGGTTGACTTAACCACTTTTAGTAGATTTACCTGCAGTATCAGAACAGTGCCAACGAGAATTATGTGAGTTACAACAAGATGAAAGGAACCACAATTTGGCTGTCCAAGGAATGCGAGAAGAAATACCCTTACTCAAATACTTTGGCAAAACAAAAGCTGATAAGATTTGTGTTATCTTGTTTGGTTGAATGTGGGTTTAGCGTTGTTGTGGAATTGCTGCGTGCTAAGAGAAATCAAATAGACAACTGCAAACATGTTGATTTGAGACAGAAACTGACTAAACTAGAACCTCAAATCAAATAGATATGTAACCAGCATCAAGCTCAGAGCTCCCATTAACAATATTAATTGAGTGTCAAAATAAATTCAGTAAACTTTGTGCATTTATAACTCATAGCACATAGTAAGCAATGCAGTGACTGAGAAATAACAAATACTTTNGATTGACATGTAGTAGTTCTGAAAGGCCTAAGATTATTTCAAAGACTAAAGGCCTGGTTCAAAAAGGTTGAGAACCACTAACCTAAAGNAAAAGTTAGGAAAGTTTTGAAAAAAAGAAAAAAAAGAAAAGGGAAGTCGCCAAGGTGAGAGTAGAACTGAAAAGCCATGGCATACCAGACGCGAAGCATAACCACTACACTTTTTTTTTAATGGCCTCAGAGGTTTCAAGCAATGTTGAACACGAAACCACGCTGTACTCTCATCATTGGCCATGCGATTAAAAAGATATTTAAGCAATGCACAAGGTAACGCTGCACAACTGAGGGAACAATGAATCTTACAGAAAGAATGAGGATTCGGAAGGCAATAGCTACACATTGATACAGGGGCAAGTGGTAGGCAGTGATGGTGATCAGTACGTTTAAGGCAGCTAGAAAAAGAAGAGGTAAAATCAGATCAAACTTGCACACAGGCTAATATGCTGACAGCATTTCCCCTGGCCACAGCCAGGGACAGACGCAGGTGGAGCCATTGATGCTCCCTGGGGTCGCCAGACACATCAACAAGTTTCTTCGAAAGACCACTCAGAAAAGGGGCAGTGGATTTGCCATACACACCAGTGGTCTCAATTGCCACTGGTTGAAAGTAGTAATTGCTTTGGAGGTCATGATATTTTTTGCATTTTGCGACCTCAGCTTTTGTGGCCGCAAAACCAGCTTGTCTGGCGGAGTCTTTATACTGGCCCTGAGCAAAAGTGTCCACAGCTGTTGCGTTCCACACCAGGCTTCAGCCTCTGTACCAGGAGCCCAAAGTCATGCCATCCGGCCTCCTTCCATCGTCAGTCAGGCCGACAAGCTCCAAGGTAGAGGGGAGACCAATGCGGCTCAATGACCTCTTGAGGATGGAGTTGATGGCTGAATGCTTTGGGAAGCGGCCTGCATTTTTAGTACAGTAGAGGCCATGGAACCCCAGCTCATCAACAATTTTGCCGCAGCGGCATTTTGTGCTTTCAAAGATTTTGGCACCAGTTCAGAGGGCGATTGCAATACGGAGCTCATCAGGACTGAGCAAGTTTCCAACACTGGCAATTGGGAATGCTTATTACCAGGCAGCAGTGTGAGTCTCTTGCGCAGCAAGTAACCAACAATGGTTCCAAGGGTTATTGGTGTTTAGCAGGAAATTGAGTGTATCCCTGCAGGCGAGGTCATCCCAGGCTGCTTGTATTCCCTTTTCTAATGGTGATGAATCATGGTGTTTG
>JGI24021J15306_10008319_pt1 | contig 12756 bp, 5 predicted proteins | sample Ectturendosymbi1_FD_15306 | JGI IMG/M metagenome (IMG submission 15306) | reverse complement strand
ACCATTACCATTAATCCGTTCAGTTTCTAATCCTAACACATTACATTAATCTGTTTGAGTTTTTAAGGCGCATTTGGTCCTCAACCACCACCTCCCCAGAAATGCCTGAGTTTAGCTCAATCGCCTGAAGACTGGTATTGGCCGATTTGCGGCCAACATGAAATTAACGGGCCTGTGCGGTTCAGATTTGTGTGAATGTGGCAAGGTGCAGACTGATTTAATATTTCCCCCTTGAACGTACTGTTTTCTGTTGGAGAAGAATCATGCCTTGTTGCAAGTTATTTGGAATCTACAAAAATGTCGAGCTTAGTTAACAGCTATACACGTCGGGATTGTGAGCGTACTCTTGTCTAAACCGGTTTTTCTTTCTTCAGCAGTATGCAGGCGGCAGTTGAGCGAACGTCCGAAACTGTTATTGCCAGTTTCAGAACATATTGCAAATAGCATGTTTAAAATCAAGGAAGAATATAATGCAGTTATGATATAACATCAAAACTATTTTATTTAAAATATCAGGCTTTTTCAAAACGTAATGTGATTTCCCGGAATAGGGTCAGTATGGCATATGCGCTCTTGTACAATGGCATATGTACTCTTGTACTTTTTCACGTTAAATCTCAGATGTAGATCCAAACCGATTGGTAAAGGAAGGAAGATATTTCATAAATTTTAATGTATGCGTATCAGCGATAGTTAATTACACCCAATATATGTCTAGTCTATATCGAAAGGAGTCCTTTCACTATCAAGAATTAGGCATTATATGGTGTTTACAGATAATTATATGCTTCGCCTCTTGAGAAGGCATCTTTAGCTCCTCTTCAAAGAGGATACATATATATACATGGATGAATTTAGGGAGAAAACTTAAAGAGTAGTGGACTGGAAGTGGAATAATTAGTTTTAAACGTCGCTACGAGAATTAAAATCATAAAAAGGAATGATCGAACTTTTTAAAAGCGGAAGGTCTTCGATGAAAATCTAGTAATTTTTGAGCAAAATTTAAGTTAGTTTCATACGACGTAAGCTGGTGGTGCATCACTACATTGCACTTACATTTTAGAATCAGCAATATGTCTCTATTGAGCAGGGTTTCCCAGCCTTTTTAAGCCAGGGGCTACTTTCAAAAAGGTATCCAGTTAGAAAATGGAAAAGAGCTTTCGTCACCTGCCGACACAGTTCAGAGAGGTTTGGTTCCATTGGCTAAAATTCGCCAAATATTAAGTCGTAGCATTTTGCATGACATTACTGAAAAATGCCAACTACTTTACGTTTGTATTTAGAAACGTTTTGAAATGATCAACCAAGAGAAAACCAAGTTGCAGATGTTAGAATTATCAGTGTGGTACATACATGAATAATTTTGTTCCCCAAAAACAACAGCAGCCTTTTGTTTCATGACAATATGTCCAAAGCTGCGCTTTCCATCTTTTATTAACGCCACGCACCATTAAATATTAATGCGCAAAATGTGTTCTCGACTGTTCATAGAAACTTAATCCAACCTATATGTTGAAAGACGCTTTTTTCATCCATTCGGTTATAATTGCTAGCAGAATGACGTGCAAAGTGAGAATTGATTCCAAACTTGCCTTATTAACTTTTAAAAGCTTAAAGATGTTTACTCTTGCATGGTAGCAGTGATTAGCTGCATCTCTGCACTGTTCATTTGTTTTTATAATGCTGGTCTTCTCCACTTCACTGAAATGATACGGCATATTTGTAGTTGTGCTGGGATTGTAGGTCAAAGGCTTTAAATCAGACTCGACCTTTCATTCAATTGTCGCTAAACAAAGAAATGAAACGCGTTGCTATTTGGTTCAGAGAAAATATTGTAAAAGTCAGTTTTTATTTCCCGGGTAACTTTAAAATGTGACTTTCAGCAAACTGGAAAGACTGCAACACCAAATATTGTTCAAACCACATACTACGATTAACCACCTGTACTGGTAGAAAAACTGTCAAAGTTGCATGGCCAACTGTCAAAGTTGCATGGCCAACTGCCATCACTTAATTGCTCGTGAATTTTGATCATGAAAATTTCCAACGCTCTTTGAGAAAAACTAACGTTTATCAACTGTTGAAACTATGTGTCATATCTTTAGTTAATGAGTTCATTGAGCCGAGGTTAATATCTTATCTGGTTGATCTGCATCGTTTATAAACTTAGGTATAAAGATCAGGTCATTGTGATCGCCAGGCAAATTTATTTACACTCAGTACTGCGCTGCGGAAAAGCTTATTGTGGTGTTGGGCGTCAGGAAATAGCACCGAGCATTGTTACCGACACGCACAAGGAATTCAAAACTTCGAAATTTTTTAAACTTGTGTTATTGAAAAACTATGTTCCTGTATCATGTAGCTGTTTTAGTTATTTTCTGTAAAATTTCACTTCTACTTTTTTGAAAAGTTTCATCCTGAAATGAGGCTGATACCAAACAATATAAATACGAACCTATTTCTTAGATAATGATTATTTTGATGCTTACTTCAATGCCGCATGTTTATTATATTCCATTTTTATACTTATTTCAAATCCTAAATCGACAGATCATAAAGGAAAGAATGTGAAATGTTAGTGAAGTGAACGAAGTACTACTGGTCTTTGCAATCAGCTGTAGAACCCAAACTCTCCCTGGTCGCTCATGAGCACCGACAGATCTGCACTTCAGTCCAACGCAAATTTGAATGCATCAGCTTATTTTTTTACATCTGACAATGTTTGTACCTGAAAGAAGACATCTTTCAGGATCGCCTGAAGCTGATGTCTTGTTCTCTTTGGAATTTTAGTGAATGTTTTTGCCTTAGTAACTACTGTTACTGAATTTGTTGCTTGGACGTTTGATTTTACACAAAATAATGTTGGTGAAGAGTTGTACAGTTTTACAGCAAGGCGACATTCTGTGCTTGCAGTAGGTGAAGTATCGTATGTTAGGTTTTGGGGAAATTGAAAAGAAATAGAAGTAGTGAAGTTATATTAGAAAATTTCTAGATAAGAACCACTGTTAGAAAAATCCACTGAAATGTTTTTTCTCGCTTTTTCATTTGGTTTGTGTGTTTTTTATTTTCTACATGAGCTTATTGTTTTCAGCCGCGAGTCACATCATTCCAGGCATTGCAAAGGCAGTCATTTAAGTTCACTTTGCAGAAGTTTATAAATTGAAACGCTTCCTCGTGTTATTTTTTATGGTTTGGAGTTTTTTTCATAGACCAAATATAAGATCGAAAACTGCTCTGAAATATCTTGAAATGTATCTATTTCATTGCTGTCTGTGGTAACATTTGATAGTGTAATTCAGATGTCTTAAAACTTCTGTCTTTCTACCTGTGACTACCGAAGTGAAGTGCTTTCGATTACCGTAGATTTGATGCCTTCAATTCATAGCATATTGTTCAGAAGGAGGTGAATATAAATAGGGCTGAGTTCAAGTAAGTAATTACTTATTACTTGATTAAGTAATTTTTCCATTACATGATATTTCACGTAATTTTCTTTTAGAAAAGATTTTAGAAGTCACGTCTGCTGCTGTAAACGCAATATCATACATGACACGCATCGTCACGCATAAAATAAAGCATTGAGGCGAATAGATTTCTTACCTATGCAGAGCGCTTTGTGAGTCACAATTGGTGACTGTCATCGTGGATTAAGTTTTGGAGCTAGAAGCTCATTCCATTGAAATGAATCGCGGCCAACAGATGAGAATATGTCTGAATCGGCCATTCTGCAATTTAAAATTTCTGCAATTTGCAATGATTTTGATGTGCTTGAATGTTTTTAAGTCTAAATGTCGATTTTCTTGATTTGTTTGATTACTTAAGTTATCTATCAGAAATTATTTATTACGCAAACAATCATTTTTGTTACTTGAACCCAGCCATAAATATAATAGAAACCTCTTTGGAAACTGTCCTACATTCCTGAGAATCTATTTATAAAAACTGAATTTAAGGGAAATTCACATTTATGATACCTTTCTCTTTAGTCGTTGCCTTGTAGTCATTCCAAACAGCGGACGTTGGGCGTTTTCTGCGTTTCGAAATGGGGTGTTAATTGCAATAACTACTTGATAAATGGTGAAACCGTCGTAGTATTCTCCTGCGCTATTGTGACTTTGTAGTCGCTCTACGAATGAAATTCTTGACAATGTTTAGTGGCGTCGTCATTTACTTGTAGACATACCAAGTACTGTAAAGATCTCAAATCGCTTTTGGTAATGCGATTCACACAACGAAGTTTCAGACGTGTGTGCAGCATGCCATTGAAATATTACCACCATGGCCGGATTTAACTGATGCGAGGCCCCAGGCTAATCCACTTGTGAGGCCCCATCTCCCATTGTTGCGAGGATAAAAATGGAAAGGGTTATTGCGAAAATCCGAAAATGACGCTCTGAAAGTACGGTCAGTAAAAAAGTGTAAATCATTACTGATGTGCCCACGATCACTGCGTTTGTTGCTGCCTTCGACGCAAAAGCGTTAAATTGCAAGGAATTGTTGAAATCCTACTTGGCTGGCGGGAACAGGATTATTAACTGCCGCAGGCAAACCAACCGAAATCGCCTCAATTGAAATATTTCACAAAACACATGGTCCTCGTTTTTTATAAGAATCAAATCTGTTTTTTCTTATCTATGTTAAAAAAACAAACACACTGCACCTATATAGTATGTGTGGCGGCATAAAAACTTTAAAGCACAACGTGAGGATCACGTTGCAACTCGCTTATACCACGACGGCTGTAAAAATCTCACACACACGAGCAAAACACGTCACGTAAAACGCATCCATGTGGTTGCAACTGTCATGTTCACGATTCGCGTGTTTCTTACTTTTTCAAACTGGTAAGAATCGAATGCAACTAAACTGTCGCGTGAAAAGATGTGAAGTTTAAAAACCAGAACCGTCGCCAGAAAGTCTTGAATACGGGGTATGAATTTGCGCAAGGGGTCTTGACATTCTGAAAATTTGATAAAATCTTTACTGCTTTATAGTGTTTCATATTGAAATTTGGAAGGACTGAGCTCACCAATGCCAACCGTGGCGACTGGACTGGTTTAAATTTCGCTTATTCTGTCGTTATTGAAATACGTATAAAGAAATAAAAAGCTACAATCATCGAATCTAGTAAGGCCGAACATGACACAGTAAACAGTTAAAAAGGTTTTGTCTTGCTTTCATAACAAAATCATCTAAGAATTCATTACAATTTGTTTGCCTAAGTTTGTCACCTTGTGTGGACAACCTCTCCTGGAACACTGCGACCCTTTAATTCATTTTTGATTCTTTTGATCTTGAAAAGGACCTTTCGCCTGAGCAATTAGTGACCATGAAGCTAAAGAAACAAGGCTTCGCGTGGTTGCATAAAATACGAACCACTAATCTAAGGCATCAGACCCAAGCACGCTTTTGTCATTTTTTGCTGTTTCCCTGTCTCATTGGGGAAGAGTTCTGCGGTTGCCAGTTGGCAAAGTGGCTTTTGCTTGCTATTCAAGCGCATCAAGATCTTCTCTGATTTGCTTAGCATGGGAGCAGTACAGACTTGCGCAAGTGCTTAATAAGTAATCTGATATCTGAATGACTTTACTGAAGAAAATTCAAATGGAAAAAATCACATCTAAAAATACCAATCGAGCTTTACTCGACACAAACGCTGAAAAAACTACTGTATTGCTCAGTCACCTAAGAAACAACTATTCTTTTATTGTAGGATACTGCTGCTAGCCCTACACATAGCTCATATCTGCACAACAACCTTGCTTTGATCAGGTGCAGTGACGTAACTAGAGGTTTGAGCCACGGGGAAACTTAGCTGAAGGGAGCCCACTGGCCAGGGCTCTAAGAGAAATCTTTCCAGGCGGAACAAAACCCATTGGGGCCCCTAAGACTTGCAAAATTAATTTGAAATAAATAAAAATTGAGACTAATTGATGTGCATCAAACTTTGACAAGAAGTGGTCGTTTATTGATCATGAGAATCATTATGTTAAAACATACCGGTATTCAAGTAATGCGGGCGTTTTGAGCGCCATCGATGATTTTCTCTGATTCTAGGGACCCGATTTTCAATTCTAGAGACCCGAATCGGGTCCCTAAAACACCTCAAAAAACCTGCTGTAAGTGGTTAATTTCTTCTGTATGGTTTCGAAATCTTCAGATTTCTGGATATGTCCAGTAATCCTAAACTCATATTCAATAAGAGCAGGGGTGGGCAATTACTTTGGCTCGGGGGCCACTTTGAAAAGGCCGCATTCAGCGGAGGGCCGTACCTTCTAATGGAAATAGAAGCAAGTATTGCTTAAGTTACTAAGTTGGAGGAAATTTCAGGTTTGAACATATTTCCTGAACGCTTCCGCGGGCCACTGAAAACGCTGTGGCGGGCCACATTTGGCCCACGGGCCGCTATTTTCCCACTCCTGGATTAAATCCTTTGTCTGCTTGCGGCGCAAATTTAACAATCAGCAAAATGCACAGCACACCGCCGCAGTGTACAATAAGCGCTTGCGTCCTGCACTGCAGTTACTTGTTAATTTTAAACTTTTTAGTTATCTTACACATATGTGCAACATTCGAGGGCTACTGTTGTTAGATTAGATTTTATTATGAACTGGTATGTTTCCATTTAAATTTCATTTGAAGTATCTCTTAGTTGAAACTCCACGTTACACTAGCTTACCAAATCCTTTAGGCCACACCAGAGGTGGGTTTAGGGTTGGGGGGGGCGAGGCAAGACTAAAAAGGGAGCCCTCTGATGACGTCATCATACTCAGCCAATCGTGATAAGCACTTTTGATCAAGCCTAAGATACGGACACCCAAGTATACATTCCTCAGACTACGGCATGACTGACATAGCAGAAGGAGAAAATGCAAAAGAGTGTTCATGAAACACAGCTTTGAAAACACTGAAAGTTGGGAAGACAAGGCTGGCAACACATAAAAGATAGGCAACAGCAAGTTGGCATCTTCCCCACCTCTTTATTTTCTCACCCCATTTCTCTACATTGACCATCAATAAACTAAAACGTTTACCCCTGTGAAAGTTTCACATTTTCCGCCTTTGAAAAAATGCTTGGTAGTTGATATCCTGAATTTGTCCACATTCACGTTTTCATGGGAATCCATGAAACTATAAACAATAACCAAGAATAATAAATACTACGGCCAAAGCAAACGATACAACTGACATCTTGCAAACGTTTCGATAACAACTGTTATCATCTTCAGTGCATAGTAACCAAGAAGATTTAGAACACTAAATTTGTTTTAAATTTCATCCTTTAACTACAAGAATATAGCATACAAAAGCATCCAACCTGAGACTTAATTGGGAAAGCTTTGAGGCTTGATGAGTCAAGGCTGTCTCATCTTGCATTGACACTAGTTGTTTGAAAAATGTGCAAAAGTAGGAAATAATTCATCATATACCTTATCGCAAACATTTCCACTGCAGCAAGTAGCCTACACAATTGATGAAATCTGTGCAATGAAAAAAACGGTTCAAGTTATACTGTCTAAGAGCTGGCAAAAAACTTTAACATCACTTACCAAGTCTACCTTAAACCAATCGTTAATTAGTCAAGCTTCAAATATCTTGTGATTTCAAGCGTGGGCTAAATTCAAACAACCTAAAATACCTGAAATATCTATAGAAAAAATGAGTACTCATAATACTCAAAAAAAATTTATGTTACCGGGTAAGAATCATGAATGTAGCCTTGCTTTTTCCTTTTTTGCTGCTCCACTTGGATACTTCCTGCTCAGCTGTGGTATTTACACAAAATTGTCAATATACCAAATATTTCAATCTCTAAATATCATCATTTAGTATAAAAAATTATCAGTTGGTATAAAATGTTATCATTTGGTATAAATATTTGCTCTTATTTCATAGGTTTTTTCAGAACTTTTTGGAAGAACTTTTAACCCACATTTTTTAGGTATAGACGTTGGTTTGAAGCTTTTATTTATTTGCTCATTGGAGATGGTGGTGGGGCCCCTTTTAAAGTATAGTACTTACACATTACAGTTGCTGTTAGGGGTCCATTTCAAAGGAAGGTACTTAAACATTAATGTTGCCATTTGGGTCCCCTTTGAAAACATAGTACTTGCACATTACAGTTTTTGTTGTTGGCGGCCCCTTTGAAAACAAGGTGCCTACACATTGAAGTTGCTGTTGGGGGCTCCTTTGAAAGCAAGGTACTTACACATTACAACTGCTGTTGGGGCCCTTTTGAAATCACGGTACTTGCACATTACAATTGCTGTTGGGAGCCTCTTTGAAAGCAAGGAATTTTACATTACAATTGCTGTTGTGGTCTCTGTGAAAGTAAGGTACTTACACATTAGTTTCTTTTAGGGGCCCCTTCAATGAAGTTTAAAAGCAGAGTACTTACACATTTCAGGGGATGTTGGGGTCCCTTTGAAAGCAGATTACCTTCAAATCGCAGTTGCTGTTGCAGACCCCTTTGAATGCGAAGTACCTGCACATTATAGTTTCTGCAGGGGGCCCTTTGAAAGTAAGAGTACTTACATATGATCTGCTTTGTAGTACATTATATGAGTGGATAATAAGTTTTTCACCAAAAGTAAGGAAAATTTACCCCTCCGTAGCTGTCGGGCCCCGGAACAATGTACCTGCTGGACCCCCTCTCATAGGCCCTGCCACTGGCTAACACTCAGACAATAGTTGAGAAACAATAGCAAATCCGATATTGAACGGCTACACAAAAACCCGAAATCACCGGAAAACACCCCGAAAAACGGAAAAAAACAACAATCTACTGAAACCAAAAGAATAGTAAATACCAAAACACAAGCTAGGTAGGGGCCCGGTTTTTACATTTAGCTTGGCAGGGGGGAGCGGATCGCACCCCTGCCACCTGTCAGTTATGCCACTGATCAGGTTCATTTCAAACATGAACAGCCACAAGTTTTTTGATGGAGTCACACGAAACAATCGGTACGATTCAGCAAACGCAGGACGCAGCCAGCGTGCTTTGAGTATACCGACATAATAGTTGGCATGCGGCTTGACCAACCGTCATATTGAGATTCATGGCAACTCGTTGGAAGACCCTGGCGCTATCACCACGAAAGTTGAATAAAACTAAATTTCGTGAATAATAAAGACACATACTTTTAACGAAGTTTAATCTAAATGATCATATACAGGCCATTGACTCTATGCGTACCACAGTTTGTTGGAGGCCCCCTTAGATCTTGAGACCCTAGGCTCAAGCCTATATAGCCTATCGGTAAATCCAGCACTGATTACCACTCTGTTGATTCTACATTTATTAAAGATAAAAATTAATTTTCCTGCTGTAGCAAAAAGCCCAGCGCATTGCTGCCACAACACTGAACTGCGGTCCAATCACCACAAATCGAAGTCGGAAATGAAGTTACTCTATATCATCGGAACATCACCAGCAGGTGCTACCAAATTCAGTGTTGCCAGATGTGCTATTTTTTCGCCAAATTTGGCTATTTTTTTATTTGGTTGGCGGATAAAATTTGCGATTTGTGGTTGGCGGATTTTTTGGCTATTTTCGAAACAAGTCGGCGGAAAATTTGGCGGATTTTTGTGCAAGTTTTAGACCAGTGTTTGATTCAGAAAAATGTTGGAAAATCCACTTATTGTATACTTCTGCCAAATTTATTGTTTCTGGATGTGTAAGGTCGTTTGTACTAGTGCCGGCTACTTCGGTCCAATGGAAACCCTGTATTTGGTTAAACTTCAGTGATCAGCACATCCTATGACAGCGTTGACAGGTCGATGTAGTAGACGTGTGCTGGACTGCATTGAATCTACCTACTCAGAGGATAGACGTTGTGGAAAATCTTATGTTGCATAAATACTGATAAGATTTTTCCAGGGAACATGGCAAGACTATCAGGGAACATGGTTATAAGCGATCCTGTTAGTTTTGACAGCTTTATTTTTGATGTTTTATAAGAAGCTAAATGGAAGAATCAGACGCTTGTGCCTAGTTTCGGTTAGAAAATCAAAACAAGGATACTGTAGATCAGTGATTCCCAAACTTTTTTGTCAGCGGAATACTGCAAGGTTATTTTGAGTGGACAAGGAACCCCCGCCAGAACTGCCAAGTAAGCACATAAGCATAACCAGTGGTGGGTTTAAGGTTGGGGGGGCCGAGGCAAGAATAAAAAGGGGCCCCTTTGATGACGTCATCATACTCAGCCAACCGTGATAAACACTTCTGATCAAGCCTAAGATACGGCCACCGAAAGATACGTTCCCGAGACAACGGCGTGACTGACATGGAAGGAGAAAATACAAAAGGTGTTCATGATAAAAAAAAACTTGAAAACACTGAAAGGTGGGAAGACAAGGCTGGCAACACATAAAAGTTAAGCAATGGCAAGTTGGCATCGTCCCCTCTTCTTTATTTTCGCGCCCCATTTCTCTGCATTCACCATCAGTAAACTACAAAGTTACCTCCTTTGAAAGTTTCACACTTTTCCCCTTTGATAAAATGCTTGGGAGTTGGTATCCTGAAATTGTGCACATTCATGTCTTAATGGGAAAACATGAAACCATAAACAACAACCAAGACGATTTAAAACACTGCATTTGTGTTAAATTGCATCCTTTTAACTACAAGAACATAGCATACAAAAGCATCCAGCTTGACACTTGTTTTTGAAAGTTTGAGGCTGGATGAGTCAAGGAAATAATTCATCATATACCTTATCGCAAACGTTTCTAGCAAGCAGCTTACACAATTGATTAAATCTGTGCTAGGAAAAAACGGTTCAAGTTATATTGGCTAAGAGCTGGCAAAAAAACTTTAATATCACCTAGCAAGTCTACCTTAAAGCAACCACTTACTAGTCAAGCTTCAAATAACCTGTGACTTCAAGCGTGAGCTAATTTCAAACGACTTGTTGATACATGCCATAATTTTTGCGTAAGGTGAGGTGATATGTACAACATCTGAAGCAACCGCCTTTAAAAATTGGTTTTGCAAAGATTGCATGGTTTCTAAATGCACCAGAGACTATTTTTTTACAGTCCACGGGATTGACAAACTGAACGTTTTAGTGACTTTTGATGTTTTTCATTAGTTTTGAGACTTGGCTATTTTTGGCTGTAGGTGTTTGCCAATTTTGGCTACTTTTGGCAAATTTTTTTGTGAAATTTGGCTATAAAGCTTTTTGAAATCTGGCAACACTGAATAACACATGGATTGAAATATGTGATGTCACAGGGAAGTCTGAGAGTAGACCTAAACCATTCACAAAGGCTTTCACAAAAATCGAAATTCTTAAATAACATAAAAAGTTGACCTGATAGAAAATAACGGATTGAATTTTTGAAATTGGCGGCCCAAAATTAGTCCACATCAGCTTTAAAACCTTGAGCACCAAAAATTGTGTTGGTCAGTGAATAGCTGCTTTACGGTTTGCAATTTTTCGTTTTGCACATTTTACTCAAAGGATACACAGCAGCAAGTAGCAGAATCATGCCTTGCAAGCCATGCAAACTCTATCAGTCATTTTTCTCTAAATCTTCTGCCACTCGCATGTGCTGCTTTCCAACCATTGGATGCATTGGCTGACTAAAAACACATACCTAGAGTTAAGCACAGTTTTTTAGAACTTCTCAGCTCTCCTACAGTCTTGCTTTCCGCTTACCAAAGTGCACGCTTTCTCCAAAGTGCACGCTTTCTCCCCTGTTAGACAAAATCACTAAATTTTTATATGTAGCTTTGAAACCACTGGTTTCATGGCTTCTCTGTTTACTCTTTGCAATATAACAAATAATTTGATCTCAAATAAACCCTCCGACAAAAATATACCAAATATATACCAAATATTTCATATATACCAAAAATTTATATACTAAGCACTTTGAAAATCTAACCAAATTTTCAAATTTTGATGTATGTATACCAGTTGGCAACACTGGCTGGGCCTTGACCAACGAACCATGCTGGAGCTGACCAGAGTGGACCCTTTTCGAGTAGATTCCCGAAATAGTTACACAATAATATTGAAAGATACGTAGCGACAAAGCGGTGGTGAGCACAAGATGGCTGGAACCATGGCACCAGTGATGTCGGCTGTGTCGCCCTCATTAGCCAAAGAAGATTCTCATGGGGCTTGGAACTTAGCTGATGAAAGAAAGCTTAAATTCCAGTCAATCTGAATAATTTCCCCACCTCTTTTCAATTATCTCTGCTTACAATAGGCGACTAAATTGTGCCGCCCCTGCTATAACCAGAGTAGCCAGTGGGTTGCTACGTCACTAACTGTAACCATTATTCAAGAGTACAGTATATAGTGATAGACAGGTTTTATATTTGCGTTTTGTTTTTTGGATCTAACAATCGAATTTGGTTCATTTATTCAAAAATATATTCTTTTCCTGATGATTCTAATTGCAAACAAAACAGCCACAGTAATCTAAAACATTATTTTATTAAACGTTTCGGCTTATGCGCAAGCCATCATCAGGAATAAATGAAATGTAATAAAATAATGTTTTCGATTATTGTGACTGTTTTGTTTGCAATAAGAATCTACAGCATTTCCTGATGATGTTATACCATATAGTCAAAGTGCAACTTCAGGAAGTGAGATAAATCATTTTGAAATTGTTGAGTTTGACAAAGAAGGAAGTTAGTGCATCTAATGATGTTTGCGAGGACGAAACTTCGAAATTTGTTGGAAATATTGGATTAACAAACGGCTCCCCTACATGGCCAGGTGTCGTTGGTCGGAATGTTAG
>JGI24021J15306_10008318_pt1 | contig 12758 bp, 15 predicted proteins | sample Ectturendosymbi1_FD_15306 | JGI IMG/M metagenome (IMG submission 15306) | reverse complement strand
TGCGTTTCGCATGAGAACATTTACAGTTGGATTCAAGGCTTGGTTTCATGGATAACAATTGCAACAAAAACACGCAACGCATTTGAAAACAAACAAAACGAAAGCTGCTGTTTGCTTGTAGTGTTGGACCAAGGCACGCACAGACTTCACACAGGAAGGCGCAGTTTCACTCTCGACTAACAAAATCCGCATCAGCCACTGCTCGGCACTACACAGTGAGACACGACGCAGTCTCTCTCTCTCAAAGCATCACAATAACCTGTCCCATTCCAGCGCTTGCAGCATGCGCTTTATTTTCAGTTGTGCCGTGAAGCAGGTTGGTCAGCACGGACACGATCAGCAACACAGGTTGAGTAAATCCTCCACAGTCTGCGCGAACAAAGGTCATGTTGAAAAGGGAGCTTGAAAGCGGCATTTTTCAACAGGTGTTTGATCTGAGTTTCTCAGATACATCACGTAGCACTAGAAATCAGAACTGACCGGAAAAATCTGGTTGGGATTTTGCGTCGTTAGAAACGATGGTCGTTCCTTTGATGGAGACTGAAGTTGTGAATCGGAGCGTCATGGTCAGGTTCAGTCGTTTGAGCTCCTCTAGACATCTCTCCAGAAATCCACCTGGGAGATGTAGGTTATCTGTTGCAATAACTCCAAAAAAATGGTACATAATAACACAAAGGAAGATTGCAAAGTTTGTTTTTCACTGCTTCCTTATCATTTTGCATAGATTTTTGCGAAAAGCTTAAGAAGCAAATTACAGCTGACGCAGCGAAAGCAATGAAGCGTATCCACATGACAGCAGAAAAACACAAACCATGAACGGAACCATTTCGAGACACTTCTGCACATGGACGCCGGAGAGCAAGAGCATTGCCCCCTTGCCTTTTCATAGGGGGACAACGGGGACGGGAGTGCCTTTTCAGTATCACTGGCAATTAATTTCATAGTTTATCAAGATCGAATTGAAACAAATTTATTGCAGCCATTCGCGCACCCAGAAAAGTGAGAGTAGTTTTCTATAATTTCTGTTATTATTTTTGAGGTCAACATTGTTGCCGAACAGAAACAAGCATATTGGTGCGATTTTTTTGTGTTTTATAAGTTTCCATTGCCCTCAACTCTTTTCCTGCCCTCATACTCTTTTTACCCCCTGCCTTACCGGTGCTCCGGCATCCATGCATCAAAGCAACACTTGTGCGCGAGTTCCAACATGTTAGCAGTAAAGTTAACGGCAAAAAGCTCAGGTCATGCAAACATCAAATCGTCCCGTTACCATCCATTGCTGTTTGCTTGGCAACACTGGAACGAGCCAGCAAATTCTGTAGCGCGTGGCCGCATGACGTAAATCGATCGTTGACGTCACCAGGAATTCCCACTGACGGTTTAGCAATGGTCGCTTCAAAAATTCCGATCAAGGTCAAGCAAAGCTCAGCAGCGTCACAAGAAGAACCTGCGAATAAAAGGTGTTTTTCCATTCACCTTAGGATTCGACCTGGCCATTCAATATTATGCGCCTGATGTTACCAAGTTAAAAACGAATGCAATTCCACCGCCAGCTGATCTACCAGAAAAAGTGCAGCAGCCAATTTGAGCAAACTTTGCTGCAGTTCCCAAACACCATCCGCCGCTGATCAAACGTCCGCATTGTGTTTTGTACAATCTTCACAAACACTTACCGTGTAACAAATTAAAAGACACTGAAGATAAACACCCACTCGACACAAATAAAAGCAGGAAAAGCTCTGCATTACAGGAAATGAGCATATGCAAATAAGTTAAGACGCCACGGCAGGCTTCTTTTCTGAGCAGTTTATAGCAATGTCAGGCCATGTTACGCTGTCCAAAATTTAATTCTCAAAAGCAACGATAACGAAATGCACCTTTCCTGAACCAACTCACCTTTGCTCTTCTCAGCCAACCAGGTAAGACCCACGGCTGATTCCAGCGACTTTCGGTCAGAGCTGTCCGCTTTGAACAGCAAAGCAAGCAGCCTCAGTGAAGGAACAGCCAGTCCGTGCGATTCCTTCTTTAAAATGCGCGAAATGCCACCTGCAATTCAACGCACAAACAGAACATTGACATTAATGAAGGACTTTCTAATTGCGTGCGGCACCCAAACAAATGAAGAAACACATCGCCACTTCACTTTATTCTCACAACGACTCATCAACAGCATGGCCGATGCGAATATGTTAATTACGTCTCCGGTTGGGTATTTTGTTAAAGGTATTTTATGGAAACCTAACGTCCTGCCCTTATTTAATCTAGGCTGGTAATATCTCTGGTGGTTGCGACGCAGTGTAGCTGCAGTGCTGCTCTTTTTAAAACAGCCACACAATATAATGTGATTTTATTTAGCGTTACAAAAATGTTTTGCGGGAGTTTCACAGAAAGTTTACCGAGGCAAGTACCTCATTTGCCTCAATACAGCTACGGCCTAGAACAGTCGAAGCGCAAACAAACAGACGCCCGCACCGTAAATAACATTCCACTGACGCACGACAGCGGTGGAAAGAGGCTCCTTCATATTTTGCTGAACGAGGACACTGAGGAACTCGATCACTGCTAAGTGCGCATGGTTAAGGGACTCGGTCCAGGTTTTATCTGCAAGAAATATCAAACACAGATTACAAGTCACATCAGGTGGATCAAATTAACATTGTAACGACCTCCTTCTATACAACCGTTTAAGATGAGTGCTGAATGTGACGTGGTGAATATGCCCAAGCATGAGGCATTCGGGATCCTTCACACGGTAAAAGTCGTGGTGGCGAAAAGTGACAGACAGCAACTCTACAAATTTACAAAAACCAAAGAATACTTATGAAGCAGTCTTTCATTTGCAGAAAAAAAACAAGAATACCAACGCCGAAGAAATGCGCTGTTTATCTTTAATAGAAAAACATGGAGCTGAAATAATGTGAATAGCTAAGGAATGTCACAGTCTTAGGGCTAAATTAAGTGAAGAAATATATCAACAATCTGCAATATACACACCTAGTTCTTCCAAGGCAAGAACGGCAACCACGTTTCTGACAAATTCCTCTCCAGCGTTGATCAGCTGGGCAGAAGCGACTCGTTCAACGACAGCAACTGATGCGAACAACTTGGTGGTGAGCTCGTGCTGGAGCAGCAGACGCTGTGCATGCATCGCGCGACATTTTTGTTTTGCTACGTCACAATCGTCCTCTGACGTCACAGTGAGTTTTGAAAAAATCCGGTCGACTCGTTCGGTGTCAAGCAAACTGTGGAACAAATTTATGGCAATCGTTCAAACGATGACTAAGTTGAACCTTAAGTGTTTGGAAACGGACCGGTAAGGAGATGTTTCTGACGGAGCAGTGCGCGATTGTATGACGTTTGAAAGAAGCATTTAACTTTTCCAATCGCTTAAGAGAAATAGCGCTTGCAAATTACGTCCATGCATGCATGGGCGTCGGAAGAACTTTTTCCAGGGGGGCAAAAGTGGTGGAATTTCATTTTACCCATTCAAAACCACGAAAACGACCTCTTAGCTAAAAATTTACAAGGCAAATGTCAAATTTCTAATTCCAGGGGGTTTCCCCCCTGCCGACGCCCATGCTTCCATGCACCAACAAGCCGGCCAAGACCGAAATTTGAAATCACGTCACAGCCAACTGCCAACTGCCAGACCCTAATGAGAACAGCGCCATGCATTCAGCATTGAAAGCAACAATTGCTGGTGAGAAAAGTCGGGTGCACTGGTGATGTTGAAAACGTCCCATTGGAGCTCAGAAAATTAAATTAAATTTGGCGCACAAACTGCCTTCTGTATAACTTTGACCGACGCGACAGAGCCAGCTTCACAAAGTGATGATGCCGTTCGCGAGCAGCAGCGACGATTTTACCTGTTGAGGTAGGACAGTGTATTTCTCTGCAGCAAAGTCTTGACCATCTCATGAGGAATCTTCGCAACCAGACAGCACATTACGTTGCACACGGCTGCTACCAGCGATGGTGATGTCACAGCCCGCCATTCATCGGGCAACGACGTCACAGCAGCAGTTTGCTGGCCTCCGGAGTCATCTGCATGCATTGACCAATCAAGTTTTACTCCTACGCCTTCTATCGCATCAGGAGAATACCTCTCATGTATCAGGAAATGGTTGTTTGAGACAGGGTTGCGGAGTCGGAGTCGCAAGGATTTTTTCATCCGACTCCGGAAGTCCAATTGAATCATTTTACACATTGCGCAAGTTAGGAATCCCAACTCGTGCCTGCTGAAATAGTACAGTTTCTTTTGAAATTTTTATGAAAGCTGAGAATTCTTGCTGTGTACCACGATTTCCACCGATTGCTAGTTGCTACAATATTGTTGACAGCCAAACTTCAGTCACGTTATGCTATGGAGTGGGAGTTGGAAATTTGGAAAGGTCGGAGTTGGAATCAGACATTTTTACCTCCGACTCCGCAACCCTGGTTTAAAGGACGTGTGACTGTATGCGAAAGTTGTCGGACAAACAGAGACGACAGCGCTGGTTGTACAGGATTAGCAAAGGCAGTCTAAACAAATGCACATTGAACAAACTCACTTGCGCCCGATCCTGACCGTGCACTTGCTGCGCTCGAGGCCAAAGTTTCCTGAAACAAACAAAGTCCCGTGTAAAGAAAAAGCGATCGAACTTTGAACTCTGACGTGGTGAAAACCGGAAAAGCTAAAAGCAATCAAAAGAGCGCATGCGCACTCAGTTCAGCAACTGTTCGCACACCTTGTTTGCCGACGAAAAGGACGGAAACTGATTCGACAAGCTTGGCTGCGTCACGGCCGTCATGCCCGAGTGGTTGCTGATGTCAATGTCCGAACCTGCATGAAAGAAGACACAACAGCGTCAGCCGTCGGCGACAAGCCTGCAGGTGGTGCTCGCCTAAACGTAAACAGCAAGACGCGCGCAAGGCAAGATTCAAACCTGCAATTGATGCGATCGACGATTTGCTGGGAGCTCCACCGGTGTGGATGGCATCGGTGAGGGAGGCAGGGGAGCGCACAGTGCAGTCTGGGTGGTAGTGAGACAACAACAGCATGACGTGTTCGGCCACGTGTGCGTGACGCATCAAAGCGGACAGGGCCGGGAGACCGGTCAGTGTCGAGCCCGTTCGCTCATCTTGGACAATTGGACCCTGGACAGAAGTTTCGTAGTGAAAAGCGTTGAAGAAAAACTTTTCTCCAGAGCGAAAGAACAAAAGAAGCACTGGTAGACAAAGTTCACACAAAATATTTTTATTCAAAAGGAACAATGTGTTGTTATGAAATTCTAGTGGGGTAACTGGATCTTCCAAATAAAAAAAATCCGAGATATCAATCATTTGTCAACGAAGTGGCGATTGTCACGTGTTCTGCCACGTATACCTGCCAGTAATGTTCTGACGTCAAGTCAGACGAGACATCATCAAACGGATGCGAAACCATGTTGCATAAAAGGTAACAGGCTTGCTCTCTGACGAGACTGCATTCGGAGTGGTCCAGGAAGACGCAGATAACCTGTGTGCACACAACTGTTTACTCACAGAAGCAGTCAAACATGTAATTGCACGCCACTTCAAACATTTAACAATTTTTTGTTAAAAAAGCCAAAACACTTAACAAATTTGCGTAAAATCTTTCGCACAACTCACAGTATGCCACAGGCCACCAGGATATCTCTGAAACGCGTTCGCAAGTGCAGTGCACCCCTTTTTCGACCGCGAAACGGCGGAAGCGATGGACAGACCGGCGAACCTCGTCCTCGGATCTCGGGCAGACCAAAGAGATATCAGCCATTCCAAGCCGAGCGAACCGATCGGCAGTTGCCGCTCGACGTTCGCAGACGGAACGGCGTACTCCAGCAGACTGATCCAGTCCTGCGAGGCAAGCGTGCGTGGCATCGCGAGAGAGGTAGTGCGGCATTAAGATGGTTCGATTTACTTGATGTTGGTTTCGGTTTATTATATTCCGGCGAGGACTATTGAAACGTAGTCACGAGGATGTCGTCTGATAATTATTTCAGCGCGAATATTCCGTGCAAATTAATAGCAAAACCAGCAAATTGCAAAACGTAAAACTTACGCTGAATCCATAAAACGCCACTTCTCGCACCAAGTGCAGGATGCACTGGGTGGCGCACCTGCTCACGCCTTTTCCCATGTATGACAAGGTGCTGGCTCCACTGCCCACGTGGAAAGCTGACACGATCTGCAAATACAGTTCAAAATTGGGGGCAGGAGCTAAGTTTTGCAGAGGTGATCGTTAGGAAAAGCAGACCAGGGTCGATGTTCTACAGTTACTGAAAGAACATTTCTATACAAACTGAGCAAAAGCAACGCAAGCATCAATACTTAAATATACTAATATCATACGCCGGGCTGGTACACACACAACCATTCCCACCTCGAGCAATGTTCCTAAAAGCTGCTGCAACAGAACGCGGTCAGTCGGTTGTAAGGACACGCTCCTGTTGCCCCTGGCAACCATGTTGGCGCTGACGTGCACCAAGCATTCGAGCGTGACCTCCATCGACGGGAGATCGTAAAACTGAGGGGCGTCGGCGAGCCGCAGCCGAACAAGCAGGACTGTGCGCAGCTCCCGATGGAATCGACCGATCGCCTGTCAAGGTGGAAAAAAGCCAAGTTGTTTGAGGTCTTCTGGCCCAAAGGAAAACAGCAGCACAGCCTTAGCGGTAGCAGTTTGCACGCGATGTAAGCAGTGAAGCGTTTTTATTTCTGATGAACCTTGCGCATTTGCTTTGCCAAAACTTTGGCAACGCTTCCAGGTACATATTAAGATGGTTAAAACCTGGTATCTGTTGCTTTCTAATCACATACAGAACCATTTATGGCCTTACTGCCAATTAATTAACAGCTACACATAGGAACAATAGCGCTTAGATAAGAGATTTTCGCATTAAAATATTGAATAACGCCCGTGCCTCAACAACAGTATTTTATACGGTTTGTTTCCAAACGTTGAAAAATCCCTTCCTCGCCCAAAGCGTTCAGTGAGAATCATGCTCTGCACATTTACCTGCAACAGCACTACGTCATCAGGTGCGCTCAAAACTTTTACCGACTTCTAACAGACGCAAAACACCAGGTTCGATTCACTCAAACTCGTTGGTCATAGGTCGTGTCTTCAGCAGTCTGCACAACCTGCCAAGTTAGCCATGCGTCCAATACACTTCAAAAGTGAGACAATATTTGACTGAACGCTGAAACCTTTAAAAGTTCTGGAGTGGTACAGACACCACTATGATCTGAAATTTCTTTACAACCACACTTTAGGTCTGACGTCAAAAAATGTCTGCGTAGTCAGTAGGGCAACAATCAAGGAACAACGCAGACGCGCGCCTGATCTTTAAGGCGTTCACTTGCACCGTCTGTCCAAACACTCCGTACTATGTTACATGGTGACGGCACAATAGAGTGTCCCACTTCAGCAGTCGGTGGAGGAGCAGTAAACTTCAGCGTTATTGTTTCGCAAACCTTGAGATCGCTCTATTTTGAGACAACAACTTACTTCACTTTGAACGCCGGGAGCGCGAAGAATCAAACGCGAAAGTCGCGACAGCATCGACAGGATGGCCTTGCACAGGTGTCTGCGAACAGCGACGGACGACAGTCGCGCGTCACTCGTGCCCGGTCCCTGGCCCCCCACAGGCTCCGGCTGCGGTGCCGACGATTCCAAGACCCTGAAAAAGGGGCTGCCGGCGTTTTCCATCAGCTGCTGTGTCTTGCACGTTGCGTTTAGCAAGCACTTTTCCAGCAGCCACGTCACAATCGATAGCGAAACGTCATCAAAGTCGTCGACAGTTCGCCTCTCGACGACCATGAGCATCTTGTCCAGTAGGTAGGTGAGGTTTGCGAGGAGCAGCTCATCTTCGTAACAGGTGGGCAAGACCTGCGGAAAAGCACTCCGTTGTTTTTGAGCAAATACCAATGAAAACGTGAGAAATGATGGTGAATCCGGATGTGGATGGTTATACCAAAACCCTAAAACACCGGAAATTACTCCAAAAACGCAAAGAAGCGACCTACCTAAAAACAAAACAATACTGAAACCTAAATATAAGCAAAATGGGGGCCCCCTTTTTGCATTTAGCTTGCCCGGGGGGGTGGGCGATCCGCCCCTTTGCCCCCCGTCAGTTACGCCACTGACTGCAACACGATTCACCGTGGCGAAGAAAACATCAGAATTTCCACGACACCTGGAGGAACTTGGCGAAGGCTTCCTTCCACTTATCATTCGTACTAAGCAGCATAGCTTGCACAGTGGACAGGTCCATTTGCGGGTTGAAGAGTAAGATGCGGAACAGCGAGAAAGCGTGGGTGGCTTCAGCGTGAGTTTGCGCTGATGAGGTTCGAGCGACCAACTCCGCCGATGACGTCACGGGATGCGCCAGGATTAGAGACGCGCGATTGGCGTCAGTCAAACGCAGGTCGATGATCTCGTCCTGTGACTCTGCGAAGATCAAGTCACAGCAAACATATTAGATTCATACAGGGGCTGCTACAACAAAAATTCTCAAAATTTAAAATAAAAAAAAATCCACTTCGTACAAAATCAGAAACAATGCTCAAAAGCAAAACCACGTTTAAGAAGTTTTCATTCCACAACACGGGCAGTTGGTCAAAAAATCTCGAATGGAAAAATAATTTCTAAATCGCCTTACAAAGATTTGCGCAAATAAAGCTTTCCCTTAACCTTTTTTTAACGACTTCTCAACGGAAGACGTACCACATAACTTACGTATAAATGTCAGCATTACCTTCACTGAAGCTGCTTTCGTCAGTGCTGCCCTTGCCAACAAGAGTTTCGATATCCGAGTCGAACTTCGCCATATTCCAGGCAATCCGCAAGGCGTCAGCAGGGGGACCCAAAGTCAGAGGGTCACAAGACGGGGAGGGCGGGCAAACCAACGGATGATGGACACTGACAGCGTGATGGGTCGGACAAAGAAAGGGCACCTGAGGTCAAGAACAGTTTGTTGAGTGAAGGTGATGTCGCCAAAAGTAGCTATTTTTTTGGCAAGTTTGCCAAAAATGTGTAAAAATAATTACAAAACATTCCAAGCGGATACTACACCCGTAGTATACGACGCAGTAGCAAATTATGTTTTTCCAAGCTTGCACTAAAACCGATCAGACTACTGCATCAACGGATCGAGTCACGCTTAACTAACAAAGACCATTCTGAAAAATTGGGTTCGGCAAAAATCGCCCATTCGGGATAATTGTGTCGAATTGCTTTGCACTTTACGATTTGTTTCGTTATCAGAAAACAACTGTTCAAGTCTAATAAAAAATACCGTTGAAATCTGAACAAAAAATTATGTTCAAATATGTCCGAACCGTCTCTGCCCACGTTTGAAGTAATGTGAGACACCAATCACGAGAGGTACCTGATATCGAGCAACCACTGAGGCAGGAAGGCTCAGTTCCAAGGTCTCGTTCACAGCGGGAACGTTTTCGCTCGCCGGTCGTTCCCGTTCTCTCAGCACGTCGTGCAAAACAACGAGAGCGATCACTACGGCCACGTCCGCCAGGGCGGCGATCGACAATCGGCAGAGAGACGCCGCGCGAAGCAAGGTCAAAAGGACATCGCGATCACGTGACAAACGACCGCGCGACACCGAATCGCGTCTCAGCATCAACTTCATGATGGAGATGCAAGCAGCGACTGAGATCTTGGCGTCGTCGGTCAGGACAGCGACGTCCCCCCCTGCGAGTTCCTTCAACTTGTCCGTCACCGATTCCAGGCCATGCGCGGCCAAGAAAGCACGGTGCAGGGCCGGGTCATCGAGCATGGTGGCCAGCTGCCTGAGGGCGCCCATTCGAACCGCGAAGTCCGTGGTCGTGGACCGAAACACGGACAGCATCCGGGTCACTGCTTCCTCCTGGAAGACGGAACGTCGGATTCGGAAACAGTCAGTCTCGTCTTTCGGCACCAGCGACAGGGGGGTGTCCACAAGGATGAGGTCGGTCAAGCCTGCAGTGCAAAAGAAAATCATTGAAAAAGGGAGAGTGGGGCAAGGAATGTTGTTTCAACAACGACGAAAGCACCACAGTCCTGCGCTGGTCGAGTTGAACTACGATCACAGGCACCTGCACTAACGCCGCCGCCGGTGCGCGAACCCGCGCTGCCGGTTGCGCGGGAACACAGCTGACTGGTTTAAGGAGGCAAACAACAAATGCCATTGGTTGAAACCCCAACACACGACGACGTGGTTTTCGGAATCTTAAACCGTAACATGCGAACTTTGCAGCCCAGTTCCACACATTCACAGCGGTTCAGGCTAAAAGAAATAACGCACATCTCTAAGGCATCACTCAAAAGAGACTAACTAGCAACAAACAGCAGTTGCACATGACTACCAGCAAAAAGTGAACGAAACCAACCTAGCATTTTTCCAAACNGAACAAGCGCGTATTTAAAACCGGTTGTTTGAAACGTGGTGGCTTAAGACGTTGACACAGAACCAGAGAACATAACGCAATCAACAATTTACCCGAAACGCGCGACAAAATGTCGTCTTTTGAAATGACTTGATGCAATCGATTCGCAGCCGAGCTCCTCGAAGCGCGATGTTTCAGCATGAGGCCTCGCAGGCACGCACGTATGCAGTCCGTGTCGTCGCCGTCTGAGAAGTGCTCCTTGGGCGACATGAACACGTTCACTGCTGACCTCAGGAGCTCCGTGTCGCCGGTGTATGCCTGGAAGCGTTTGGACGTTGAGGCGAAAGTTTCGCGAGATGTTTTGACACAATCCGCCTTAAATCACGTGATGTGTTCAGTCACACACCTGCAGCACTGGAAAGACCGGCTTTATTGCGTCACATAAATCTCTCCAGACAGGTTCGGCGACCAGGAGACGAGCTTCAAGGAGCAGTGCGATCAGTTCTTGGGCAGGATGTGAGACCAGCCGAGATGAGTCGCCCAGACCGTGACAGCACAGCTCGTATAGAACGTCGGAATCGACTAAGAACCTGCAAAGTCATGGGTAGCGATTGAAATGTACATTTTTGGTTTGCACGAAAATGGTCTGGAATCGACAAAAAATGGCCATTTGTCGTCAACAAAACGGAACAAACTGAACTGTAGTGGATTGATCATCACTGAAAACTACGCAGGTTTTCTCTGGGTCCTTGTATGACGGCAGACAACACGTTGGCAGTGGCGGTTAATGACACCACTCTGATATAAAGCTGTTTTTTTCGCTGAGACATTTCGGTCATTTGTCCAAAACAGCTTAAAAGCGTCTTTCATTTTGTTTTCGGATATTCTTTTACGACCGGAAAAAGGCATTATGACCGAACTGACTTAATTTTTTTCGGTCATTTCAAACAGAACCGGTCAATGAACGAAAAAAACTATAAAGTGTCGTTGCGTTCGGATCCCACCAGCCGCGCCTTCCAGTAAATCGCAACAAAACATCTGCTGGTCGAACACGTTAGAACAGCCACCGCACAGAACCTGCTGCATCACCTGCAAATCTGACTTGGAGCATTGTCCGGATTATCGGCGGCCGCGCGTACGTTCACACCGCTTCGGACGACGCGCAAGCTTTCTTCATATGTCAGTCGGCGAACTCGCACTAATGGATGAGCCATGAGGTGGAGCAGTACTCGCTTCGACGTGGCCAGCAGCTGGTTTGCATCTGAAGGTGAATGCAACCGTTTCAGTGAAAATGATTGAGCGTTTTGTGAAATTTCAAAAAACGTAGAAAACAGAGCGTCCTTTCACGACAGACTTGATTGGAACATAAACGACGCCATGCTTTACAAGAAGTAACTAAATTATGAATTTAGCAATATCTCCATCGAAATTTCATAAATCAACAGTTGCAGACCTTCAGCGCCGGTTCCTTGTCCAACGTAGGCTTTAGATATCGCTTTAACGGCTTGCTTTATCAACCGGTCATGTGTTTGGTACGGGAGACCGTCCAGACTGCTTTCGACCAGTTCCATCAGTTCAATGGTAACCCGATTTGGATGCTGCAAAGAATATCTTATTGTTCCATGGAGTGTATGTTTTACCAATGCCAAGTTTTTTTTTACCAGAGGCAAATCCCGGTGTATACTATTGTAACCACATTTAGAAGATGTTCATGCCTGGGACCCGCAGTACCAACAAAAGACATCCTTACAAACACCATACTGCTTCCTTCGCAAAACACGGCTTAAAATCGAAAATGACACGTGTTAACACTCGACGAATGTAAAACATAATAACAGATACACGGCAAAGAAACGTCAGCCATCGTTACGAACAACCAAGAAGCAAATCACGAGATTTTTCACAGCGTACCCGATAATCTCGAAGAAACATGTGCATGTGGTTGAAAGAGTTGGCCACTTTTCTGGAGCGGGTCGCCGCTTCGAACTTCTCAGCACTGCAAGCTTCCAAATACGCAAGAGCGGCTTCGCACTCGTCCACGCAAGACGTGCGGAGCGACTCGTCGCAAGCGATCGCGTACAAGGCCGTGGTCATGCTGCTTTTCAATTCGACGGAGGCCTGGGACCGAGCAAGTAATGATTCGGTGAAGTTAGCAAGGGAGCAGAAAGCTGGCACACGAGCATAGATTAAACAACTTGGATCTTCGAAAGCAGGCCGATCACATGTTAATAGTTTTAACCAAGGTTGTGGAGTCGGAGACGAAGTCGTAAGGAGTTGGGGATTTTTGTGTGGAGTCAGGTTCCTGACAACACTGGGAGTCGGATTTTTTTGTCCGACTCCAACTCCGGACGTACAATTGGATCATTTTTTATATC
>JGI24021J15306_10008315_pt1 | contig 12761 bp, 9 predicted proteins | sample Ectturendosymbi1_FD_15306 | JGI IMG/M metagenome (IMG submission 15306) | reverse complement strand
GTAAAACTAAAGCTCATTGCATGTGTAGAATCATACACTTTTACTCAATCTACAGCAAAGATCAAAGGTACATCCAATTCAGGTAAAATTTACAAACTGCAAAGTGTTGAAAATATCCAGTGGTTCATCCGCAAACCTGGAAAGTGTTAGAAATAGTGAAAAGCCAAGCCATAACTTTGTTATATGTTTCGTCGGTTGAAAATAGCATAAGGAAACCAAAAATCCAAGTAAGACCGAGTGTCGCTGAGAGAGAAGCAATAATGAACATATTCTGCGAAGTTTTTCTTTCATTTGCATTTGAACGAATCTAAAAAAGAAACAAAAAAAATTTTCAACCAAAATTTCAGGAAGTATCTGCATCTGCCATATATTTAAAAAGTATTAGGGCTGTTGCTTTTTTTACTATCATAATTTAAAAAACGCATAAGTCTCTAGAGCAGTGGCTATCAACGGGGTCGCTAGCAAAATGTCTGTCGCCAGAAGGAATGCCAAAGTGTTTTCTTTCAACCCTCACATCCACAAGCAACAATCACCCACACTTTGAATAATCACATAACCGCAGACGAGGGTACCCAAGCCAATATCTTTAGGAATAGGGTCGTTGCCGTTGGAATGGTTGAGAACCACTGCTCTAGAGACTGCACAATATCGGGAATCAGCTCCAGTTCGAAAAGAATCTCGTGAGAAAATCATGTTGAGTTTTTGATCACAGTACGGTAAAAGAGTTCTTTATTTTCTGTACAGTTTCTAAATATTAAAAAATCTGCATACTGTTTTGACAACTGTATGAAAACAAGAGGCGTTATTGATGATGTAAGCAACAATTTGCTGCGTAGTGAACGATCAAAAAGATTTTACATTTTTCTGCTAATCAAATGAAAAAAAGCATATGTTGAAGGCTTGTTTTCGCAAATGCTCTTGCATCAAAACATGGCATGACGTTATTCAGTTGATACAGTTGAAAATCTCAACAGCTTTTAATAGCATTTTCCTCAGTTTGGAAGTTGAACAGTGTTTATTAAGAATGCCTACGCCGTTACACTATCTACATGAAGTTGGTCTGTAATTGGAAAAGCCTTGTTTGCCGCATTGGTTCGAATAATTTTTATGATCTGTTGATTTTTAAATAATTTTTACTGCACGGTATGTGAAGTTCATCACAGTGAGCGGCAGTTTTTTATATTCGAAACATTTTGATAGATGTGCAACTTCTTCGTTTCATTATGTTTTGAGTTGTTAGCTGCGATTGCCATGTATCACGGACTACTTCCCAATCGTGAAGTCTCTCACCTTTCGCTTCTTCATCAGAATTAAACTCAGGAGAATTATGACTGCAGTATTGTACAGAAGAATCAGCCCAGCGAAGAACAAGAATCCAAAGTACAGCGAATGGCCATGTATCCAGCACATATTTTCAGCCCGGTAAAAAGACAGCTTTTCTCCCGAACCTGACGTAAAATATCGTTATTCGTCCTTGAACAGTGGAGCCACTTTAAAACAAATGTTTGAATTTACTGTCAAAGCAAATGATTAAAGTCATAAGACACATTTTCTCCAGTGAAGTACTTATAGGAAGTAAACAGAACTTACTGCTTTCTATACAATATTTTCATTTATCTTTAAAGGATTAGCAAAAAAGTGCCAAAAAATTGGTGTTTGTTAGGAAACCGACTTAACCTGATATTGCTGGCATAAGCAAGGCACATTTCGTGAAAAAAGGAAGAGTTTTTGTTCCGAAATTCGTTTGCTCGGATTAACAGTTCCGTTATGAATTGTTTGCTTTTGACCCGTGCATGAACATTTTGATTTTTTGTTTTAAATTATTTGAATTTTCTTTGAATGTCAATGGGATATAAAATAGATCTGTAAGCATAGACGCCGGAGAGCGGGTAGGCTACAACTTGTCGAGCATCCAAAAAGTTCAGATAGCTTGTCAATAATCTCCATTATTATTATTTTTGAGGTAACAATTTTTGCGGGACATGTAAATGTGACAAACATCCCCATTATGTGTGGGATTTTGCAATGAACTCAAGTAAACCATTTTGACTTCGTGGTAGCCTACGTAGAAACGTAACAATATCCAGTATAATTACTGCAAATGATCCACACACCGTAGCAATTTCGTTCATTACAACTGGTTTTGGGTCAGATCCACTTATCTTGACTTTTTTACTCCCTCCCATGGACATACTTTACCGGATCTCCAAGCGTCTCCAAATTTTTGATGAAACCCAATGTCTGACGCCATTTGTGCTCCTTTTGTTAAGCATTGCCTTCAACTTTTTCAACATTATTTGTGGTCTACGTACACAATTTTGTTTCATATTTTCAAACGAATTTCGTACCTCGCGCGAAACAAAAGCCATACACAAACAACAAAATTGGTAGCGTTGGGCACTCCAGTGTGGTACGACTTTACCTTGCACAGATGTGAGAGCTTTTCGGTTTCCACTAACACTAAGCATCCTGTGACTTATGGCTCTGAGGAGCGAAGCTTTAAGACCAGAAAGTAGTTCTTGGTAGTTTCACAATCTTATATTTCTGCATAGTGGCTTTATATAAAAAGAAGATGACCAAATCTATGTCAGCGAAATATTAAAAACTTGCTTTCATCGATGCAAGACAGATATTCAGTTTTTTGTTGTTTTTGTTTGGTTTGCAATATTTTCAATCGAGATATCTCAATGGCATTCTGCATTAGATTTCGATAGCATACTGCACTTATTATGTTTTGGCACCAATGTAAATGCATGTTATTATTTGGCAATTAGTTCAATAAAATGCAAGGATAAATACTAAAATACAAAAAGATTACATACGTATGAACTACTTGTTTTTAATATTTTTTCGCATCTGCACACGGTCAAACCTATCACCTGAAAGCAATTAATGAAAAACATCGGAAAAATCTTGAAATTCGAAAGATGTTTGTGATCCAATGAACATCAGGTTAAATTTTATAGATTCCTGCCTCTTGAAACGGTGATGCTATTTTGTAGCTTTGGGTTGCAAGCAGGAAGCAGCCTTAATTTTTTGTATTAAAAACCCAGTTTGTATTTGATCACAACCTTGAATAAATAGTTACCTTGGCAGATTGTTGGATCCGACTGCTGAAGGTCTAAGTAGCCGACAGTAAATATTACGTTTAACAACACGATGGCAAAAGGCATGGTATATCCAAAAATAACTGTCTTTTTGTAGTAGTTGCTGGAAGAGGTGTTGAATACCTAACCAAAACATTATTTTGAATACAAGTGCACAATCACTCATAATAAATTTTATGATATGTTAAATCATCTACTGATTGATTGATCATTGGTAAATCATCTGCTGTTTCAGCAAAATGGTTCCTTCGGTTTCTGCTCGGAAAGATCAATGCAAAGTGCGTTTTATGCAATTAATTATCTCCACATTCTGAAAACATGAGTTATATTAAAGTTTAAACAATGCACTTAGTTGTTTAGCTTGAGACAGCTGTGAGTATATCTGGCATAAGACGGAAGCTGATTTGCATTGTTTATGTGTGGAAGTCCCACACGTATTTTCAAAAGCTTCTTAGTTCATTTTTAAGCAGGTATTGAAGATCACGTACATTGCAGATTTAAATAATGCGTTTTACAGTTTGACTGCATGCTGCCAGAAATTACTGAAAAGTTTGCATGTATTCATGTTTGTTCGCATCACATTGAACTTTTTTTTCGCTGCCCACGGTGTCGAAAAGAAAAACACTGCAAAATAATTCAGAGTAAAAGTATTATAGAAATGAGAACCTTAACTAAAGCCATATAAAGTTTATTTGCATAAATTCCCATCCAGCACCAGGTAGTGAGTAGGCAGTAATGAAGCAATATGGCAAGAAATGTGCAGAAACCATCGTTCCTGACTTCATCAACGCCGCAAAGGAAAATTAAGTAAACTGCTGCAAGATTGATGCAGATGTGGAGCTGGTACTTGACTTGCTCTTTTTTCCGAACTTTTCTGTTAATATAAGTGAACAAACTTTATTCACTGAGTTATTGAAAATGCTCTTATTTGGATATAGCCCCGTTTGGCAACGGGTCAAGCAGATTTTGTGTTTACTGTAAACTTAAAATAATGTTTTACACTTTAGAATTTCAGGCACAACAATTTAAATAACCTGCTGTGTTTTACAGCTTTTGATCACAAAATTGGAAAATAAACTTAAAAGTTTACAGGAAAAAACTCTGATTCGCAGCTGAAGTTACAAAATGCTTTTGTTATGTACAAAAAATATTTTTGTGTTAAGAAATGCTTTTGTTGGATTGAAATGTTACGAATTACCTTTTTCATAAAACGAGAAAACACTAAAACATTAGAATCGATACATTTTAAGAGAGCTGTTTTTAAATAGAAATATAACTTGCTCAAGTCATGCAAAAACTGGCTAAGAGCTCAGTGACAGTTTATCCAAACCAAAGTAAATGTTGAGGTGTAGGAACCAGTCAGTAAACATATAATATACGATGCCACAGAGATAAAACAAAGTCAAATCTATTAAGCTTTTTCTTCCGCAGTTTCATTGATTGTATCAAAAAACAAAATTCGCCCATTCGGTCTTACTCGTTCAGTAAATGGAGAGCTGCTGTGCCGATCAATCCCGCAACAGAAACNACGCAGCCAAACGTCGTCAGTAACGATAAAGCGTAGTCGGCTGGTACTTTGGATCGAGACTGCAAAACAACGCGTCTAAACCTGGTTAGAACATGGTCGTGAGCTATTAGAATGTAAACTTTGAGCGATAGTTGCTTAGATTGCTAGTCAGTGCGAATTAAACTGGAAATGATTACCACAATAAGAGCAAAGCTGGTAAGATGGTTGCATTTGCACAAAGGTGGGAAATGGGATATATCTAAACAGCAGCCATCTGTTGACCACTCCAATTCCTCTTCATCCCAATAAGCACATTTGTGACGCACAAAATCTGCCTATAAATAGAAACAGAGATGTTTATGTTCGAAGGTAAGAGAATCTTAAAATATATTTAAGAGCTGTACCGACCTTTAAGACTTGACCTTTGTAATAACAATACTCTATTTGGGAAGCCTGGCAAGTGATAGATGTGCACTGTGCATGGCAAAATTTTGGTGAAATTTTTAGTGGTGGCTGACACTCTGTGCAATGGGCAAGATTTTGAAAATAGTTTGCTGCAAAATTTCAACAAAGCTTCATTTTGAACTTTGCAAAGAAAAGAAAGGTTGAAATTGAACCACCACGGTAAACTACAGTGCTTTTCCCGTTGACCAAAGTAGACATTAGGCTCTGCGAGACGAAAGCACTTTCCACAAGTTATCTCTGACTTGGCAAAAATATTAGATTACACTTTACAGTCTTTACGTCTCTTTGTGAATGCATGTTTCATTTATCCTATTTCAGAAATACCTGAAACGTCGCGCTTGATAAATTTGTTTGAAAGCTCAATCCAACAGAATTTTACTTGCAAACAAAACTTCCTCTTATCTTGCATACTTCGTGCTAATAAAATATACTCAATACACCCGTATTTCTTGTCATGCCGTAACTGTAACGATTTTTTACTTTGATTTTGAATAAAAATGCTTCAGGTTTTGTTCAGTTGTCTCGGGCGCGAGAGGTCAAAACGCAAGTACTGTAATTTGATTTGTATCGCACATGCAGTGACTTAAAACCCTGAAAGTGCATATACTGAAAGCAATAATGTTATGGCACTTTGTCACGGATTATCAATGAACGAGCAATAGTTTGCGTTGAAAGAGGCAAACATCATAAAATTTTTATTTTTCATGCGTATTATTTTGAATAAAAGTGTTTTCAGACTGTTTAATTTGCACTTTTGTATTCAAAGCATAATTGCCACACAAAGCAGCCCACACGCAATTTATTCTCATGTAAAGGTTGGATGAATGAATTTGTCTTGAGCAATGGTCTTTAACCGCAAATCCACATAAAAATTTAACAAAAATATGTTATTTCAAACAAATTCCATTGTAATCGACAAAGGCGGCGTTTCTCCCTTGAATCAGAAAATTTACGGCATATCCTCTGTTAGTTCAAAGCCCTTTTTTCTCTTTACTTGTCAGAAAGCTCATAATCCTTTTCCATAGAAGCATTTATTTCAAGTGCAGATTGGCAGCAGCAATACTAATCTTATGTGCTCATATCATTATCTTCCTGCAAGTTTTTCAAGATGGGTGCACGTCACCTGAAGATTATCTGTGGATTGTTTACCATACTTTGACATTTCGTTACTGTGAATTATTTCGACCGGAGAAGGTAGATTCACAATGGTTGTATTGTCTCCAATCTCAGCTGAAATCACCTGGAAAGAGCATAAATTTTGGAGATTTTTTTGTATTGTGACGCATTTTTCCCTAAAATTAAAAATATTATTGTGCAACAGTGAGTTTTCTGCCTCCACTTGTAACGTATCACTGCATTTTGCAGATATTTTTCAATCGAAAGACTTTCATTCTTTTAAAGCTGAGTAAATGGCTGCAGCCGCAAGTCTGTAGCATTCAAAAACTTTTCCTTTAATAAATGATTGAGCCAGTTGCAAAAACTGGAACTGTGTATTAGTTTCCGTTGCAAAAAACGCGTTTTTTATATTCTGTGCATTAGCAAAGCAGGAAGTCAGAAAATGGAGCGCAACTTTTGTGACAATGCCACATGCAGGAGTGATTAGCACTGACCAGGCTTGAATTTTGACAGATGCTAATGATGGGTTGCATCTTGTTTTCGTGACGGAATATAGTGCGAAAAAGCTGTTTGTTAAAAGTGACGTTATAATTGGTAGATTAAGCCTCTCAGAAAAAAATGAAACACACCAAAAATCAGAATGTGCTTATCATATTGATATAAACAAATAAAGTCTGATGACACAAAGTGCGTAGAGAATGAACATATTTTAAACCCAGCACTTCTAAATACTATTCTTGTCATAAACGGTTATTTACCCAAGACGCATTGTTCTCCGAAGGAAAGAATGTTGACCCATTGTAAGAAACAAAAATTGTCCTCAACCGTGATCCCTTGGTTTGATTCCAAGCTTGATATATAGCAGCTTTTGGAATTGATATACCAAAATTATGTATGTTCTGAACATCTTCATCATCTTCATCTTGCAATAACTCAGGAGTGTACCACAAACTTTCCACATTTGACTGGTTAGTTTGTTCTGTAACCTTGAAAAATGTCCCACAAAGCCATATAAATTTGCAACGTTTTCTCAATAGCTGTAACAAAATTACAAATGCAAATAAAACAATTCGATTCGTTGTTTAGGTGTGTCTATGTTCCAAACAACAATGCATCTTTCAAATACGAAACGTTTTCTTATTTTTTTCATCGAAAGCAATTTGAAGTCAAATATAAATTGTATGATAGTACAAATAAACATTGTGGATCTGAAACTTAGACTCACAGAAGTTGCGTATCTCTAAATGATTTGAGGTTTCTCATTTTCCACAGTTAATTATTTCAAGGACAGAGAAGTTGAATTGGCTAACTAAAAAAGCAGTCCGCGCTTCTGCAGGCCAATTTTTATCAATCTCATGGACAGATTAGAAAATTTCTGTTTGGGGATGGCTGCAATGCATTATACTTTCCTTTCTTTCTCTAAAAATTTCCGCTGGTGAACTACATCAGTTTACACAATATCATGTTTTTACAGTTCACAAAGTTTATACAAAAATTTTCATTGGTGAAACATCAGTTCACACAGTATGGCTGCTCATCATGGGTTGTGTTTTTAGATATTTCAAAGGATTTTGACAAAAGTTATTCACCTCGCTCTTTTCAAATTGCGCCGGCTTGGTGTCATTGGCTCTCTTCCCAACTGCATACGGTCATATTCATCAGTGCATCTGGGGGAACTTTCGTTCTGATCTACTACATGCTAACTGTGGCGTGCCTCAAGGTTCCTTGTGTTTTCAACGCACGCTAATTAAACATGACCGTATTGAAAAGTAAGGTGAAAAATTCAACTGTTTAAAACAATAGTAAAAATGCATGACAGCTCGCAGCCGCACTCCCAGCGAAACCACAGCACAAAACAACTAGTGATTGCCACATAATGCAGTGGTGTCGCCGCACGGCGAGGCAATCAGTACAGAAGTTTTAAATCAAAGATATCTTGCAATGCGAAGTGTTAAAGAAGGAGCAAGCAAAACAGCATTCACTTCCACCAAAAACTTAATGCAGTGCTTCGATACGAAAGTCAGTCTGGGGGGCGCGGCGTTCGCGACCAAAGTCGAAGAGCCGTAGCTTGGTAAGAGGACGATTCAGGTTGCGGGTTAGATGCGATAGTGGCATCATAATCATTCGCATCATGCACATCAGTATCATCGACATTAGCATCACTGACTGCCTTGTGCTTGTGCACTTGAAGACGTGTAAGAAGCATCTATTTTAGGTCAACAGCTTTTTCCCATTTAATAGCTTTGCGACCAACATATAGCCTTTCGGAAGGGGAACACTTGCGGTATTTGGACCCATGTCTCTCAACGTAACTGTACTTTCTCAAACGCTCTGCATACGAACATCGGTGTAACTTGGAGTGGCATTGACGAGTTATACTTCACCGACAATCGGTTCATATTTGCTTGAATGCACATGCCGTTTTAACAACACTTGTGAAAGGTTAAGCAGCCAGAAAGGAACAGAAGAACCATGATCGGAATGGCATTAAAAGTTAAAGAAAACATCATAAGGGGTTGCATTGGTTGCAGCGCACAGCAAAGAAGGTATAGAACAGGGGTTTCTCAAACAGGGCTCTCGGCCCGCATCGGGGGCGACGGAGCGGTTCTCTGGGGGCCACGATCAGAGGCCTTCACTAGGTAGCTTTGCCGTGATATTGCATAACCCAAGTGTCACGACATATTAAGTATTCGCCAGTTAAACTTAGGAGGGGCTCATGAAAGTTTGAGAACCACTGGTATAGATTTTAAAGCTTCGGGTAAAACTTTCTCCCAAAGAAAAAGAGGCAGTTTTGTTCACTTCAAAAATCCAGTTTCACTGCGGACCAAACAACTTCATTATATTTTTCAAACTAGCCATTTTATTGGGGATTTTAAATAGACGTTTGACTGGCAAGAATGCGCAAACTACTCATGTGAGATTCTTCGCAATTGCGTGATGCCAACAGACTTAAGTGACGCAGGGATGGCACAAGGCAACGTCAACGTGAATGTCATACAATGCAGAGCTTGACAGTCTGGCGCAACATATACCCTAAGTAAGATATCGGGCACGAGAACTTCGGTGACGTCGGTAACACCAGCGTGGGGGTAGATTTTATAGGTTACCTGTTTGTACCACCAGCGTGGATAACGATGTGGAAAGGCGTCTGGTTGTACCTCCAGCGTAGGGATAGTGGTAAGTAGGCTGCTTGTTTGTACCACCAGCGTGGGGAATAACAAGTTTATAAGAACGTCGATCTTTTCGCATTAGGCCATTAGTTGGTTTGTTTGCTAAGAATTGCCCTAAATGGAGTTACACACTGCGTTTTGGGTCATAATGACACATACGCGCAAACATCGTCCTGCCCAAGAAGACAGATTCTCCCTGCCTGTTACCTTTGATGTCGAATATAATATTTCAGAAAAGTTAGCTACTGCAGTATTGGCCGTAATTGGAATGTATTTTTAGGTGTAGTCGTTACGATTGTTTTTTATTTTAGAGTTCAGCTTAATTTTTTTGGCATGCTTACAGTCGAATTTGACATGTTGCAACCAAACGACGTTTGCAATGCTGGTTTCGCCATAGTTTTGCTGTATCATTATCAGAACTTCTACACTGATTTCAAAAATCGTGCGTAGCGAGCTTCACACCAAACAACTTCCATGAAGCTCACTCCGTACGCAATTGCTTGCTGCAAAACATGAATGGGAATCCATGTGCTGCTGGAAGTAACACAGTAGGTTATTTTAAGTGAGACTTTATATGGTGATTTGGGTCCTAATTCACTGCGTCAATGCTATGTGTGATGCGAGAGTGCTTTCGATTCGTAGAAGCGTTTTGACACCAAGGAATAATTTTTTCCATGCAATAATGGCGTTTTGTAGCCCTTTCTTTGAACTTTTTCCTTGTCGTGTCCAGCACAAATTTTGCACAGTTTTTATTGCTTAGCTAATGGACAAAAGCTAAGCATGTTTGTGAAGTAATTTTCACTACTGCGCAATGAAAGTGAAGTTTAGGCGAGAATTTATTCCAACGAAAGCTCCATATTGGTAAAACTCACTGGAAAAGACATTTTCCGGAAATTATTTGCGAGTAAACCAAAAACAAGTAAGAAACCGGTAGGTTGTGGAAGCAGTCGACTGGTTAGAGCCGAGACCATACAGCAAGAATTACATGGATTTAATGGGAAGATTACTATCTTCACGAACCTACAATGCATTTATTCGCACTGGAAACGTCACAAAATTTAGAAAAATATTTTTTCGCACTCTACAACTTTTTTCTTTGATTCTTTTTGCGTTTTGAAAACAACCCTTTTCCCTGTCAGCGAAATTCATTGATTAGGTCGCAAAAGCTTGAACTACGAAACAACTGTGCCCTGCAGTACACACAGGAAAGATGGTTGATTCGTCGTTTACTTCACACCTCGCTATTCATTTATTGCAATTTGGCGGAGATGAATCCAGTTGATATGAAACATGCAGCATGCTGGTTTCATTTGCATCTGTTGTTTTTAAGTTGATATTTCCAGCAGGACTTTCTATGACATATGCTGAGGCACAACTGCAGCTGTTGCAGACCTTTTTCATGCCAAGGTACGTGCTCATGAACTGTGAACTGCAGTGTTCGACCTTTTTCATGCCAAGGTACGTGCTCATGAACCGATGTAACCGTAGTGTTCTCGTTTAGCTTGGACACAAATCGTGCACCTAGATGAACTTCTGTCTCAGCAAAATTGCGTTGATTAAAAACACCTTTACATTTGACTGATGTTGTGTATTTGGAGATGAAAGCTTTTAAATTAGGGGTGACATGATTTTACTACCCACACAATGTACTGCTTTCGCAAATTCAATCATGACGTAAACACCTACGTGACGCAAACCCCCACAAAAACTACACATCGCTCTGCACAAAACAGCAACTGATGAACGTCACTTACCGGCAAAGAAGCCCAGCTTTAGAATGCGATACCATAAGAAGCTATAGACAGGCGTTAAGTTGGTATAATGTTTGGACCGCGTCGTCTTTCAGTTTTGATTAGTTGCTTTCATTTCATAGACAACTTGCAACACGATGCATGATACCTGCGCCGCACACGCTGGTGTTACGAAACGGACAACCTACTTATCAACTCTATCTCCACACCGATGGTACAAACAGACGCCTATACCTACTCTACACCCACCCTATAAGTGGCGTCAAGAGGTAACTTACTTATCAAATCTCCCCAGCGTACTGTCGCCGTCGAACTCTACTTTCGGGCGCAGTGTTATACTTTTCCGCCCTCTACAAGATCTCACACTTGTACTGCAAACGTTCCATTCTCTAACACAGAGTTGTTCCGTTCTTTATATTGTCTCAATTTTTCTTACAGCACTGTACGGACCTTCGTTAGGTAATGAGCCTGAAGCCGTTCCATAAGCGAATGAGTCCACTTCCGAATAGTGTCAATGATAGCAGTCGTTTCCTTTTCGATACTTGACAGGTTCAAATCTCTTTTTGAGGGATCTCGCATAAAAAGGAAGAGGCCTGTCTGTGGCAGGCTGTCACTTTGAGTCAACGTCGCAAACACCGCAATATTTGATACGGCGGTTTGAACAACAAAAGGAATATCTTCGTTTACAACGCTGTGCGATATTTCAGCAAGTTTTCTGTTTAGATGTTAAGTTGGGTAAACTTGTTGATAGTTTGGCTGTAATAGCTTATTATGTACTTTTTGTGACTCTCCTGAGCTACTACCAGAAGCTGCGCACGCCAAGGAGAATTATTCGCATCAAGGAGGCCTTCGTCAAAAAGACGCTTTGCTTCCACAGAAATGAAATATATTTCATTATTTGAATACCTTCTTTCCTTAATGGCAATAGGATGGCAGTCGTTGCTTTGGTGTTCAAACAGCCGGACTAGAGCAGCTGTGATACCTGCTTTTAACACATTAAGGTTCGCAGTGGAACTTCATTCACCAAAATTAATGACCTAGAATGACATCAGTCAGAAGATATTTTAGTACTGCTAGACGCATATTGCCATATACTTCTACACGAATTTCAACAGCTAACTCATATGCAAGAGTTAATCCGGTGTCCGCAAGAGCATTAGATTTGACACCATTTACAGACACAGATATATTCAACTTGGAATATGAATTTCTCAGGCAATCGTTTTGTATTTCCATAAGCTCAGTAGCAGAGCACTTGTTCTTGGGCAGCAAGGCAAACTTGTAAAAATGGCCATTTTTGGCACCTAAAACAATGCATTTCGTGAGCAGGACATTGGTTGCGTGGGTGACGTTCATACTACAGTGAGCACATTTTCTCTCTAGAGAATTGCGACATAATCAACGTCTCGTCATTGTTGTTTTCCTCAGTTGAGGACACCGCTGCATTTTGATTGAATAAAGAACATTGAGGAGCGGAAGCGCTAAACAGTTCAGCGCTGCTGTCCCCGGCTTCCAGGGACCGAGATTTATAGAACCATTGTCTAGCGAGAGATTATTATTGCCTCCCACAGACTTGGAAGATGAAGCTCAGCACTACAAAGACGGCGTCGGCTGCCTTCCACCTCAACAACAAGGAAACTAAACG
>JGI24021J15306_10008314_pt1 | contig 12761 bp, 12 predicted proteins | sample Ectturendosymbi1_FD_15306 | JGI IMG/M metagenome (IMG submission 15306) | reverse complement strand
GGCAGTTTTAGTCGGGAGTTAAATCAGTACTCATACAACGACTAGGCTGCCTCGTTGGTAGCGTTTGGGGAAACCAGCATCTCTGCATGCAACGACAAGATTACTCGCACGCAACGTCTACGCTGGGCAACACCCCAAACCTCAACATTGGGTTCCTACACTAAAGGAAACCCCTATATTGTTTCATCAGACCGGGACTACTACAATATTTAACACCACTTACCATCATAGGCGGCTAACAATCGAGTTAATACGGCAGGCACATAATCGACTACTGGGAAAAGCAAACGAGAACGTTACGAATCAGCAAAAACATAAATTTTACAAACGATGACGTCATAAAATACGTCATAGGGGCCCTCCAGTGAAAATTGCCCCGGGCTCCCCTACTCTTTAATCCGGTTCTGGGTTAGTCCGCAGTGTTTAGACAAACCGGGAACAACTTTCTGGATTATTGCAGTCAGGAAACACTTTCCGATTGAAAAACGGAAAAGTTTAACTGATAAATGCTTAGAATTACGGCTCAGCTAAGAGCTTCCTTCAACGCCCTGCAAAAGGGCGGTATTGACCAGGAGCTACACGCCTATAGCAAACATATTTTTATCATTGCGTCTCTCCAGTCCCGTCGCCATGGGGAGGCTTTTGGGGGCCAAGCCCCCTGAACAAAACTCCAAGCTCCAAGCCCTAAATAAGCTCCAAAGCCCGAAATCTCTTTTCTAGGGCCTGGCAGAAATTTTTGCATTGCTGCATAGTTACAGTTGATGAGAATAACAAAAAGTAACTAGAATTTTTCAATTTTTTGGGTTGTTGGAAATACAACACATATCTTACAACTTTTTTCACATAACCTATTTTAAAATTTATATAATGCAAAAGAAGATCAATATATATGGCCACGGCTACGGGCAAAATTAAGGTCTCAACTGCCCGATATTGATTATACGCAAATATGTGAAATTCTTAAAGGCTCAGTCAAATGTTTCCAAGTTTGTTTCAGTTAGTAGAAGCAGTGATAAACGTGTTTGTGCTAACTCACCCAATACAAAAGAGCTTTATGCTGTTAGAAGTTGCAACTGGTCTGCCAGTCCTCTTTAACAGCCGTCTTGACATCACAACAACAACTATGAGCACAGAAATGCCACTCACCATCTGGTAAAAACAAAAATCAAGTGTTTTGAAGTCATAACTCTCTGATCATATGGGCTACAGAAAAAGGAAATACAGTATATGTGACCAGTTATGGCAGACCACATAGATATCAGATAGACGCATTATTGTGATTCTCGGTCGCGAAGGTCTAATTCTAAGATCTCGTTCTGGAAGACTGCTGGTCTCAGTCTCGAGCACTTTGTCTCAAGACTTTGAATGCTCTGTCACTATGGGTTTAAAACGTTGCAGCAGCCCAACCTGTGCGCTGTTGTAGGTCTGATCCTCGGTTAGGGAAAAGGAAAACACGTTGGTAAAAACTATATGAAATTTGACAAAATTTAGTTTCAGAAATGTATATCACATTTTGTGACACACTTAAAAAGGTTGTAGTGAAGCCAACAAACGTTCGGTTCCCGAGTTTCAGACTCAAACGTTCAGGTGTTTTTCTAGGGTTAAACTTTTTTAACGAAGTCGCAGTCTCGAACTTTGAGCCAAGTCTCGGTTTCTTTCTCTATCTCGGAGGAGGAGGGTCTGGATACTCAGAGCTCAGGCTTGTTTGGAGTACGCAAAGTGAGAAGCTGGAAAAAGATATAACTTGAATTGAACGTTGAAAATGTCGAGTATGTCACCGGTTTCCCCACCATTATTGAAGAATCTAATGTTGTGTGTGTGATGCTTGCAAACCTCAATCAATCTTAACCATGTTCGCATCATTTGATAACTTCCAGGACTGGAAGGAATTCGCACAGGGCCCTACGCTACCCAACATTTTGAAATCAACGGTAAAACTCTCGACTTCTACAACCAAATATACTTCCACCATAATCCAATCGATTTTTCCAAAGTGTTTCCATGGATCGTCTTAACAACATCATTGGCCCCCGGGAAAATTGCACTGTGCTATGGCCTCTATGACAAGTATAGTACTGCAGTGGCCTAGCCTATGTATCTGGTAAGCCAATTGACCCGCTGATTAGCATGCGGCTCCTACGCTCGTGAAGCTCAAGGCAAGTGCCCATCGGGCCCACATGTTAAGACTGGTCTGAGTGTTTGCTCAAACCCTCTATAAATTTATTAAATTGAAATATAGATATTTCCATGCGTTGTGTTAAATTTCGAGTATTTGTCAGAGCAAAAAGTCAAGCAAAGCTAAGAGCACGAAAGCTGTAACCAAAATAACTTGAGACGCAGAAAGTATCAAATATATCCTCACCGTTAGCATCACTAAGATAATGTGTCTACGGTATGCATACCCAGTAACGTAGCCAGCCTAAAATGTTTTTGGGGGTCAATCTTTTGACTTTAAGCGAGTAACACTATTTTGTTTGCGACATTGCCTCTCGAGGCACAAAATGACAAGCTGTGCTAAACATTTTGGCGGCGAATGGCACCCTTGGTCCCCCTGGCTACGTCTAATATCACAACCTACCGTTTTATGTCTATCTGGGTGGTAATGAAGGCTTGCTACTGCTATGCCACTCTTTCGCTTTGTATTAAGGTGTATATATGAACGGCATTGTTTGTCGAATTTTCAGCAGATTCTGTTTGAGCAGGTTCTACCACGACTGTGGAGCCGGAACTCAAGTTTCGGGCTCCAGCTCCAGACATCTAAATTTTTTGGTTCCGGCTTCGACTCCAACTTCTAAAAGATTTTGGCTCCGGGTTCAGAACGGTTTGGTCCAATAAAAACTAAAAACTAATGTTTTATTTGTACAACTCGCTTGCCCAACAAATTATGTCTGTTGAACGGGAACCCAAATTTCAGGCTCCTCCGGCTCCATCATCTGAAATGTTTTGGCTCCGGCTTCAGCCATCCAAAATTTCTTGGGCTCCGGCACCACAACTCTGTGTTCTACTGCGATGGACAGTTTTCTTCCGACTTACACAATTTATCAAAAGACGTTGTCTCAACGTTTTTATTGCAGTGTGCTAGTTTAAAACTAAAGGTTTCGTTTCCTTCAGTTTGTAGCACAATAATATTGCACCTTTGCTTGATCAAGATGTGTTGCTGTCCGTGAGAGTACAAGAAAAAATTCCCGTTTCAAAGAAAAATTTGCTGACATCATGAATCAGCACCACACCACTAATCAAAAGGTCCGATGCCGGATGCCAAATTTCGAGGATTGTCATTTGGCTAATCAACCTGGAACTGCATTTGTCAAAACAAAAACACAAAAGGTGCAACTACAAGGGGTCGGGTGAACAGAGTTCAGCAAAGAATGTTCTGGGAGGTTCTGGAAATACTTCTGTCCCGGGAGGTAAAATGCAGTGTTATGCGATCTTTCAATTTTTTCAGTTTAAAAACAACTTATCGAAAGTAGTTTCAAGGGTTTGATTCAAGCAAAATTTACTGCTTCTAACGCGAAGCGAGAAGTATTTTTACTTTCATCAAAATAGAATGTGTGCATATTGGATTTTAGTTGTGTGATGACCATCTACTGCAGTTTCAGAAATATTTGAAAGGCGTAGATTGTATAATATATAATGTTTCATGTTCTTCCTTACGTATTATCGCGCCACAACCCTATTATGAAGTCGTAAGTTGCGTGTGGAAACTAGCATGTGCTGGATTTTTGAAAATGTAATTGAAATTAACAACCCGCAGTACTTTTCAACCTTAACCGCATTACTCTCAAGAAGACCTTTATGTCCTAGAGTGAATTTTTAAGTTGAGCAACATTTTCAGCACAAACAGTTTAAGAGCAGATTACAGTATAATTAATCAACAGAAAATTTGAAACACAACATCAACGTTTTTGCGAAATATTTACAAATGTGAAGAAGGATTTTTTAAACTCTATGCCATGCTTACCTGGAGCACGCCTCCCAGTAACAGCGATTGCTCTTCGGTTACTGTTTGAACGAAAGAACCTTCCACAATCGACCACACTGACAGGCAAACCATGGCGAAGTCCCATAATGTTAACAACAGCACTGAAATTCCAATACCTAGATGTACTCGACTCTTGGCGTTTCGACAGTCAAAGTAGGACGTATTTACATTTCGCGAAGTTCCAGTATTAATCGGCAGATTTCGCGTTGGACTTCTCGATACGATATCTGAAACGTTCTGAGTTGTAGCAACATTATTACTTGGTACTTTGCTAAGATCCATGTCTGCCAGCAAATTGTTTTATTATCTCGGCTGACGCTGATGTCCTCATTCCACTCAGCTGACTGTCTGGTGTCTGAGTTGTACAGTAATCGGTCGATCGTTTCAAAACCCTTTTGAGGCTGTGTCGCTATTGTTACGGTTTCAAAATCTGGTTTCATGTTACAAAAATGGAGTAAAGTGCGGAGGGGATACATCGACCATTAAACTACACATTCGAAACAACTTACACATTGCATAGCCCACGCATGTAAGTAAAAGTGTTTATTCCTAACGCAACCGTTCTTCTTTGGGTCGTTTTTCTACGTATCTAACGTACCTGCTTCAAGTTTTATGAAATTCCTAACGACTATTACATCACAGGTGTTTGTGGAAAGACCTGTGACGCTTTTACTAAAAATTTTATAAGACAGTTTCTTTTTGTTGTCTACGCGTTTTTTGAGGTATTTTCTAAAGTAAACCTCCAACAGTTTTTTTTAATTTCGACAACACATTTCAGAAATAAGGAAAAATAGCACAAGAAACAATGATTTGAATAAATTCACTGGTTGTTACAGCATTGTTCCTTGTAGGACTTTGCAAGACGTATTTCAAAAATATATTGGGAAGGAAAAACTCAAAACCACATTTTGGCATCACCCATTCGGTTTACAGTCAGGTTTTTATAGCAACTCCCACTGTCGTACTTTGTTGTAAGCTTTGTTATGCATTGGGGCAATTAATTCTATTAGACAAAGGATCTTGCATGCCGCTGGAACCGTCAGTTATGATAGGTTCAATCATTCAATCGGAGTTTATACTCCACACGGGGTCAGCTCTCAAATCTTGGTTTTTAGATTTCCTCACTTCCTGCTTGCGCCAACTCAAAATTCTAAAGATCTGGAGAAGAGCACTAATAGTTGCGATCCCTAAGCCGGAAAAGGCATTGGGGTACCCAAAGAGCTTTCGCTCTGCATCTCTCCTCATAGATGACACACTGTCTACGACAACCTGACGCTTGCATGCTAATAGTTCTGTGAGTGCCGAATATAGCCCAATCAAACACGCAGCTGCACGCCAGACTTCTCTAGAGTAGATTTCAAAGAAAAAAGCCTCCGATCTCTTCTCACAGCTGACATCTCTCACGAAAAAACTAAGACCACCAAGTATACGCTTGGAGTTACATTTTAATATTCGGAGACCCATGTAGCCTAGTTCTCGTACCACCTGGTGGCAAAGAACAACGGAATATTAATTCTCACACTCGCGCGTCTCTTAGGCCCTCTCTGAAAAAACGAACAATCCTTTAATAATAACACAGGTGCTTCCGATGATAATACCTTCACTTCGGTCACTGATGACCATGTTTAAAGATTGAGAAGCACAGTGCACAAATATTGCAGTGGGGTAATAACCCCGAATGCGTGTTTGTACACCACACACGTGACCTGCCATTGCTGATGCGCCATCATAGCCCTGCCCGACAAGTTTTTGGAAATTCATTCCTATCCTAGTGAGGTGGGCTAAAATACTGAAATTGATTCCATGCAATCCATTTCAACAAACCCTGTGAAGCTATCGTATACTCTGCTGCCTTTTCATGTATCCAAACACAATGCTGGGTTGTTCTTTGCTAGAAATATCGCACGACTCGTCGGCTATTACAGAAAAAAAACGATGCGTTAACCTCGGTGACGAAGTCTTGCACTGTCATACTGCTGGCTACCCCGAGAATTTCATTTTGTATCATTGAGCTTGTATACTTGACGTTGACGCCAAGTTTGTTAGAAATCTAATTAGAAATTTTTGGGGGGAATGGCAATCCTGCAGGGATAGCCAGGCTATACGCTTATGGTCCTGCACAGTCATCACAGCTCTTCGCACATAAATTGTGGCGTAAAAAGTGCTTTTAGACCTTAATATGCCTTCACAAACATGCACACTACCAACAATGCACACTACTTAGACTGGAAAATGCAGAAAGAAAACAGTAATGTTACAGGAAGGTTGATGAAACAAGAGAGCGCACGAGAAGCCAGCTTAGCAGAATACTGCATTTGCATGTGAATATTTGCGCAATGAAACGACGGATGTAGTGATCATGAGTGCAAGCAGATTTGACAGACAAAGCGCGTTCCCTTCAAAGAAACTCCGGAGTGGTATAAACAGCCCAGATAGCCTATAAACTGGTATATCAAGAGTTCTAATGCTGTTTATCTCATCTAAGTTTATGCCAAGTTGGTGAATTGAGATGCCAAAACTCAATAACTGAAGACCAATAAGTGCGTGCCAATTTTGAATTTCATGAAGTTAGTGAACCTTTTAATTTTTTCCACCTTGAAAAAGTATCTATCCGCACCATACCTATGATCCCCAGTAGACATTTTAAGGAAAAGTGTGTGAAACTTGAAAAATGCTCTCTTAAAAACAAGCGAATAAACAATCCAAGGAGAATATCTGCTCAACTACGCGTGGCGAAAAAACCTCGCTCTATTGGCATTGGTTTGAAATCATAGTTGGGGAACGGGTGTACGAATTCATGAAGAAGTTACACTTCAAACTTTATTACGTGTTATTGGTTATGCTGATTGCGGAAACAATCTGAGACTATTATCACTCCAATCTACAAATAAACCCTTAGCAAATGCCTTATCTGCAAATATTTCATTGTTGATCTTCCGCTTATGGCCCTTGGCCCAACCACACGCTAATCTACATGATTACATAATATTTATACGACAAAATAATGAAACAGAACGTCAAGTGTGTTCAAAACAAGCAAAGTCTAGTGATAAAATGAATAAAAGAAAGGTTTCCTGACAATATAGACTACGAAGTAACAAAATCACTGTGCGCAGCGTAACAAAGAAGCTGTTATTTAAGGCATTCTTAAGACACAGTCCAAGGGTATCCTAACTCCTATTTGTCGGCAATTTGCCTTTTCAGAAAACCACCTATACTCAATAGCATTGGCGTACGCAGAAAATTTTCATGGGGGGGGTTTCATTCTGTCGCGTATGGTGCCATTTGTATTTGGTAGACGTTGTTTGTGACGTCATAATTTGACGTCATATTCATGTTTTCCAAACCAACGTTTTGGCGAAGCTTGCACTGATCAGCCATAGCAGACAAAATAAAGACAATTGTTTTGGATAAAGTAAACTACCGCGGAACCCAATCTTAAACATGCGTAGTGGGTGAAAGGTCTGCAAAAGTGGTGAGATGGTTTCTGGATGCATATGATAATCCAGATTCCCACCAAAACCTAATTATTACTTTTTGGTCCATTTACAATGTTCCTTGAAATTTGCATGCCAGTTCATTCCGTGGTGTTTGCATTAAGTCGACAAATTAACAAGCAAAAGTATACGAAAACAATTAATCTCCTTTGCGCAGGTAATAGGTTTTTGTAAAATATCAAGCTCAAGGGGGGGTTTAACCCAAGAACTCCCCTTTGCGTACGCCTTTGCTCAGTAGAGTCGAAATCGGTTCAGTGGAAAATTTTACACCAAACACCACCAAAGCACTATTATCTAATCGGTTTCTAGTCACTTAATTATAAATTTAGCTGTTCCTAGGGGGCACACAACGGATTATTCCTCTATGCGGAAGGCCATGGGTGAAAGGCATATAGGAATTACTAGTCCTACAACAGCAAAAAATTGAGATAAACGTTTGCAATAAAATAATCAGGAAGACAGGGGCGTTGTGCTACCCAAATATTTAAGAGAGCCGGCAGGTTTTACTATATATAGTAGTAACGTTTGAGTTGAAGTTAGCCAAGTGTGAGTTTAAATTTTTCTTCAAAAATAAAGCGAAAAACGAAAAATGTCACAAAAGTTTTGCGAAGCGTAATTACCAAAAAACATTCCGTTCCACCGACTCTTCTTATCCTACGCCTCTGGTTGTGGAAATTATGAAATATAAAAATTATCATTCTTCAAAAATAGGGGGGATTACGACACTCAATAAGGTAGATTCTGTGCAAAGTTGCGTGGAGAGCTTTTTATAGTCGATGGTTCCCAAACACTAGAAATATTCAAGAAATAGGCGGAAGAGAAACGCTTTACAGCTCTGCTGTAGGTGCAGTAAAAGTTAGAAATGGCCGTCGATTCACCGGACCATAAAATAATTCACAAGTACAGTCAGCAATTAATTTATTGCTTCCAGTGGAATCATATCTGTTTTGTAAAAGATCAATTTTAAAAAAATAATTATTTTCCTTATGTAATGTATTCAATTAAAAACATTTTTCACTCAATACATTACACAAAAATCTGAACTCGTTTGTTAAATTCACAGTCGATACTAATCTTGACCGAATTTTGTTTTACACAGATTTTGCAGACCCAGATACCTGGCGGTTGTTAAAACTTTGGCTATCCTAGTTTAAAATGATACAGTCCCATGTCAGTTTTAGTTGTACGCTCAAGCACAGGTTCAATATACAAAGGGATTGCGGAAGCTCAGAGCTTTATTCCAATTCTTTACAGCAGAGCGACTTTTTCCACTGCAACAATTCTATAAGTTGGTTTAAAAAAATGAAAAACGAAATCGATCATGAAAACTGCGTGCAAAACAGCTCTAGACGCATACATGAAACCATTTAAAATAGTAAGGCAAGTTCTTGTCATCTACGAGTCTTGCTTAAACTTAGTTTATTCTGATCGGGTTGTGGGCAAGCGATCTTTTGTTCCAGAAAGCTGAGCTTGTAAAACCAAACATGATCCGTTGTGTAACAAGTTTATCTAACTCAAGTAAGTGCATATCTGGCTAACGTCAGTGGGCAGTAGCGGATCACTCTGAGGAATGCAATCGTTCAGAAATGGTGAGGTGCCTCCTATCATGGGCGTCGGAACGGGGGTAGAGCCTTGGCCCCTCCCTGGATTTTCAAATTTGACATCTTCTCATTAAAATTTTAGCAAGAAAAGGTTGTTTACATAGTTTCAAGTGGGTAAAATGAAATTTCAACATTTCCTGGCCCCCTTGGAAAAATCCTTCCTTAACGGGTGTCTCTGCAACGAACAGCCCATGTCGTCTTTACCGAGCAGGATTCAGGGACCGCCCAAAAGCCAGCATGAAGGAAACAAATGCTTTGTTTCACAGGTGGAAGCGCAGAGATAAACTTTCCCTGGTGTAGCAGATACTGACGATGTCAAATGCTCTGCTCATGTTCGGGCGGCAAAACGCGTGCGGAGTATCTTTCAAAGGTCTGGAGTGGACAGCCGTATGCGTTTTATGTCGTGTCTGCCTATACAGATGGTGAAAAATAAAAAAACACAATCGCCTGCCCGATTGTTTCCGCATGCTGACCAAAACTGAGTGCGTGTCCTACCGCATGTGTGGAAACAATGCCAGTTTTAAGATGCCATCAGTAAAACGGATGCAGAGCTTCTAAAAAATACATCTTGCGTTAAGTCAGTATGCTTGCGAATACTGCAGTACTTGGAAGCGGGTTTAAACCTCAAAACAAGACTTGAAATGTAAAATGTAGTAAGTTCAAGTGTCATAATTCTCAACAATGACAGTACTCGTAATGTTTTATGACTTCTAAGCAAACGGCATGGATTATACGGTTTCTTGCTGCTGTTAAAATAAGCAATTGAAGATAATTATCTTTGCAAGTATTCTTTAAAAGTGCGGTTAGCAAAGACAATAATCGATTTAGTTCAGACGCTACTACGGCACTTGGCTTTCACCGAAAATTATGATGCTGGTATAAGAAATGTCATGTTCCTCATCAAAATATATAGATACCCTTGAGGCTTGGTTGCTCTGCTTTTTGCTGTTGTACAGAGTTTCAACCGATTGAATCCTTCCGCAGAATTTTACTCATGTGCTGATAAGTTAGCTCCAATTTTTAAGTATTGTCAAACCTAAGTCAGAATTTCTAAGCAAAGTACAGCTTCCAAAAATCAAGTTCAAGCATCGTTGCAAATACAAAAATCTCATAAAGCAGTCGCATATAACTTACAGAACATGTCTGCAGACCAATCATAAGCTCTAGGTTTGCTGCAAGCTTCGTGGAATCGGCCGTCTGAGCTATGCTTTCATAATTTTGCGATGATTCGTACTTGCACATATCTGTAACCATGTACTAGTCCGCAAAGCTGACAAAGTCAAGACAACCAGTTTATTCAAATGGAATGTCTACAGACCATTGCTATTTGCCAAAACACCAGAACGTTTTTCCTCATCGGTTAGTAATACAGTAGTTAAATAAGGAACACAATAATGCCGCTTTTCTCAAAAAATTAGAGAAAAGTTTGTTCGAAACCTCGATGTTTTATAGTTGATACCAAACCAGGGCTTTTGATACTCCAGTGAACGGGCCATGACTACTGTTTAGTAGTAAACAACATTTTATCGATAACAAGCAAAGTTGGACGCATAGAAAATTTAAGTGAGCCTCCGGCTATGCGCGCATGAACTCAGACGGTCTTGATAAATCTGCGTTTTTCACTGAGAACAGGGCTCATGCACGATCTCATGCTAGTTGGCGCAGCATGTACATATCAGATACCAGTTGAAATGGGTTGCGTCTTCTGCTGCAAGGTGCGACGACAGCGTTGTAAGTGTCTTAAGGCTAGTTAGCTGTTTAAGACTCGAATAGCGCCGAATGACACTGTAACCTTAGACTTGTGAAGCTCATAAAACACTATATATCAGCGTGGTCGCGCAAAAAGTATATTGTGGCGCATACTGAGACGAGATGGACTGCAGAACTTGGTTGGGCAGAAAGAAGTGGGAGTCGCAAAATGAATCTTCATGCGAAGCTGTACAAGAAATATTTCCAGTGAAGAAATGCGCATATCAGGCAGTTACCCATATTTAGTCGCAACTGTTTCGTTCATAGCAGCTTGTGAAAATTGCACATTTGAGACATGCTTATCAATGACCAACTTATTTCTCACCAGTACGTTTACGAATTGATGTAGATGTGCAGTAATTGTATTCAAGTTACTCTCCACAATGAGAGCAAGCAAGGAATCGATCAGCAAGTTTTTATTAGGAAAAGCGTACGGGTTAAAAGTTTTTTTGCTTTCTCTGCTCTTATTTTAGCCTTTGAACTTTTCACCCATAAACTTTGCTTGGAAATTTCAGAACTGAGGATGTGTAATTTTACGTCAACTAAATTTTCTATTAGAAATTTGCCGATCAATTCCTTGCTTACCCCCATTGTGAAGAATACTTACTTGAATATAGATATGCACAAGTTTGAATCATTACAAAAAGGTGAAAGCAGAGCACCATCAGCTGATCCTTCTATAGCCTATGGCAAACCTAGAGCTTTTAACAGATGTGATTTTAGTCAGGTTTATTTCAAAGTTCTCTTTTTGTAGTACTGATCAAAGCAACTATTTTTAACATAGCAGTAGTTTGATATGTTCGGCTTAGCTGCAAACAATGTACAGTAACTCAAAATATGGACTTAAAAGAAAATAACAATCATAACCTAGATCCTTCCAGATGAGATTGTTTTCAACCCAAACTTTCTTCACGTCGAGCTATTTGGAATAAAGGATATTAAAAGAATCACTGAATGACGAGAATGATAAATAGAAAGAAATGGAGAATACTTTTCTTTGGCTGCCGCAGTGCTCCAGCACACTTTCTGCATGTTTGCTATAAAAATATTTTATCAGCCACGAACACCAATTTTACACAATGTTCTTGTTTTCTTTTCATGTATAGTATTCTTTGTGTGATTGTGATCATCACATATGCGTGACGTTCTCGAATGTTTTCCCACTGGCTCCAAAGGGAAACAGAGTAGTGAAAAGTTAGGCTGGGATATCATAAATGTTTAAAAAACACTTGTTCTTAGTTTTTAATGCCATGTTTGTTAAGATGCTTTTTTCCAGATGCCTAACTCAGACTTGTCTGTTGCTATTTTAAAGCTCATTTGCTTTTTCTAGAAACCCAATTGTTTTTGATGTTTCCCTATTTTTTCTTCCTTGATATAATAGTTCTTCTGTAACTCAGAAGAGTTAGCCGACTCGTTCAAAAGGCTCAATATGACTGCCTCTGCGTTACATGAAATACTGGTGGTATTGTCGCTGCTAATCTACACAACTACATGGTATAGAAATAGATTAAAATCTGGTCGGGTGGATTATTCAGAAGAGACTTTACGCTGATTCACAGTCTACATAAGCTGCGCAATCAACATTCGGTTTTGAAATCACCGACGACTTGAGAACTGTTCGATCACGCTTTTGTAAACAATTCCCATGACACGTGGTTTTCAAATGGTGTGCAAACGGTACATGTACATAGTAGAAGATAGATTGCTCTGGCCATAATTCCCCAAAAATATGCAGTAAACAATGTTATTTTGAGGATCTATTGCAAATAGTTATGATGTACCTTAAGTGCAACATCCCGTCAACACATAATAGCAAAGCGTGTGGGTGTGATGGTTAACTTTGAGCAAAATTTCATTTTTTACAACGGCGGTGTTTTTGCCACTGTTATGAAAGACACATGTACGCAGAGAATAAATGTTGTTTTCCTATGC
>JGI24021J15306_10008308_pt1 | contig 12765 bp, 7 predicted proteins | sample Ectturendosymbi1_FD_15306 | JGI IMG/M metagenome (IMG submission 15306) | reverse complement strand
CCTGCTGACTGCTCATTCCACTTTTAACTTGCCTCTCAGTTTTACAGTACAACTACTTCGAGATTCCTTCGAGAATGCACATCTACTGTAGAGTGCACAATCATACCAATACTGACGCAACAATAGTGACAATGGCACCAATCAACTTCTGTTCAAATTAGACTAATCCGTTTAGAAATATAGCGACAACAAACAAATCTGGTCACCAGGTTTCTAAATGCACAGACGATGTAAATACAAGGGTGATGGCAACAACAGCGGCGATTAGGGTCATCAATAAGCTGGATATCGCGAAATGCACTTAACAGAAGATTTTCCTATTTCTTCCAGACTGATTCGTAAAACATTTCGTGATGAACAAAAAATGAATCCGAACTCAGCCCGAAATATATGGAAATTGTTNGCACGAACCCGACCCGAACCCGACCCGAACCCGAACCCGATAAACCCGACCCGATTCCAACTGTGGCTAAAACTAGTTCTGCTGTGGTTGTTGTTTATTAGTGTATAGCAGTGGGTCTTAAGTAACTGTCCTTTGTTTCAAACCCCTCTGACTTTAAATAAGCTGTAAAAACAGATGTGTTCATTGGTAAATTTATTGATCAAACTTTCCATGTTGTAGGGCGCGTAAGAGCTTGCGCCCCCTGGAAATTTATTGACATCCCCTGTAGTGGAGCACCCACCCCCGTTAAGAACCACTGGTGTATTGTATTAATGGCCCGTAACTTCTTGTGCAGTCTGGAGTTAGCGCAGCCGAATTGCGGCCCTTTGTTTTGTCACAAAGGGTAACTCATGGTGGAAATACATTTGTTTTCCGATGGCTACTATCGTTGTGTTACATCATAAACATATGAAGCTAGCCAAGCCATTTATACAACATGCTATTGCGTATTCTATCAGCAGTGTTGCCACTTCCCATGTTTCAACATCAGATCTGATGTTTTCAGAGAAGTTTCTGATGTCAGATGTTTGGGGGACAAATCTGACGTTGACTGGGCTGTTGTTTTTGTTTTCCACATTTCCTCTTATTTTAGGATAAAAATAAGTTAGATTCATAATTTATACGTTTTTTCAATCAATCTCTCCCCTCTTGTGTGTTTGTTTATCGCCTCAAACTGAAGAAGCTCTCTTCGCTGCATTGAGAATAACATTTTTTTCGTTGCGCATGAATTGCTTTTCCAATTAATGACGACACTTCGCTCTGTTTTGGATCCAACGAGGTTTATCGTGCTTTGTTAGGTATTGGCAATAGAAGCACCTAGCTTACATGAAACTGTGACGTACAAGTCTGATGTTATCTGATGTTGAAAAAGGCAACAATCTCATGTTAACGAAACTGACCCCAGTAGCAACACTGTCTGTCAGACAAGGTTTTAATCCAGGGGTGGTGAACCTGCGGTCCGCGTGGACATTTGATATGGCCCGTATCAGAATATTCGTTACCCAATTTGTAGTACAAGATCGCGTCAAAACGAAGCTCCATGATAAGCAGGTACTTAAGATTGTATGTCATAAGAAGCCTCTATTCCTCGTAGTAAAATAAAGGTAGAATTTTAGGATAAAATCAATGGTTATTTGCGACCCGCCAGCGATAATCCATCATGTATGCGGCCCGTGATAGTAAATAGGTTTAGCCACATCTGTTTTAATCAGTCGATGTGTAGAACTAAAGAGCAGAAAACGAGATTCCAGTGTCTAGATAATGCGATGCGGGATTTGTAATGTCTTCAGGAGCTAAAAAAGGCAAATTTCCTAAGGAGGCAAAGCGCAAGAATCTGCCAGTGTGAGCTAAAACCGCGCGACTGAATCGCTTTTTTTCCAGCGATACTTTCAAGCAGCAACCTTCAAACTGTGGCCTTAACCAGAGCACCTGAAAATGTAGGTTCAAACTCACGACACAAGCTTCGAAGCACTTTTAACACTCAGCGTGAATTGCCATATTGACATGTTATTTATGCGGTGTTTTGGTCTGTAATCTCTGCTTTCTGCTTATTGTTCGGGTGAATATTGTTTATTGTCGAGTCAATCTCAAGCCCAGTGGTTCTTAATCTTGTTTTGACCGCGCCTCCCTTAAGGAATTGTCCTTTGTTTCAAGCCTCCCTAACTTTAAATAAGCTCTAAAAATAAATGTATTTATTGGTAAATTTAATAATAAAATTTTCCATGTTGTAGGGTGGCTAAGGGCTCACTCCCCCCTTGAAGCTTATTGACGCCCCCCCGATCAAGAACCACTGCTCTAGCCTGTGAAAAATTTTTTCTTAGTAAGAATATACTCTAGCCTAGCGTTTACTTATCGGAGTTAACTCTATGTGCAGTTGAGTAAGTAATTTTCGACTACCGGAAAAAGCAATTGAGAACGTTGTGAATCAGCGCATACGTAATTTTTACAAACGATGACGTCACGAAATACATCATAGGGACCCTACAGTAAAAATTGTGCCGGGCCCCCAACCCTTTAATCCGGCTCTGGACTGATCGTAAGGTTGACTGAGAAGGTAGGCACAAAAATCGGGAGATAAAAACTGCGTGTGTGGTAAGAAAGGTATCAAACAAATGGCCAAAGGGTAATGGGAAAAAAGTATCAATAAACATCGCAAGTTGACAATAAATGGAGAACAAGAATTATCTCAAACAAGGGAGAATCATTCTTTGGATATTAATTTGTGCAATTCATCTGTCAAGCCATTTGTCTTCACAGGTGTCCAGAGAGTCAAAACTGGGTCGTTCTACAAAAGTAACAGTGTGCAAGTCATCAATAGGTGGATATTTAGAATGTCATGAAACACCGCATAGTGCCGCAATTGGGTCATTTGGTCGCTGTCTTTCCTCTTATTGGTTTGTTGCAACTTACTCAGTGCTCTGAGAATCTCATGGAAAATTTGTACACTGTGTGGCTAACGTACTGTTGATGGCATAACACGCAAGTCGCTACATAAATGCCATAGTTTTAATATGTCAGATTTTGAACGGGAACGTTTTATTTTTTGCCTGGATGTGTGATACAGTTGAGGTCATGGATTTGTTGTGTTTTCCATGGCAACCACAAAGTGCAATGCTTGCAAGGCACTGACGAGCCACTGGTTTGTTTGTTGTCTTGGCGAGGCGCTTGCACATGATTAGATTTTGTCCAATTGTGGTGGGCCTTTGCAGATAAATACAGCTTACGTACTGTATTTCAGACTGTTTATTCGATTGAGTCAGAAGGTGGGGAAATGATTAAAATCAAGGTCGTTTGCGTGCAAATGCAACCTCCTTTAATTTACACAACAAAGTAATGAAAACGACGACCTTTGTTTTATGACTAAACCTCTCAGCACCACACATAGCTTGACTTTAACAAGTCTTGAAAACAGTGTGTCACGGTTATAGATTCTTTTTCCACCACACGTGGGCTAACTCGTATGTTTTTACAATACCTTCGCCTCGATTATATTTTTTCTAACATCGCAATGCATTTTGTAGTTGCTATGTTGTAAAGGAGTCTTCTTAACGCAAAGAAAAAGAAAAAGTTGGGAATAATGCACTCTATTATCAGTTTTGCAAGCCGAAACCAGCATGGCACATCAAAAGTAAGGGCAGGGTGTGTGATGAAAGTCATTCTGTTGGTATCATGCTGAAACCGTTTGTCGATAAACGTAAAGCGTAAACACACGACAATGGTTCTGCTCAGAACTTCACAAGCGAATGCTTTCTTCTCTTTAGCGATGCACTGATGATTATAAGAACCAGCACGACCAAGCAACTTAGCGGTTGCTGCACTCCGTGATTGTGCCGCAGGGTAATTTTGCACTGTTTCCGACGCGGCTTACTGAAACCTGCGAATTATTGCCCTAACACAGCACAGCAAACTTCACTGAGATATAATTAATTATCAAAATGGAAAGATGGGCAAACAAAATTGCTCTTGTGACAGGTGCCTCAGCAGGCATTGGACAATCCATAGCCACGAAACTTGTGAAATCCGGATTGAAAGTAATTGCTTGTGCAAGAAACGAAGACAAACTGAAACAAATTGCAGCAAGTCTCAACAAAGCTGGTCCTGGTGAAATGTCCCCTTTTCGGTGTGATGTCACAAAAGAAGAAGATATCTTGTCGATGTTTGCTTTCATCAAAGAGAACTTTGGCAAAATCCATGTTTGTGTCAACAGCGCCGGACTGTGTACTCCAGATTCCCTTATCAGTGGAACTACAGAAGTAAGTTGTTTCATCCATTTATTATCCACAAACAGTGGAATGACTTGTTTCTGCTGGTTCTGTAATGTCATAGATTACTAAATCAGATATAGGGAAAAAACTATGCAGTGAATAAAACCAGGTGCAGACTAAAAAATGCTAACCGGAATCTGACAAACCGTTTTGAGAATCTAAAATTCATTTGCAGCTAGCAGCAATAACAACTTATTCATAGTTTTCCAAGACTAGACATAATTTTTTTCTCATTGTATACACTGGCTGATTTCGACTTCATCACGTTGTTCCAGTTATTCCATCGATCCATTGTGCACCTACTACCGATAGACTTAGGGTAGCCCAATGGCAACGTACAATTAATCTAACCTATGATGTTCAGCAAACCATGCAATATCAGGGGACATTAGTAAAATCTGGACTGGATTGTAAATGAAAAATAAAGTGCCTAGATCCGAGTGAAGCATTACTGAAAAATGATGCTGTTGCTGAAACAGTTGATATCAACTCCCTGTTCTTTAAAACTGGAAAACAGCCTGGCTTCCTATTTCGGTCATAGACATAATTTTTTTTGAAATGACCGAAAAAAATTAAATCAATTCAGTCACAATGTCTGAAAAGGTACGCTAGTGAATAGGCCTACTCTTTCGGCCAGTTTTAATACTATTTCGGGACAAATGACCGATTTGTCTCAGCGAAAAAAGACAAACCAGGAAACAGCTTGCATTTCTTTCTGCAGCTTCAAAAATAGACAAAATGAGATTTTGCGGAGTTTTGTTATCTGCTAGGAACTGCCACCATTTTCAATACCTATGGCTATCACTATTGCTTAAGTTTTATTTTCACTACAGTACGCCATTTAAAAACCTGCTGGTGTGACAGACCACATTTGTATATATAAACCATTAAGCAATATCAGTTTCTTCATAAACGCTTTTCACTACCAGTTATTCAAATTTTGCAACACAAGCAGCGTTCTTTACTTAAAACTGACTTTCGAGAGCGCATACCTATGAAACAAATTCTTGTATTTGTAGGCAAAATCAAAAGGGTGCTATTGGTCTTGAATGTGATAATTTTTTTGCATAACTGTGTAAACGTGCGGCTCCCGCCAAGTTTGTAGAAAGCAAGACAACAAGTCTATTCAGTTTTGTCTAAATCTAAACTCTAAAGCGGTGATTCGCAACGTGGTCCAGGTGAACGACCAGTGGTCCACTTGGAATTTCTAGTGGTCCACAGAGAGTTCTGTAAATCCTTGATAAAACGTTCACTGACCTATGTGCAATACAGTTTCGACTAGGTGTTCATGAGGTGTCAGCACAGCGAAGTGATCCGTCGGATATTTTTTAAAAATAAGATACATGGGCCAAAAAGGGTAGAGAACTGCTCTAAAGCAACCATTGCTCTAAAGGAAGTCTCAACTGGCCAGCCCAGTCTAATCATTTTTCCCAACTCGTTAGCATTTCACTGCACTGTAGTCTTGTCATAAAAAAGTTCACAGACAGAACACGTGAGGTAAGAGATCATGGTTGGGCTTTCCTAAAGCTTTGCGAAGGTCTAGTTGCCCAGTTTCGACAAGTCGTTTTTTCAACTTTATTGTAGGCATGCTTAGAATGAACATTCAATACTGATCGGCTAGTACNTAATTTTTTCTATTTGCTCTGTCGAGCAGTCTTTTCGAAATCTGCATAAGTTGTGTATTGTTTGAGTACGGGAGAGAGGAGACTGCCCAACTTGGGCATGCATACCTGCGGTTTGTCAACAAGAAGCTATGCGAAGTGCAACTTTGCCTACTTAGGCAAGGCAGATATTATACTTTTTGTTTTGTTTTTTTTGATTTTGGTGACCACAATGGGCGGCAGGCCGTAGCCTGAATTTTTGCTTCTTGCCGGGGCGGTCTAGGTGAACGCTTTTGCCCAAGGAACGGTACGGTGATTCACTCAGTGGTCGTGGATCGAAAACCCAATCTTCCGATTGAGAGGCGGACACTTTACAGTAACAATAAGCTATCGCCGCCCTTGATATGGCATGTTGATGCTGGAGCAAGAATATTGGTTGCGGCGCATGAGTGCATTCGATGAGACGAGAAACCGATTCAATCCACATACAACCAGGGACAGATTTATTGGAACGCGGGATCCTAGGCCATCTTATTTTTCGGGGCCCCACGCAGGTGTGACCTATTTGGCCGTTTGTCTGAAAAGTGTGAAAGTGTGTCCTCTTAACGTGTAGTGCCCCTTTAAAAATCTATCTACTGTGGTGCCGACTTTGGTTCTACGATTGACTTAGATCTTCAACAGAAATTACAGCCTTTCCTATATTCTTCTCAAGAACAAATGGCAATGCGATCTTTTCTTGGAATTTATAGCTCTTTCGTGTAGTTCAGAAGTTCTCTACGCTAAATTTCCGTGAATTCTAGCGTTTTTTGTAGGTTTATTTTTCGGATATATACATTTTCATGCGGGACCGTGTTGCCGCCCTCGAAAATATCGTCTAGTTGTCGATCTGATTAGCTATACATAAATTATTCTTTTATAGTAACCAGGGTTGCGGAGTCGGAAGTAAAATATCCGACACAAACTCCGACCTTTCCAAATTTTCCGGCTCCTTAACATAAAGGGAATGAAATTTGTCTGTTAAAATCAATGGAAATCGTGGTACACAGCAATAAATCTCTGTTTCAACAAAAGTTCCAAAAGAAATTGTACAATTTCAAAAGGAATTCCCAATCTAAGAGTGTGATGTAAAATGATCCTATTGTACATCCGGAGTCGGAGTCGGACAAAAAGTCTGACTCCTACTCCAGCTCCCAGTATTGTTAGGAATCCGACTCTGACTCCACCCAAAAACCTCCGACTCCTTGTGACTTCGACTCCGCACCCCTGATAGTAACCATATATTTCATGGACCAAAGAGTCACAATCCATTCAGTGAACACAGGGCTTATTCATGCCGTTTTAAAGTTGTACTTTTCCAAGCAATACGAACATGTTTCAATGCCAGGCCTGCACAACATAGAACCCGCGGGCCGTATGCGGCCCGCAAAAGTTTTTCTTGAGGCCCGCGAGAGTTTGTCAATAGCGCAAAATGTTGCAAAATCTCGACCTCGAATAAGTAATTGTGATTCCTGAATTTCTTCCGTACTACAACGAAATCTCCACATCGAAATCAAATAGACATTTGCGACCCTCGGCAAATTTTGGTGATCAATTTGGCCTTTCGAGTTTCCTGAGTTGTGTGAACCTGCTCTTTGCTTTAAGCGAACAGCATGAAGACAAGTTTTACACAGCAAAGTATTGGCAACACCGCCAGCCAACCATATGAAGTAAGTCCAATGTAGACACGTTTTTCCAGGTAAAACTCACGAGAAATTAGCTGATTTAACTAACATATAGAGCTTCAACAAGCAAAACTCTGTTTGCGGGTATACTAGTTGAAAACAACCAAACGTAGAATCCAGTACTGACAATATTGCTTTTCATCAGAATTCTGCAGTGCCTGGCGATCTTGCGTTGTTGCGAGCTTTCTGTCAGTGGAAGAGGCTAAGTACTCTTGTTTCTTTTCCATTCTGCCCTTGTGAACATTTTTATGCAGGCGGCCTGCATCTCTCGCGCCCTGCCATGTTCTTCAGCATCAAGCCTTTCACACAGTACTTTCTTACTTGATGTTCAATCGTCCACTGATAAAATGCTCGCAGCAAGGCAAGACCCCCAGACACTGCAGAACTCCGGTGAAAAGCAGTAGTGTCATTCTTATATTGCGTAACAAACAATATTATCGTGTTGTTACTGCACTGTTAAGAGTTTACTCTAGACCAGGGGTCCGTAAATAGTGGGTCGTGATCCAAATTTTGGTCGCAAAACTTTCCACTCTGGTTCGCGAAATAATTTAAATTTTCATCTTAATTGGCCATTTTCATTAGAGAGAAAAAAGTGCAAACATTTACTGTTTTATGTGTTAAGTTTAATACAATTTTGTGAACGAAAATTGCTACTGTCAATAATAGTCATAAAATTTATTGTTAATTATAGAGGATTTTCCACAAAATTATATGCTCACGAAATGTTTTAATCGCCAGAATTTAAAACTAATTTTTAGGGTCGCGCCAAAAAGTATTTGCGACTCTGCTCTAGGCGTTTGTATTTTCACTCCTTTCGAAATACTGTAAACTGTGAAGTTATGCCTCTGCGCAGTTTCTCAAAATTGAAGTTAATAATGAGTCGCCACAGGAAGGAGTTGCGCGGAGTCCCAAAACCGCGGGGCCATAAGCCATGGTACACAGGCGTAGCCAGGGGATCTACGGGCCATGGCCCCCCAAACTTTTTATAACATATAGTCATTTTGTGCTTTGAGAGGAGATATCCCAAACAAATTAGCGTTATTCGTCTAAAATCAAACATTTTACCCCCCAAAATTTTTGGGCTGGTTACGCTACTGCCATGATCTATTTGGCCTTTGCGTAAATCCGTCACTGCCATAAAACCTCGGTAATTGCTTGCCCGACCTGTCAAAACTAGGCAACGTAAGTGTGCTGTAATCTCTTGTGAAAGGAGTGGACCTGATTTTATATTGATAAGCTTTTGAACTTCCACTAGACAGGAAATGTGTTTAGTAGCTTTCAGTCAACATGTCACATGTGTGGAAAACGACAGAGTACTACAGTTTCGCTGCCTGTTCCAAGCGCTGTGTGTCCAAGGACTTTGCCGAGTTACCCTTGTAAGAGCTAAAGACAACAAAGCCTGCAGTGACAGAGTAACACGTGCGTTAACTCAACAAGCGTTGCCGCCGCTACACGCACGAAATCACTTTGTTTTAACTTGTTTGTGATCGACAGTGTGACGCTGATTGCCAGGATTTGTCGCAATAAAATATGTGCCCATTCCCCGACCAGTAGACCTTATATGCGTAAAAATTAAAAAAATATCCTTAAGAAAAAAACAAATGTTCGCGTTTCAGGCTGTTTTTTTTTTTCTTTTGCACGTGCATCCGAGACCTTCGTAAACAATGCGACATGGATCTTCTACAGGCAGCCAATAAAGGTTGCAGGTGGATTTTTCGCGTCTTCTGTGGGTACCCCGCGGTTCTTTGGGAGGGTATTATGTTTGGTTTTGAAATAACACAACATTTTCGAAATGCAATAAGGTTGTTTTTTCGGGTCAGATGAGCTTTAGAACAATAATTATTGAGTTTTTGAAAAATGTGCCTGTGCTCCTAAAACTTTTCCGTAAGCCTCGGTTGTGGTGAGAACGAAATTTTCCCAATTAGGTCAACGGTGTTCGATTTTTACAACGGTGTTGTCAAATAGACAACGGTGTTGTCAACGGTGTTAGATTTTCTTTTAGACCGGAACAGTCAAAACTGTTGTCAAACGAGCTGCTTTTATCAAACACTCGGATGCAGGGCCTACACAATTTTGGCCCCTGACTTGGTTCACGTGTCTCTTTGCCTTTGTCTTGACTTATCTTGTGTTACCTTATATGAACACTCTAGAAGCTCTGCTCACGTCACGTGTCAATTTTTGCATCAAGGCGAGACTCGATTAGAATTTTTATTGATATCGCTTTAGGCATGACAACCATGTCAAGATGTGTTCGGGAGAAGGTATGTACAGTAAGTGTTTGCAACTGAAATAGGGATATACTGTATACGGCCGTATATTGCACTACTGGAATCACCCAACATTCTTGTTTATGAAGGCACTTGGTTGACCAAGTGTTAATTCATTTTATTTTGTAACCGATTCCGCCAGTTTGTGCTATCAACATTTCTTTCAAAATCAAATAGCTTGAAACATTAAGCGGCGAATTTTTTTCACTTGATGTGCACTCGACAAGAAAAAATGCAAACGTCTCTGACTAACACGTCGTACGACTCTACTTAAGGCTTGAGGAAAGTGAAACTTACATATCACAGATTGGGTGTGTTAACGGTTGCAGATGTTGGAACAGCTTTTAAATAATCCTAAATCATTTAGTTTCATTGCATTCAGCTTAAATCAATTCTGGTAAAAACTTTTGGCAAAGCTCTCAAGAGCATTATATTAAATCCACTATGATTCGGTCAACATAATGGTTCGCGTAGAAATATCCAAGTATCCCCTATTCGCACAATTGTTATTTGCCAAGCGTAATCACAAGCCAGGTGCGTTGAATCTACAGATGGCTTGGCAGTACCGCAATGTTTTTTGCCATCGATTGCTAATTAAAATTATACTGCGCCAGTGNTGCTGTGCTTCACTTAGGTAAGATATGAGGAAAGTTAAAGCTAAACATTGATTATGGGGGTAGAATTTGAAAAACATTGATTCAGGTGTTGCCCTGTATAGAGGTTTGGGACCAATGTAGCTTTAGCAAAAATAGGGCATGTCAGGCAGTGCGAAACTTCTCTGGTGATACGAGGTCAATTGCAGTCTTGCACCAGATCTGCGCAAGCACACACACATGAAACTATCTTAGCGCAATAACGAATTGACACGAGCAAGCAAGCACGTAGAGTAATAAAATCACGAGTTATGAAATGCAAATTCGGAATGCACAAGGTTCACATCCACTATACATACACTAACGCCCCAGAGAATTTTTATATTTGCCTTGCTACTCTTGACAGCTTTATAATACCAACTGGCAATAGGTAGCATTTTGACATTTTGGGTGTGGGATGAAGCGTATCCGCGACGCGACCGACATTTGCAGTAAGTTTTCTGATCCAATAATTTTAAACGGTTTGTCAGTGTTTGTGCTTGTGCTTTCGTCCACGTGAAGGTAAAGCGTGTTATAAAAGTTTTTGCAAATGCTGGCCATAATCTACTCTCCAAGAGAGTTCTTCCTGATTTCGACAGACCTTTTTTCCTTAGAAAAAAATTTGTGTTTTCGTGTTACATCATCGCACATTTTCCGGCTGCGCATCTTGACTTTGACTCCGTTTCCCAGATGTGACGCTGCTGAGAGTACTCACTGTGTATTGCAAGAAGCTGCGAGGTATAGCGCAACATTATAATTTTTCAATAGTTGGCAACAGGTGCGCAGTGTTCCATACACAGTGGCGGCTTAATCAATTCTTCAAAATGGATGTCCTTTAAGTTTTTCAGGTTTTCTGTTTTGCTGAGTGGGATCTACAGACACAATTCATTTATTTCTGTAAATTTACGAAATAATAAATCTAACTTTCTATTATCATAACTTCTTTTGTTGTAGGTCTGCGAAATCTCTAAATATCGAAGAAACAGCATCAAAAAATTATAGCCTCTGTCTATAGGCAGAGAAAGTTGTTTCAGTATGCCGTATTGAAAGAAAGGTGCTGCAAAATCGAGTTAGAAAGCGTTCAGTGTTTGGTGTCCTATACAACTGGCACTATTTCCGATTTCTGTTAAGAGGTTGTCATCATCAAACGTTCTCTGCACTAGCTGATAACAAAATCGACGGAACCTAGAAGACTTAAAAAACTTATATGATGTCTTTGCTAAAATGACACTTTTGTTGATATCATGCGTTTTGTGCATTTCTGCAATATACTTACTGTTCGTTCGATATGATAGAACTGGTAATATCTTTAACGTCAAATTATTCTTTATGTGCTACCTGTAGATGTGTATTACCACTGAAATTTCAACTCCAGTAAAAAAACATCCTTTAAATTTAATGCATGAAAATTAGATAATATTTTTAAATAAAAAAGAAACCCATCCCTGTGGACGTCTCATAAAAAGCATCAAAAGAAGCTGATTCACAATTTTTGTAGGTTTTACAAATAACATAAAATGCTCATTATCTCTCAATCTGCGAAATTATAAATGAAGTCCTGAACGTAAGAATCAAACCTGCTATAAACGTGGTATCATATTTTCAAAATGTCGTGGAACATTTTAAAGGAGCTTTTTCCGTCTGCGCATTGTTTGCTTCTCTCAGAAAACAAACTGCGAGTGTGTTTGTTTTTCCAGAACAAAATCAGTGCAGATTTTTTTCTTACGTTGTCGCGACTTCCACCGCAGCAGGACTTGAAATTTCAGTAGCTAGTTGCGTTATTTTTATTCTGTCCATCCCTGGAAGCTTCTCGCGAAATAAATCGGTTACCTCCCCTGTCACTAATTTCCTGCAGTCGAAGATATTTAATTAATGCTTTTAACTTTAACGTTGTATCCGTTCGACGAAACGAGTTTTCTACAGAACCTGCATGCCACAGTTTTTTTCATTGCTTTGATAGTAAATAGTTCAGACAAACAGCTTTTAAAACAAGCACTATAGTGTTCTGTAGTAATGTATATTAATACAAGCAATCAAGTTCAAAGTATAGTATCATATCCCAATTTTTTAACACACAAAACATTAAGATTGAAGTAAGAGTCTCGAGTAATGTGACCCGAGTTAGTTTGCATGTTTCGCACTGCATAGGTTTCCATCATAAACCTCTTTTTAATCAAATGTATGTTTCGAAATTTGCCAAAAAGGGCCGTTTAACACGTTATTCCGATCATAGCTTTACATTAGGGCAGTGGTTCTCAAACTGTGGTACGCGTACCACTAGTGGTACGCGAAGGCCTTCAAGGTGGTACACGAATAGACCTACTTTCTGTTTTTCTTC